>OHYC01000127.1_pt1 | contig 35924 bp, 37 predicted proteins | sample 1580171 | NCBI WGS metagenome assembly OHYC01 (sample SAMEA3882526, study PRJEB24775) | human gut metagenome | biome: human-associated habitat; feature: intestine environment; material: feces | place: Netherlands | collected 2009/2010
TGTGGCGGATATGCTGGAGAACGAAATCTATCTGGGCAACACCGTCAACATGAAGCACAGCAGCAGATCCTACAAGGACAAGCGAAGGGTCGAACATCCAAGAGAGGAATGCCTGGTCTTTGAGAACACCCATCCCGCCCTCATTACGCGGGAGGTCTGGGACGTGGTACAGAGAGTCCGTAAGAACAAGCGCCGTCTGACAAAGATGGAAGAACAGAGCAAGTATTCCGGCCTTGTGTTCTGCGCCGACTGCGGCTCCAACATGGTGCTGCACCGGGCACATACCATGTCCGCCAGCTACAATCACTTTACCTGTCGCACCTACAAGAAGGACGGGGAAGCTTGCACGGGGCATTATATCCGGGAGTGTGTTCTGGACGAGATCGTACTGAAGGACCTGCGCCGGGTGACGAGCGCGGCGCGGGAACATCCGGAAAAATTCGCCGCCTACATTGGCAGCAAGCAGTCCACCGAGCTTCAGCGGGAAATCCGCAGGCAGGAGAGGGAACTGGCCGCCATGCGGAAGCGGAAAGCGGAACTGGACGCGATTTTCAAAAAGCTGTATGAGGACAGTGTGCTAGGCCGCATCACAACAGAGCAGTTTCAGATGCTCTCCGGCAGCTACACGGAAGAACAGAACCGTATCACCGCCGGCATCCCACAGAAAGAGAGTGAGATCCAGCGTCTGCGTGAAACCGTGAACGGGACGGACAGCTTCCTCGACAAAGCGAAGCGGTATACGGATATCACGGAGCTGACGCCGGAGCTGCTGCGGCTGTTTATTGAGAAGATCGTGGTTCACGAAAAAGAGGTAAAGTGGTCTAAGCACGCGCCCCAGACCGTGGAGATCTACTACAACGGCATTGGCTATGTCGGCAGCGGTCAGCAGGATGTGGAAGAAGCACTGGAAGCACCGGAATCCCTACAAACCCAGGACACAGAGAAGCCCCGGCAGGCATCGTAAACACGATGACCTGCCGGGGTATCCCAGGAATCACTTGTTACCCCTGTGAGGGGGGAACAAAGCCGCTCCTTTTTTCTCTTGATTGAATCCATTCTAACGCAAACTCACTGTGCGTCGATTTTTTCCTTCAGCTCCGTGAGGTACATCCACCGCTCTGTTTTTTCCTCCAGAGCGGCTTCCAGCTCCGCCTGTTTTGCCTGCAATTCCTGGAGACGCACATAATCGCTGCCGCAGGCCCCCTGGGCTTCCTCGCACTCCCGGATCTGCTGCTCCAACGCGGCCAGATCCTCGTCGATGGTCTCGAACTCCCGCTGCTCCTTGAAAGAGAATTTCAATTTCCGCTCCCGGGGCCGCTCCTGAGCCGCCTTGGGCTTTTCCGCCTTGGCGGGCGCTTCTTCCTCTTTCCGCTTGGCCTTCCAGTCGGACCAGTTGCCGCTGTAACGCAGCACCTCGCCGTCCCGCACCTCAAAGACCTGCTCCGCCAGCTTATCCAGCAGGAATCGGTCATGGGACACGATAAGGATAGGCCCCGGGAAGCCCTGCAGATAGTCCTCCAGAATGGAGAGGGTCATCACGTCCAGATCGTTGGTCGGCTCGTCCAGCAGCAGGACGTTGGGGGCTTCCATCAGAATGGACAGCAGGTACAGCCGCCGCCGCTCTCCGCCGCTGAGCCGTCCGATGGGGACTGACTGCAAATCGCTGGGGAACAGGAACCGCTCCATCATGGCCTTGGCGGTGAAGGTCCCCTCGTCGGTGCGGACCTCGTCGCCGATGTCATGGATAAAATCGTAGACACGCTGGTTCAGGTCCAGTTCCCGGCCCTCCTGAGAAAAGTGGCCGATCTTCACAGTGGTGCCGATGTCCACCGTGCCGCTGTCCGGGGACAGCTCCCCCGCAAACAGCCGCAGCAGCGTGGATTTTCCGGCGCCGTTGTGCCCCACGATGCCGATGCGGTCATTCCGCAGCAGATTATAGGAGAAGTCGCGAATAACCGTGCGGCTCCCGTAGGTCTTGCTGACATCGTGCAGTTCGATCAGCTTTTTACCCAGACGGCTGGACGCCGCCGCCAGCTGCATGGTGTCATCCGTCTCCGGGGCCTCCTGATTTTTCAGGGCCTCATATCGCTCGATACGGTCCCGGCTTTTGGTGGTCCGGGCCCGGCAGCCACGCATGATCCACTCCCGCTCCGTCCGCAGGATGGACTGCCGCTTCCGCTCACTGGCCTCCGCCATCTCCGCCCGCTGGGCCTTCAGTTCCAGATATTTGGAGTAATTGGCCTCGTAGTGGTACAGCTTCCCCCGCGAGAGCTCCGTAATGTGGTTCACCACCCGCTCCAGAAAGTAGCGGTCATGGGTCACCATCACCAGCCCGCCCTTGAACCGGCGGAGCCAGTCCTCCAGCCACGCGGTCATCTCCGCGTCCAGGTGGTTGGTAGGCTCGTCCAGCACCAGCACATCCGCCGGGTGGATCAGCGCCGCCGCCAGCGCCACCCGCTTCCGCTGTCCGCCGGAGAGGGTCCCCACCTTCTGCTCATAGTCCGGCAGGCCCAGCTTGTTGAGCATGGACTTGGCCTCATATTCGTTCAGTTCCCGGAATTCCTTGGGGAAATGCAGGAATACCTGCTCCAAAACGGTGGCGTCATCCTCCATGGGGGGATTCTGCTCCAGCAGGCTTACCTGTACATTGGGATTTCGGGAGATTGTTCCGGCGTCAGCCTCTAATTTCCCGGCCAGAACCTTCAAAAAGGTGGACTTGCCGGTGCCGTTGATGCCGATGACGCCTACCTTGTCCCCCTCGTTCAGATAAAAATTCACATCCTCCAACAGCTGGCGGCTGCCAAAGTTGATGGACAGATGCTCCGCGGATAAAAGCATAGCGGTTCTCCTTTTCCGACAATCCGAGATTGCCGTTTTGTTTTTTCCGTGATATACTATATACTAATTTTTTGAAACCGGCAAGTGCCGATAGGAGGCTAAGCTATGAAAACCTGTCTTGTTTTGGAAGGTGGAGCCATGCGGGGAATGTATACCGCTGGGGCCTTAGACGTTTTCTACAACGCCGGGATCCAGTTCGACGGCATCATCGGCGTGTCCGCCGGGGCCGCCTTCGGCGTGAACTACCTCTCCCGGCAGCCGGGACGGGTGATTCGCTACAACAAGCGCTTCAACGCCGACCATCATTACATGGGCCTGATCCCCCTGCTGAAAACCGGCAACATCGTGGACACGGAATATGCCTATGAAAAGGTCCCCCGGGAGCTGGACCCCTTTGACGGCGACACCTTCGACGCCTCCGGCGTCCCCTTCTGGGCGGTGGTGACGAATGTGGAGACCGGCCAGCCGGAATACATCCGTCTGGAACACGCCATGGCCCAGATGGACGTGATCCGGGCCTCCGCCTCCATGCCCTTCGTGTCCCAGCCGGTGAAGATCGGCGGCAAGCTGTATCTGGACGGCGGCGTGGCGGACTCCATCCCCTTCAAGGCCGCCGAACAACTGGGCTTTGACCGGGTGGTGGTGATCCTCACCCGGGACAAAAGCTATGTAAAGAAGCCCATGAACCCCAAGCCCATCGACCTGTGGTACAAGCATTACCCGGCGCTGGCAGAGCAGCTGAAAAACCGCCACAACGTCTATAACAACGCCCTTCGGGAGCTATTGAACTGGGAGCAGCAGGGAAAGGCGTGGGTGCTGCACCCCAGCCAGCCCATTGAGATTGGGCGGCTGGAACGCCGCAGCGACAAGCTGCAAGCTGTGTATGATCTGGGAACCGGCGACGCCGCGGCATCGCTGGGCAGCCTCAGGACCTATCTGGCGCAAGGCTGATGGAGGTTATCACCTACACCGTGACGCCGGAGGAGGACGGCGTCTGCGTTCGGCACATTTTGAAGGCGAAGCTCCACTTCTCCACCCACGCCGTGGCCCGGCTCACCCGTGCGGAAAACGGCATCCGGGTCAATGGCATCCACGCCCGGACGGTGGACCCGGTCCATACCGGGGATGTGGTGGCAGCGCGGTCTGACGATCTGCGCCCGCCTAAGCTCCTCCCCACGCCGGGAAACTGGCCCCTTCCCATCGTCTATGAGGATGAACACCTGCTGATCCTCAACAAGCCCGCCGGCATGACGGCCCACGCCTCCAATTTCCTGCCGGACACCCCCACGGTGGCGGGAGCGCTGGCCTATCAGCGGGGGGCGGACTTTATCTTTCATGTGGTGAATCGGCTGGACAAGGGCACCACCGGCCTCATGGCCGTGGCCAAAAGCGGCTATATCCATGACCGCCTGCGGCGCACCCTCCACACGGATGGCTTTTCCCGGGAATACCGGGCCGTGTGCGTAGGCTGCCCGGAGCCGCCCGCCGGCACCATCGACGCGCCCATTGGCCGGGACGAGACTTCTGCCGTCCGCCGCATGGTCCGCTCCGACGGGCAGCGGGCCGTCAGCCATTACGAGGTCTTATCCCAGCGGAATGGCCTGTCTTTCGTAAAGCTGCAGCCAGAAACGGGCCGCACCCACCAGCTCCGGGTCCACATGGCCCACATCGGCTGTCCGCTGGCCGGAGATTGGCTCTACGGCACGGAGGACCCGGATCTGATCTCCCGCCCCGCTCTCCACGCCTACGCGCTGGCCTTGACCCACCCGGTCACCGGCACTCACCTGTATTTCACCGCCCCAATTCCGGCGGACATGGAAAAATTGATTTAACGGAGGAACCACTATGCTCACATGGAATGTCACCTATCACTGCAAACCCGGCAAGCGGGAGGAATTCTTCAAGGCAATTTCCGATTTAGGCGTCCGGGCCTGTTCCATTCACGAGACCGGCAATCTGAAATATGACTACTTTTTGGACGCTCAGGACCCTGACGCGCTTCTGTTGGTGGAAACCTGGCAAACCCCGGAGGACCAGCAGCGCCACTGCGGGACGGAGACCTTCGCCAAACTGCAAGCCTTGAAAACAGAGTTCTGCGATACCGTTACCATCGACAAGTTTGATTATTAAAAACGAGCCGTCCGGCAATGTGCCGGACGGCTCGTTTTTCGCTCTTCTATTTTACGGCAGGTCAATAGGACCGTAGGTGTCTGCCAGCTCGCCGTCCACCAGGAACCGCACTTCCTCCACGCTCTCCAGCGACAGCAAGGACTGTTCCAGCGCCAGAACCGCCTGAGACAGGGTCTCCGGCTCCGGCTGGCCCTCCAGCAATGCCGAGGACAGGCTCACATAGCAGATCTCCTCTTCCAGCCACACCTTCCGGACCTTGAACCCCTCTGGCAGCACAGCGGAAAGGCCCTTGGTCTCCGGACCGTTTTCCAGTGCCCGCACCACGGCGGACACCTGCGTATCGCCCTCGTAGAGATTCAGTGTTCTGGCTTCTGCCGTCAATGCGCCATCGCCGTTCACAAAGTACAGGGAAGCGTCCACAGTGCCCACCACGTCCTCCTTCGGGACGGTCAGAATGTCACGGGCCAAAAACACCTGCCTGCTGCGGTAGTCCAGCTCCCGGCCTGCCACGGTGATCCGCACACGGGCCACGTCCGGCAGCTGCGTCAGCGTCAGGGTAATGGCATAGTCCGCCAGAGACAGTCCCACGCCGGAAAGGGTGCTGTAAGCCGCAGAGAGATCCACCCGCAGCTCCGTTCCCTTCTGCTCTGCGGAAAGCAGGGCTGTTCCCTTTGGGAACGGGCTTTTCAACGTGGGGTCTGCCGGGCCCTTCAGCAGCTCCGCCACCAGCGCCGCTGCCAGTTCCTCTGTGGAGAGGCCGCCGTCCTCTAATGTCCGTTCCTCGGACCGGAGGGCGTCTCCGCCATCGGCGGAGCGCAGATCCCGCTCCACAAAATACAACGAATAGGCGCTGCCGCCGCTCTCCTGGCGGACGCCGACTTTTCCGATAGCGCCGCCGATCCCCATCAGCAGCACGGTCAGCAGCGCAATGGCGATCCAGCGTTTTTTCATGAGCGATCGCCTCCTTCCGCCTCAGGCCAGCGAACGGTGAATACCGCACCGCCATTGGGCCGGTTGGCAGCAGAAACCATACCGCCCCGTTTTTTCACCGTATCCTGAACGATGGAAAGTCCCAGACCAGTGCCGCCTGCGGCACGGGAGCGGGCCTTGTCCACCCGGTAAAACCGCTCAAACACCTTTGGCAGATCCTCCTCCGGGATGCCGGGGCCGTTATCCGCCACCGTCAGCACCACGTCATGGTTCTCATGTCGCAGTTCCACCCGGACCTTACCATTTTTGCCGCTGTATTTCACGGCGTTATCCGTCAGGTTGTAGATCACCTGATGGACTTCCCCCTTGGTGGCCGACACCCGGCAGTTTTCCTCCATGCGGTAGGTCAGCTCCGTGCCCTTCTTCTGGGCCAGCAGGCTCATCATCCGCATGACCTGTTCCAGCACCGGAGCCACCTCCACCGTCTCCGGTGCGTCCAGAAGGTCGCTGTCCAGCCGGGTCAGGCGCAGCAGGTCCTCGGTGATGCGGCTGAGCCGCTCCGCCTCGCTGCCGATGTCCGTCACAAAATCCCGGACTGTCTCCATATCCATCTGGTCTGTCTGCAAAATGGAATCCGTCAATAGCCGGATAGCCGCCAGCGGCGTTTTCAGCTCATGGCTGGCGTCGGACACAAACCGGCGGCGCAAGGTCTCCGTGGTCTGAAGCCGATCCGTCAGGCTGTTGAATTCCTCTCCGATCTGGGCGATCTCGTCCCGGCCGGAGATGTGGGTCCGATGCTCGTAAGCGCCGGCCCGGACCTTGCGGATGGCCGTCAGCAGGGTGCTGATCTTCCGGGTCAGCATCTGGGAGAGCAGGATGCTCAGCAGCACCACCGCCGCCGCGATACCGGCGGACAGCTTCAGGAGGTTGCTTTGCAGTCCCTCTAACAGCGCCGCCTGCTCTGTGTCATATTCGTAGGCGTACACCGCGCCGATGATCCGGTTCTGATACAGCACCGGAGAGGCCGTGCGGCTGCGGAAGGCACCGTCCCGGTAGGAGCAGAAAAAGGCGTCATATCCCTCCAATGCCTGCACGATCTCGGAATAGAAGGTGTACTTTCCAACGGCGCTGCCGGTCTCCCGGGTATCGTAGAGCACCAACCCGGCGCTGTCCGTCACCAGAACACGGCTGAGCCCCGTTTCCTCCACCACCGCCATGGCGGCCGCCACGTTTTCCTGATTCAGCCGGTTCAGGCCCGCCAGAGAATACACCACCACCGACACGCTGCCGGTCATATTGGTCTCCTTGGAGCGGAACACCAGATCCTCGCTGACCAGCAGCGGATAGGTGTTCAGCAAAAGCAGCACCGCCGCGATGACGGCGATGTAGCTCAGTCCGAATTTGACTTGCAGGCTGCCCCAGAGGGCCATGCGCCTGCTCTTGGAAGCCTTATCCTTTGAAATAGTAGCCCACTCCCCACTTGGTCAGGATGTGATCCGGCTCCGCCGGGTTTTCTTCCAGTTTTTCACGCAGGCGGCGGATATGCACATCCACCGTACGGTAATCTCCGGCGTAGGTGTAACCCCACACCACATTCATCAGGTTCTCCCGGCTGTACACCCGCCGGGGATTGCGCATCAGCAGCTCGATCAGGTCATATTCCTTGGCAGTGAGCTCCACCGGTTCCCCGTCCCGAATGGCCACCCGCTCCTCGGTATTCAGGGTGAGCTTGCCGACGGTCAGCAGGCTCCCCTGACTCCGCTGGACCCCGGCGGCCCGCCGCAGCAGTGCCCGGACACGGGCCTTCAGCTCCAGAATGTTGAAGGGCTTGGTGAGATAGTCGTCCGCGCCGCACTCAAAACCCATGAGCTTGTCTGCGTCCTCGCTCTTGGCCGTCAGCATGATGATGGGCACGTTGGAAAACTCCCGGATCTTCATACAGGCTTCCAGCCCGTCCATCTCCGGCATCATCACATCCAGAATGATGAGGTCGAACCGTCCCTCCCGGGCCAGCTCCAGCGCCGCCGCGCCGTCATAGGCGCACTCCACCTCGTAGCCCTCGTTTTCCAGATTGAATTTCATACCCTTTACCAGGGTCTTTTCGTCATCCACCACTAAAATTCTCAAGTTTCCGCTCCTTTTATGCGCCATTGCTCACGGTGATGTAATCCCGCAGCTCCTCTAACTTCTTCTCGCCGATGCCGGAGACCTCCATCAGCCCCTCCGGGCCTTCAAAGGGTCCATGCTCCGTCCGGTAGTCAACGATCCGCTTCGCCAGCCCCTCGCCGATCCCCGGCAAAGTGGCAAGCTCCTCCGCTTCGGCGGTATTCAGGTCCACCAGCGTGACCTCGACCTCCTCCGGCGGCAGGGCGTGTTCCGCCGTCACCGTCACCGTCGCGGTGGTCCGGTCCCGGTAAGAGGCCGTCAGCAGTCCGCCCAGAAACACCGCCGTCAGGCCCAGGAGGATCAGTTCCGTTCTGACAGCTTTTAACTTCGCTCTCATAGTTGAACTCCTTTGACGAATCTGATATACTAAAAATGTTGAATCACAACGAATACGGTCATTGACGATTTCTGTCTCTACCAGTATACCATATTCTTCAGGAGAAAGATATGAAATTCAAACGCTTTATCTCGGTTTTTTTACTTTGCACCTGCCTTATCGAGCTGTTTTTCACCCCCGCTGCCGGAGCGCTGGAGGTCCCGGACATTCAAGCCAAGGCTGCGCTGTTGGCGGACGTGAACACCGACGCCGTGGCCTATGCCAAAAACATCCATGAGAAAAACTATCCTGCCAGCCTGACCAAGGTCATGACGGCTCTGCTGATCCTGGAAAAGGTCAGCGGCAATGAAACACTGCTGAATCAGGAGGTCACTGCCTCTGAAAGCGCCTTCAGCGACACCTATTACCACGCGGACGGCAGCAGCGCCGGGATCAAGGCCGGGGAGATCATGACGGTAAAGCAGCTTCTGCAATGTATGCTCATCGTCTCCGCCAACGAGGCCTGCAACATTCTGGCGGAGTGGGACGCCGGCTCCATCGCCGCCTTTGTGGACGCCATGAACGCCAAGGCCAAAGCCCTCGGCTGCGAGAACACCCACTTCGTCAACCCCAGCGGACTGCATGACCCGGATCACTACACCTCCGCCTGGGATCTCTACCTCATCACCAAGGCCGCCATGCAGTATCCGGAATTCATGGAGATCTGCGACAGCGCCAAGGCCGTCATCCCCGCCACCAATCTCAGCAAGGAGCGGACGCTGTACACCACCAACCATCTGCTGTCCACCTGGCGTGTCATCGGCTACCGGGATAAGCGGGCTCACGGCATCAAGACCGGCTCCACCAGCGATGCTGGACACTGCCTCATCTCCTCCGCCCAGGAAGGGGAACTGCACTTTGTCAGCGTGGTCATGGGTGCGGAGCGGATCGAGGAAAACGGCGTAGGCAACCTGCTGAACTTTTCCGAAACCTCCCACCTCTTTGACTACGGCTTCAAGAATTTCGCCTACCGCACCATTTTAGAGGACAAGGAGATCATTCAGGAGGTTCCGGTGAGCCTGTCCAAAACCGACTATGTAACGGTGCATCCCGCCAACAATGTGGAGTCCCTGTTTCCCCGTGATCTGGACCCGGCGGAGCTGGATCGGGTCATCTCCCTGCCGGAGACCGTAGAGGCCCCTGTCACCGCCGGAGATAAGCTGGGCACCATGGAGCTGCGGGACGGCGACACCGTCTATGCCTCCGTGGACCTGCTTGCCAGCAGCGACGTGACTGCGGACAAGTTTATGGTATTCCGCCATAATGTGTCGCTGTTTTTTAAAAAGCCCGCCGTAAAAACCGTGGCCATCGTGCTGGCGGTATTGCTGGTGCTGCTGGTGGTCTTCCGGCTGACCGGTCTCAGCCGCCGTCGCCGTTACGGCCGCAATGCCCGCAGTTACAGCAGAGGCTACCGGGGCCGCAGACACCGCTGATCAAATTTCTCTCCATCTCAAAAAAGAACACCGAGGCTTTCTTGAAAGCCTCGGTGTTTCAGCGTGTCGAAAAAATTTTTTCTCCCCGCTGAACAAGTTTTCAGAACTTTATAAAAGTTCTGAAAACTTAGGATTTCAATGGCGCAGGACACCCTTCTTGGGTTTCCCGCGCACACCCTTCCTTACCATTGCGGAGAATCTGCTACTTTATTGACAGACTCAACACCGAGGCTTTCTTGAAAGCCTCGGTGTTTTCTTAGGGGTTACAGGTACTTCACCAGTTCCTCCATGGGCTTGCGCAGTCCGTGGAGCTTGGCGGGATGGGCGCCCTCCGCAGGATACCCCAGAGGCAGCATGGCGATCATGTTCAATCCCTCCATCTCCGGGAAGGTCTTGACCAGATCCACCGGCCGGAACATACCCACATAGGTAGTGCCAAGGCCCAGATCTGCCGCCTGCAGCATCATCTGGGTCACAGCAATGGCGGCGTCGATCTCGCCGTGATCCTTGCCGTCATGTTCCCGGTGCCAGGACTCCTTGGGGTCATACCCCACGCCAATGACCACAGGGGCGTGGAAGTGGCAGTCCATGCAGGCGTCTGCCTTTTCCAGAGCCTCGGGGCTCCGGAACACGAAGATCCGCTGGGGCTGATTGTTATGGGCGGTGGGAGCGTTGCGGCCTGACTCCAGAATCAGATCCAGCTTCTCCTGCTCCACAGGGCGGGTATCAAATTTCCGGAGAGAGTATCTCTCTGCGGACAGCTTTTCAAAATCCATTGGGATTCCTCCTCATTTGTTTGATCGTGCTGATTGCAGCGTGTCGAAAAAGTCTTTTCGCCCCGCGTGGAGCAGGAATACACCGTTGACCCAGCCGGTTTCCGTGCGCTTTGCACCCGAAAACCGGGGGCCTTCCTCGAAACGGGCTCGCTCTTTCCGCCACTGGCGGCGCATCGCCCGTTTCCCCCTCTTGGGTTTCCCGCGCACACTCTTCCTTTCCGTCGCGGAGAATTTACCACTTTATCGACAGTATTTGATTGTATCACAGTGCTTTTTTCTCCGCAATCCCCTTCTGTAAACTTTTACCTCTGGTTCCAAAGGCCGTTCTGCTTCAGCATAGCCTCGCACTGCTCTCGGCGGCGGGTATCGTAAAATTCGATATACTTCAAGGCGTAAATATCCGTCACGATATACCGCTCCCGCCCCGGCTGGTAAATGGTGATGAAGTCGTTGCCCACATCGTAGAGGATTCCCTCCCAGGAAACCGTTCCCTGCGTCCCCACCAGAAACGTAGCCACTACATAGTTTCCCTCATTTCTGGCCAGCATGGCCTTGATGGAGCCGTTGTGGGCCTCCTCCACGCTGAGGGGGTTCTGGATCACGTCCTCTGGCAGATTTGTTCGGATCCCCGGCATATTGCCCATGGGCATCATCTGTCCACCGGGCAGGGTGACGTACTCCGATCCCTCCGGTGACTGCCAGGAGCGCGCATCACCGACGCTCCTTGCCTCCGTTTGTCCGCCGCCATTGATCTCCGCCTGCCAGTCGCTCCCGCCGGACGGGACCGGTGCTGTCTGGTAAGTATTGAAACGCTGCATAAAAACACCTCTCAAGTTCTATAATAGGCATCCGTTGGATTATAAAAGCAATGATCTCCAATGCGGGTCTGCCAGTAGCCCACCTCGGAGGGGAACCTGCTCCGGCACTGAGGACCGAAGGGATTGTAAAACCACAGGGACTCCGCCACATCGGGAATGCGGTTCCCCGCGATGGCCCAGTCGGCAATGTCGAAGTGGATCTGCTCCGGCCGCATATTGAAAATATTCTGGGGGTTGTAGGCGCCCCGTTCCGTTTCGGAGGCGCACACGAACTGGTAGGGCTGGAAAATGATGTTGCGGATGCTGCCCCGGCCCACCCGGGCGTATTCCCCGCCCCGGGCGTGGACCCGGTTCATCACCACGCCGGCCACCGCCTTCATTCCCGTATCCCCTTCCCCGCCCGCCTCGCATTGGATCAGCCGCGCCAGCAGCTCCCGGTCAGAATAAGCCATCGTTCATCATCCCCTGTTGCGTTCGGTCCGCGATTCTGTTTCGCTGGCCCATTCTATGCGGACTGTGGACGGCAGGTGCTTTTTCCCAGTCAGCAGCAAAGAAAAAACCGGAACGGCAAAAGCCGTTCCGGTTCCTATGCGGTCACAAATGGGTGCTTACTTCTGCGCCATGGCCGCTTCCAGTCCGCGGGCAAACTGGTCGGGGCAGGAGGTGCCTCTGCCGCCGCAGTTGATGCCCTTCAGGCGGGCAATGGCCTCCTCGGCCTTCATGCCCTTCACCAGAGCGGAGATGCCCTGGAGGTTGCCGTTGCAGCCGCCTACCACCTGAAGATCACGGATCACGCCCTGATCGTCTACCTCTACCGTCATGGCCCGGGAGCAGACGCCCCGGGGCTGGAATGTATATGTCATATTGTGCTTCCTTCTTTCCTTATTCGTTTGGAAAACAGAATAACACAATTTTTTCTCTCTGCCAAGCCCGGTTTCTGATTTTTCTGCAAATATCGGAACCGGAGACGTCAATCCTGCCAGGCTTTTCCGTTTTTCTGCTCCAGTGTCAGCCGGTCCGCGATCATGGCGATGAACTCCGAATTGGTAGGTTTACCTTTGGAAACACTAACTGTATATCCGAAATATTTTTGCAAGGTCTCCAGATCGCCCCGGTCCCAGGCTACCTCGATGGCGTGGCGGATGGCCCGCTCCACCCGGGAAGGCGTTGTGGCAAACCGCTTGGCTACTTCAGGATAGAGAACCTTCGTCACCGCGTTGATGACATCCATATCCCGCACCGTGATCATGATGGCCTCCCGCAGATACTGATAGCCCTTGATGTGAGCAGGGACGCCGATCTCATGGATCACGGAAGTCACCATGGTTTTCAGACTGGGTAAGCTCTCCTGGGGCGCTTTGAGAAACAAGCCCCGCATCTTATCCAGCAGAGCGGCCGTTTCAAAAGGCTTCGGCAGAAAATACGCCGCCCCCAGTTCTGAGGCTTCCGCCAGCATCCGGTCGGAGACAAAGCCGGAGACCAGAATGGTCATAGGTGCGTCTCCCTGCTTCTGCAGTTGCCGCAGCACGCTGATGCCGTCCATGCCCGGCAGCATCACATCCATAACCAGAAGGTCCGGCATTCGTTCCTTTACCCGCTTCAGAATCTCATTTCCATCCCGCGCGATCTCCACAGAAAACTCGCCTGTCTTTTCCATTTCTTCCCACAGCAGCGTGCGAAATTCCTCGCCGGCGTCTGCCAGCAATACCGTCTTACGTTGATCCATAATGCACTCCCTTTTTCCCAAATTTGCGACGGTTTTAACGGTTTCAAGTCGCGTTTTATTTAAAATAGCACGTTCTCCTAACTTTTTCAATGAATCACAGCTAAATTTTCCAACAATCGTTCGACATTTTTCACGAGACAGCCTATTTTCCAGCACTTTCCGCGTTCTTTTGTTCTTATTTTTCACAAAATATGGTGAAATCTGTCCAGCCTGTCTTCTTTTTTTGTGGTTGTTCTTTTCTTCTTCCACAAAATATGGTATGATAAGCCCAAGAAATATTTTGTCGCTTTTTCCGGATATAAAAATATTTTCGTCGACTGCAACTACCGTATCCGACAGCGGATACTCTCCCGCTGTACGCTTTTTTCGGAGGGATCATTATGGAGCTTCTGCGTCAACAGCTCATCGCCTACCGCCCGTGGAACGAGCAGGAGGAACGGGACCGGGAAGAACTGCTCCGCCGTCTTGACAGCCACGAGGATCTGTACACCAGAGCCAATACCGCCGCCCATTTTACCGCCTCCGCCTGGGTGGTCAGCCCGGACCGGAAGCAGGTCCTGATGGCCTATCACAGGCTCTATGACTCCTGGGCTTGGCTGGGCGGCCACGCCGACGGAGACCGGGATCTGCTGGCCGTGGCGTTGCGGGAGGTCCGGGAGGAAAGCGGTCTCACGGAGGTCCGCCCCGTGTCCGAGGACTTGTATTCTCTGGAAATCCTGACGGTGGACGGCCATGAAAAGCATGGCCGGTACGTTTCCTCCCACCTCCATCTCAACGTCACCTACCTCTTAGAGGCGGACCCCTCCGCCACCATCCGTCCCAAGCCCGACGAGAACAGCCGGGTGGGCTGGTTCTCTCCGGCGGACGCTGTGGCCGCCTCCAGTGAACCTTGGTTCCGGGAGCGGATCTACACGAAGCTGAACGATAAGCTGTCCCGTTTTTAAGCCGCTCCATCGGCGGATAAGTCAGCACATTTCCGCTCGAAACAACTCTCTGACACAGTGAATCGTGCGGAAACAGAAACCTTTTAGAGAAAACCCGCCTGTGCGGATATGCGTACCAAAGGAGGAGTGAACAGTGAAAGCATACGAGTACGTCAACATTCACATTGGGAAACTTGTGGGCGCAGGATCGGAGGCGCACCGGGCCATTATCGACGAATACGCCGCAAGGGGCTATCGTTATGTCGGGTACATCCCCACAAATATCAACAATTACGGAAAGATAACGGACTTGGATCTTGTCTTTGAGCGGGACGCTTGACCGCCGGGTTTGTGGGAGCCTCCATGCCAAAAAGGAGCAGGGCGGGGAGAAATCATTTCTCCCCGCCTCGTCATTTTACTTTTTCTACACGTTTTCTCCCGCGTTCAGCATAGTTTCCATGGAAATTCCATATCCTTTTGTTGCGTCGGAAAGCAGCACATGGGTCACAGCCCCCACCAGCTTTCCGTTTTGAAGAATGGGACTGCCGCTCATGGTTGATGTCAATATGGGACAACTAAACTTTCTCAAAAAATTATCGAAATCACGCAAAGCAGGTCAAATTCAGGCACTTTCTGATGACATTGAAATTTCAGTGCTTTTTTGCTCTGCGATCTCATCCCGAAAGTTCCACTCGATCCGCATCCTGTTTTCAGGGAAAATCACGATTTGCCGGATCAGTTCCTTCATCACCGCCGGTGTAAGCTCCGCTATTCCGCGATATTGCGTCTGCTCTCTAAGCAAGTGTATTTCATTTTGCGCAGCGCCGTCAAGGCTTTTCAGTTCCTCCAGCCGCGTCTGCAAAAGGCTGATCTGTAGCGCAATGTCATTTTGATTCAGGCTCACTTCCTCTTTTTGCGACAGAAACATCTCTTTCGACAATTCCCCTTCAGCATACTGTTCGTACAGCTTCAGCTTTTCACGTTCCGCCTGTTCCATAAGTTTCCGGCAGCGTTCGATTTCCTGTAGAAAAAACACTTTGTCCTTTCCGGCCTTTCGTTTCTGTTCATCTAATCTTTTTACTTTGACATCAAACAATTCGCATTGCGTCCAAATGGCTCGCAGCAGGACTTCCTGCAATTTCCGGTCATCCATGCGCACCTGTTCGCAGGAGGTATCTCTCGTATACCTTGCAGAGGAACAAAGCCATGTTTTGTTGGCCTCTTTCCCTTTTGCCAGCCGGTTTCCGCAGCAGCCGCACACCAGATAGGAAGACAGCGGATTTCTCCTGCCATTTGTCGGCTTTCTCGGCGCCACGCCTTTGATCACCTTATGCGCCAAATAGTAGTCCGAGCGGGAAATGATGGCATCATGCGTTTCCGGAATGACCTGCCGCAGCTCTTCCGGGATCACGCGAACTCTCTTGCTCCCTACTCTCATCACGTGGGATTTGAACACCTCCGTATCGCCGGTGTAAATGCGATTTCCGAGAATATTCCGTACCGAGTCATAGGTCCAAAAGGCTCTTGTCTTGTATCTCCCCCGCACATCCGCCAGATAGACGGAAGGTGTCTGCACATGATCCTCATTCAAGGTCAACGCAATTTGCGAAACAGACTTTCCCGAAGTCGCCAGCGAAAAGATACGGCGAACGATCTCAGCCGCTGGCTCATCTATCACAATGGTATTATGCCGCTCCCCCTTTTTATAGCCATAGGGAACCGCCCCAAACGCATATTCGCCGTTGTATTTCTTCATGTCCACAACGCTTTTGATCTTGCGGGAAATATCATGGCTGTACATTTGGTTGACAAGGTTGCGGATCGCAAGATCGAGTCCGCCGGTGTCTTCCCCCAGTTCCTCGCTGTCGAAACCGTCGTTAACAGAAATGAAGCGTACTCCTCTGGACGGAAACTCGATCTCAAGATAATAGCCGGCTTCCAGATAGTTTCTTGCAAAACGTGATAGGTCGCGAACGATGACCGTTCTTACCTGGTTTCTTTTTATCATCGCCAGCAAACGCCTCATCCCGGGACGGTCAAGGCTCGTTCCGGAGTAGCCGTCATCTACGATTTCTTCGAAGTTGCTGCCTAACTCCGGCCTATCGTGCAGGTATTGCTCCACACAGGCTCTTTGTGACGAAATACTGTTGCTCTCGCGCTTATCCTCCTCATCTTCCTCAGATAATCTGAAGTACATGATATCCTTTTGCATCTCAAACGGCATGGCGTTCCTCCGTATACAGGTCCATATAAGCGTATAGAGGCTGGCACGGATCTGCATAATTCAGTTCGATCTTCACGCTCCTGTCCTGAAAAACCTTGATTTCTCGAATCAACAGATCGATCATAGGGCGGTCGATCACAGGGATCTTCTGATAGCGTTTCACCTCCGCAAGCCACTGCTCCGCACTACGAAGCTGCATTTCCGCTACCTTCATAGTTTCCCGAAGTGCAATTTCTTCTGACTGAATCTGCGCATACTGTTCATTGTAGCACCGTTTTATATACTCATACTCATCCCTGGTAATCAATCCGGTCGTCAGGTCGTGCAGAAGCTGCTCCAGTTTGTTTTCGATATTTTGCCGTTTGACGCGCAGACTCACCTGCTTTTTTGTCTGTGCACTCTTAGCGGCCTTGATTGTCGGCATTTTCTGTACATCTGCAAGCATTTTCCCAAAATCAACAGCGATCCTGACCTGCTGATCGAGGGTATGCTGAATCGCATGAAACAGGGTCTCCTGTCGGATATAGTGACTGCTGCATTGGGTATGATTTGACTTCTTATAGGTACTGCAATCAAAAAACACTCTGCTCCCGCTTTTTGCTCCGGGTCGGGCGCAGCCCTTGGCCGCAGTGAGCAGATGCCCGCATTCTCCGCACACAACCTTTCCTCGAAACAGGCTTCTGTGATCCACTGTCACCTCATTGCACGCCCCATAGCGCTCTCTTTTTGCCAATTCCTCCTGATTGATGCGCTGAATCTTCTCAAAAAGTTCCCGTTCCACAATGGCCGGATGTGCATTTTCAATGATCTGCCAACTTTCCTCCGGCCTTTGCGTCTTATTCCGTCCGATTTTATCCCGCTTGATTTTTCCGTGGATCCGGTATCCCAGATACACCCTATCGGTCGCAATTTTTCTTATTGTTTTGGGAAGCCACAGCGCATCCCGATACTTTTCGGATTTTGTAAGTCCGCGCTCATAGCGCAATCTCCCGGGACTCGGCACGCCGCCCGCATTGAGCGTTCGGGCTATTTCGTTGAAAGCACGCCCATCAGCCCGCATGGTAAAAATGCGTTTCACAACATCAGCGGCTTCTGAGTCAATATCATAGGTGTTTTCTTTCACATTCCTCAAATAGCCGTATGGGATACTGCCTGCGGCCGGCAGGAATTCTCCGCTGTTCATTTTTGCCGAAATTCCGCTCCTGATCTTTCGTGAGATGTCTCTGACATAACTGTCATTCATCACCATTTTCAGCGGCAGCATCAGAAGGTCGGTGTCTGCCTCTTCCCTGATGCTGTCATAGCCATCATTGATGCAGATCAGGCGGACACCCATATTGGGCAAAATGCGTTCTACATACTCGCTGGTGCTCACAAATTCTCTCCCAAAGCGGGAAATATCCTTCACGATAATACAGTTGATCTTTCCCCGTTCCACATCCTCCATCATGCGCTGAAAATCCGGCCGGTCATAATTCATACCCGAGTAGCCGTTATCAAAATAGTGCTCCACAATTACAATGTCATCACGGCCCATCGCATAATGCGCAGCGATCTTTCTCTGATTTCCAATGGAATTGCGCTCGATATCATCGCCGTCTTCCACCGAAAGGCGGCCGTACTGTGCGGCTTGATAGGCTGCCTGCTCCGGCACATCCGCCTGCACAGGATCCGTATATCTGCTCTTTCTTGCCATCTCAGCCCACCGCCTGTTCCAACTGCTTCAAAAGCTCCTGATCGTATGCGATCTCATCCCGGTAGTTGAATTCGATTTTGAGCCGTTTATCTTCATAGACATATATCTTATCGACAAGTGTAACCGCCATTTCCCTTGTCAACGATTTTTCCGCTCGATATTGCGCGAACTGTTCGACCCATGTGCGGTTTCCGGGACGCTCACCGGCAACTCCGGCCCGCTCCTCCATGATTTTTTCAAGCGATGCCTTTGTCTTCTCGATCATTCCCGTGTATTTTTTTCGCATCCCATCATATTCATCACGATCGATCAGTTTCTCATGGAATGCTTCCAGAAGCTTCATACGAAAATCCTGATAATTTTCGATCTCCCTCTCCTTTTCCGCAACCATCGTGTCCAGCCTTTTCAGTTTTATCGCCATAAGATTCCCGTGGTCGGTCTCAGTAAGCAGCTTGTCCATTTCAACAACTATTTCAATTTGCTTTTGAATGGCATGGCACACGATCCGCTCCAGAGCGCTCTGAGAAAAGCTGTGACTGCTGCACTCCTTTGTCCGCTTATTTGAGGAACACACATAATAGTAAAATGCGTGCTCTCCTCTTTTCACCACGCGACGGCACATCGCCCGCATACAATCCGCGCAGAACACGATCCCGCTGAGTGGCTGGACCGTTTCCTCCTCGGGTGACTTTCTGGTATCACGCTGCAGCATCCGCTGAACCAATTCAAACATCATCTCATCAACGATCGGCTCATGATTATGGGGGACCACAGACCACTTGCTTTCATCGCGCAGCCGCATCTGCTTGATTTTATAATTTGGTGTTCCACGCTTTCCCTGGATCAGCGTCCCCATATAAATCTCATTGGTTAGAATCCGACGGATCGTCATCGGTCCCCATTCGCTTATGCTCCCATTTTGAAACCCGCTTTTGTAGCGGCTGCCCATCTGCTTTTTGTACTGCGATGGAGACAGCACCCCGTTTTCATTCAGGTGATCCGCGATCGTCTGCGCACTATACCCCTTGATCTTCAGTTGGAAAATCCCCCGAACCACTTCCGCAGCATATTCATCGGGGATCAGCTTGTGTTTGTCTCGGGGATCTTTCAAGTACCCATAGCTCACAAAGGAACCGACATATTCTCCCCTGCTCCGCTGTACCTCAAATTGTCTGCGCAGCTTACGGGACAGTTCACGGCAATACGCCTCGTTCATGATATTCTTGACCGGGATAATAATATCGTCTCCGGCCCGCTCACGCTCACTGTCAACGTCATCATTGATGGAAATGAATCTTACGCCCATCGCCGGGAATACCCGTTCCAAATACTTGCCCGTTTCGATATACTCGCGTCCCAGACGGGAAAGGTCTTTGACAATGACGCAGTTGGCCCTCTTTTCCCTGATCGCCCGCATAACTGCCTGAAAACCGGGCCGCTCATAATTTGTTCCGGTAAAGCCGTCATCCTCTTGTTCATCCACCAGAAGGATCTCAGGGTGGCGGGATAAATACTCCCGAACTAACTTACGCTGATTGGCAATGCTCTCGCTGTCATTGCTCTTGGCGTATTTGGAAAGTCGATAATATGCAACGGCTTCATATACCGTTCCTTCATTTTGGCACAAAAAATCAGCCATAAAACAAACCTCCTTCAAAAGCTTCAGGAAAATCGTTTCTGGCTGTTATCCTATTTGGCAGTTTCCGCCGTTCTTCATTGACAATGCTATTATGACGGAAATCCTGTTCTTTGTCAACAGATCTGAAGAATTGCCATCACTTTCCTGTCCCTTAACCCAAACTGCTCACATAGGACTTTAATCGGTCTTGCAGGCTGACCTGCGTATCCGCATATCCGATCGCAACCACAACGCCGTCATCTACATAGCAATACGGGTTGCCGATCTGGTCGATATAGCTTTTGATGCGTTCCTTGCACGGCAGCGTGGTATCGATCACAACATTGCGAATATCACAAAGCGCTGCTCTGTCCGCTTTTCTGACGTCAAAGTTCTCTCCACCGTCCATCATCTGCACCTCCCTGATACAGCCATTTTCCCCAACCAGAAGCAAAATTATTCCAGACCCGGATCGCACTTTTATGCGTGGCCTATTCCGTACAAATTACAAAAGGAGATGCCTCCATTCACTGGGGGCATCTCCTTTTTGTCATCCTAATCATACCACAGCGCCATATGACACTTCAAGTACATCGGCTTAGACATTTTTAGGACATTTTCAAAAAATCAGACGCGAAATTGATCGGAATAGGCATACATCTCCGCAAGATTTTCGATGGCAGTACGCTTGATCCGGTCGATGGTGCGGTAGGTCAAGCCAAAGCTTGCAGCAACTTCCTTTGTAGGAATGCCGTCCACAAACACCAGACGAATCACCTCAGCCTGCCGCTTATCCAATAGGCCAATAAAATATGTCAGGCGTCTCTGCTCACATTCCAAGGCAAACAGTTCCTTTGCAATTTCATGTGCCGACTCTGCATTCATGCGTTCCGTCTGTTCTTCGTAATTGAGCGCAATGTAAAGGGTCTTATTGGAAATATGTCCCGCACTATGACCAAGACTATCGCCATGTCTGAAATTCATGGCTTCGATCTGTTCTGTACGGCTGACTGTGGTCGGGTGCTCCAGATTATACCGAAGCACCGCAATCTTGCGCTCACGCTCGTTATAGCTCTCCAACAGCGACAAAACATACTTACTCATTTCCGTACTCATAGCAATTTCCTTTCTGTTACAGATTTTTGACTGCCATGATCGCTGAAGGCGGGGAACGGCAGCGAATCTGTCGGTTGCCTGATATGGCAAAGCAAAAGGCACTTTCACGGATATCATAACCCGCGAAAGCGCCTTGAGAAAATATGGAGTTATCCCAACTACGGAAGCGCAATGATCCATGGTTGAAATCAGAATCGTACAGAAGCCGACGCACACTCTCCCTGTGCGGCATCCCGTACTGAACGGCTGTCAAGAATATCTCTGCTGGCTTGTCCTCCGGAAAATATGCGTTTAATATCCTGCCAATATGCTGCAAAAACTCACATAGAAGTGCCGTAGCATACGTCTTGCGGTAGAACTTCATCCGCCATTTGTGGAGAAGGTACTGCAATCCGTATGCTACGAAGGTATCATACAAAGGCTCCTTCCATTAGTGAAGTATAGAACATCTTTGTATGCTGAATTAACACATTCATACTTATCATACTGCATTATAAGATTATGCCGAGGTGAGTTATAATGCAGGAAGCAAAGTTAAACTTGGGCAAAGTTGTTCGCATAGCCCGTAAGCGCAAGCGGATCACGCAGGACTACCTTGCAGAAAGGGTCGGGGTTCAGCCACGAACGATTCTGGAAATAGAGAACGGCAGGGGCAATCCCCGTTTTGAAAATCTGTTTGTGATGGTTCGCCTACTGGACATCGCCCCTAATGATATCTTTAATTATGATTGCGGTCTGACGCAGGATACCGAACAGCTTTTTCAGGAGTTGTCCAGTTTTAGTGAAGAGGAGCAGCGCATGGCTGCGGCTGCCGCCAGAGCGGTGCTGCAGCAAATCCGCTATGAGAAGGAGCGCTGCAAGGAAGATGGTTCAAATAAAACGAACGGCTGAGAGAAGGTAACCGCCTCTCCCAGCCGTTTTGCATGATGGCTCATGGCAGCGTCTTCAGCTTCACTTGATTATCTCGGACCGCTTCACTTACAGATCAAAATGCGATATATAAAACTCTTATAGCATATTTAATATAACACAGTCAGCAAAAAACCGCAAAAACGGGTTATGGTTATGTCATGAATGTCTTTGCGTTTTTCTGTTTCTTTCTACATCTCCTAACATAAGTTCAGGATTTTGCTTTATAAGCAACTCCCTTTTCACAAATTTTATGTACACTTAAACGGTGATACCAGTAGCGATTTACCATTGCAATATTTCTTGCTACATTTGATGCACTCATCATCGAAATCGAAAGGGGACATTGGCTCAACTGCCAATGTCCCCTTGTTTTTTATTTACGCAGCCTTTTGCTGAAACCGCTGGCTGCGGATGCTCTTGGCCCGTACCTGAAGCTCCTGCGAAAGAAGCTTCAAGACGGAAAACTCATCGTCCAGCCCGTCCAGTTCACGCTGCAGCACCCCCTCATAGTGGCGTTTCTTTTCCTCCAACGCCTGCACCTTGAGTACCCAGCGTTCCATAACCGCCGGACTCTGGCTGCTGCTCTTAATGAGGTAGTCGCACTTTTCCTGATAGGCCGCGATCTCCTTTTTCACTGCCAGATAGAATTCCTCCGTCATCTTATCCCGCTGCTTGGCGTCATCAATGATGTAGAAGCTGTTGATCACCAGCGGCGTCTGCTTTTTATTCAGGCCGCTGAGCAGGGTGATGAAGTCCTCGAAAATATCCACGCGCTCCATAAAAGTGCGGGGGACAAAGTACATATGGCCGGTGACACTCAGCTTGGTGGCCTCCATTCCCCGCAGAAAATTAACGCAGATGGTCTCAATCTGCTTGCGGTTTGCGCAGCGCTGGTAGAGTTCAAAAAGCTCCTCCGCTTTTCGGCAGCAGCCCTGCACATCCACCGCATCGTCCAGCACGAGATTATCACAGCGGAACATCCCGTCGCTCTTACCGCAGCTGATATTCGCCAGCTTTTCATAGCGGTTGGTTTCGCGATTCAGGGTTTCTTTGACCAGTTCCCGTGAAAAAATGCCGGCAGTGCGCTTATTATCACGGCAGTAGGCAAGATAGATATTCGTCTCGCCGTCTACTGTGACCGGAACCCGCTCCCGGATATCGCCTGTGGCGGAGCGGAATGCATCGCCGAGAGAAAGCCGGGTGCTGCCGGTGTAGGGAATGCCCATGCTCTCACAGAGCGCGGAAAGTTCCTCTTTCTCTACCAGAAGGTTGGAAAGAGAAAAATAAAGAAACTTTCCCAACATGTGCCGCTTATCACCGGTGGCGGCACCGATAAATTCACCCATGTTTATGACATTGTCCATATTCGTGTCGTTCCTTTCTATGGTGAGATGCCTCACCAGTTTTTGATGACCTCCGGGAGCTTATCATACTGCCCGGAGATCAGCAGTCCGCATTCATAGTGGAAATTGATATCGGTTAGATGGTACTCGATTTTTCCATCGTTTTTTTGTCACCAATTTCCCGCGCGTGCTGATGCTTCTTGAAATACTGCTTCATTTGCTCCAGCGTAATGCCATAGCCGTCTTTTCGGATCTTCGTTTGGATTCGTGCTTTTTCTTGCTTTGTTAACATCGTTTCTCCTTTACATCGTTGCCGCTCGGCTCAGGAGGTAGTCGTCCACTCCCTTGTAGGCGGGATTCCATGTGTACTTTGCATAGCGGATGCCCGGTATCTTCTGCACTTCCTTCCGCATAGTGAGGATGGCCTTCCGCACATTGGGGTTGGTCATCTGATCCATATCCATCGCCTCTACGACCTCACGGACGCCAAGTTCCCGGACGGTATCATTCAAACCGTTCAGCGCGTTGACGCCGCCGATGCAGATAAAGAGCGCATCTTGCGCAAGGAAACTGGCTACATCGCCCTTCAGCGGGCCTTCCGTCAGAAACGCACGCTTGCTTTGGGTGTTCCCTGTCACATGCACCCACGAATAGCTGCGGGTGCCGGATGGCAGATTTCGGCTGGAAAGCCAGCGGTATTTGCGATTGGCCTGCTGCGCATCGTTCAGACGGATCTTCAGCCCTTGAATCAGCCCCTCCTTGTTCCGAACCGGAATCAGGAAACCGTTGGGGCCGGAGAGCGTCCAGTCGCCATAATAGGTGCGAAAGCCCGGAATACCGTGCAGGTCATGGCCGTGACTGCGCAGGAGGTCGGCCAAAAGCCGACGCCCGCGCTCTGTTTCCGGCATACTGCGGTACTCGTTTCTTCGGATGCGCTCTTCGCTCAAGCCCCGTTCTAAGAGATTCTCGCCGTGTTTTGGGAGAAGCGTCAGATGCGCCAGCATATCCGAATACACGGCATGGCGCTGCTCCAATGAGCAGGGCTGCCGTTCCTGTGTTTGGGGAGATGGCGATTGAGGCAAGGGGTAGACCTTGCTCTCATGCGCCAGCTCCAGATAAGCCTCTTTGTTACAGATCCCTTTGATCCGTGCATACAGGCTCACGCTGTTCCCGTGGGTGCCGCAGAGATTGCAGCGGTATTGGTCGGTATCCGTATTAAGGCTTAAATGATATTTCCCCGGCCCGTGGTCACCGCAGAAGGGGCAGCTTGCCTCGACTTCCTTTCGCCGCAGCGTCCGGGAGTCGAGGACAAGCCCACACCGTCTGGCCGTGTCCACAATGGGGATCTTATCGTAAATTTTTGCGGCCAAACGGTTTCACCTCCATCATGCGGCTCTCTGCTCCGCAAAGACAATGGGTCTTACGGGTTTTACCTGCAGCGCCGCGCCGCTGACACATTTTGCCATGATGATCTGTCCTGTTGGCCTTACATTGGCAAGGTCATCTACCGACTCCATGTTATCGACAAACACGGGGTAATTCCGCCCGGTCAACCGCTTCATCAGCTCAGAGACCTCCATGCCGGCCCGGATCTTCTCCGAAAGAGAGAGCCGGTCGTATCGGCGACCGCCATACTGGAATTTGAAGGTGTCTTTGACTTCCCCGGTGGATTTCACCACATCGTAGAGCGAGATCTCCACGCGATTCATTTTAAGCTGCGAGAAGGTCAGCTCTGCCCGCTTGCTGATGTAAGCAATCACATCGGCCATTTTGCGCTTGATCTCCGCAATGTTGGCATTGGCCTGCGCGATCTCCCGGTCAAAATCAGGAAGCTGCGCCGCCGTCATAGTCTGAAGCGCCGCTATTTTCGCTTCGCTCTGCCGCAGTTCCTCCCGGCATGTACCGAGGTGGTCGTATTCCGACTGCGAAAGATTGCCGTACTCCAGGTCAGCAGTCAGCGTCTGGATCTCTGCGCGCAGGCGCTCCGTTTCTGCGGAAGCCTGCTCCGCAAGCGAGGCACAGCGCTGCTCCATTTCCGCAGCTTCCGCGGCCCATTTGCCAAGGTCATCTTCTTTGAACTGTGCGAAGGTATCCGCAGCCTTTTTGTCCATCTCCTGAAGCTCTATCAGCTGAGCGCGCTGTTCACTGCCGGCAGCATAAAGCTCGGAGAGCACTTTTTTCAGCGCCGCCTGCACTTCGGGCAAGCTCTGCTCTGTCACGCTCCGGTGACAGGCAGGACACTCCATACCGGCATGAAACGCCTTATATGCAGCGCTTTCCCGCTGATACCGCACGCCCAGGTCTTTGACTCTGGCAGACGCTTCCGCCAACGCTTCCGTGAATTTGGACTGGTACTGCTCCCCTTCTCTGCGGGCGATCTTTTCCCGCAAGGTCTGAAGCTGTTCCCGCAATTTGGAAGTATCGGTGCGTTCATCCCTGGCAGCTTCCTCATATCGTCCGCTCAGTTCTACAAGCCGCTCCTGCATGTCACTTACATCCATGCCGGAAAACTGCCTTTGCTCCAGTTCCGCGATTTCCTCGCGAAGGGTGTCTGCCTGCAAGGTCAGCTCCTGCTCGGCCTGCTCATGGGATTCCCCCTGCGACGCCGCCAAGTCCTTCTGGCCTCTCAGATAGGTAATGCGTTCCTCCAGACCCCGGATCTCCTCCCGGCAGCGCTTGAGACTGCCCTCCGGCGAGAGAATCGTCTCGTTTTTGAGATGTTCCCGCACGGGCTCAGATAACTGAGAGAGTACCGTTTCATGAGGGATCGTGGGAAGATACCGCTCTAAAAGCTTTTTCCCATCCTCTCCCAACTCCTCGATAAAGTACAAGGGATTGAAGATGGACAAGAACACATCTCGCTCTCCAAAGAGATCTGCCAGATCCAACTGCCGGATCTCATAGCCATCATAGGTGATGGTCATGCGGTTTTTCCTGCGGGTGCGATTGAGCTCATGGAGCGTACCTGTTTCGTCCACAAAGCACATCCGAATGGCGGCATCGGGGTTATTCTCATTGTGCAGGCGGTCAATTCCACGCTCTCCAAAGAAGGGACAGCCGGTAACGGCAAAGGCGATGGCGTCTGCAATGCTGCTTTTCCCTCGCCCGTTTCCGCCTGTGATGACCGTGGGGTTGCCGAACACCAGCTCTGTCGGCTCCTCATAGGACTTGAAGCCCGAAAGCATCAGGCTGGTAATTTGAAACTGCTCGATCTTTTTCAAAGAATTGCTCCTTTCCGTTTTTCGCTGAATCGCTGTTTATGCCGCCCTGTCCTCTTGCGGGACGATCTCGTAGGATTCCAACACATAAAATGCCACGGTATCCTGCTGACGCATGGTGAGCTTTACATTGCTCAGAACGGTGCCTGCGCTCAGTTCGGGCCGTGCGCCGCGGGCGAAGGCCGGAATCTGCTTGCCGTCCGGCGCTCGGAGCGTAACAAGCGTGCTGCTGCCGCTCATACCGCCCTGTACCTTGGTGCTCAGAACCACATAGCAGTCTGTTCTCTGCCGCGCTGCACTCTGCGGCGGGGTAAAGGGGACGGTGCGGGAAGCTGCCGCTCTGCTTTGCTGTACGGGCTGAGTCTGCTGTGAATCGCTCCGTGTCGCAGGCTGGTCTGCTCTTTGCAGAGCCGATGCAGGCGCGGGCTGGGAATTTCCCTGCTTTGGCTGCGGACTTGCTGCAGGCGCGTTTTCCTCCGGCGCTGTCTGCCCCGGCAGGGTTTTCGGCGTCAGCAGCGATTGAATGCCGCAGGCCGCGGCCGGTGTCAGCCCCAGGCGCTTCAGCGCGCTCAGATAAGCGTTATCCAGCCTGGCGCGTTCACTGTCCTTGATCACAAAGCTGCGCCCGCGCTTCTCAATCTCGACCCAGACGGTATTAAGGTCGTACAGCACGCGGCCGATCCCCCATTGGACGGCAGCGCGCTTCATACTGTCGGATAGGCCGCCCTTGACAGCCTCGATATCCGAGTCCTCGGCGCCGTCCCACTTGGTAATGAAGCCGCGGCCTTCAAAGTAGATGGCGATGCCGCAAAGCTGTGCCTCCTTTTTCCCGTTGCTATGCCAGGGCTTGAAGTCGTTATACCAGTTCTCCGGCCCGCAGACCTCGTCCAATCGGTTCTGGATGGCGCGGTTTGTCACATAGGGAACGGCCAGGCCGCGCATTTTCTCTTCTATCGTGTTCTGCAGCCGCCATTCCAGATCCTCCGGGGCGAAGGGCTTTGCGAGAGCCTGCTGCATTTCTTTTGGGTTAAGCTGTGCCATGATGCTACCTCCTGCTGATAAAATCTCCCAGTGTTTTTCCGTTGGATACCAGAATGTCCGTGTAGTAATATGCGGGATCCTTGTCCTTGAGATGCTCCAGAAGCTCTCCGTGCGAAAGCTTTAATCTGTTATGCTCCCTGTCATACATATCATCGTTATCAGGAAGGCCCAGCAGATACCGTGGAAAGTTCTTCAGCGCGGAAATCTTTCGATACCGCGGCAGCACATTGTTGCCTGTGCAGACCCGATCATCCGAATGGACATTGGAAAAGGGGTAAAAGAACATCGGCGTATCCATAGTTGGCGCTTCATCCGCAACGACGCCCATGGAACACTCCGCGACTTTGCCGTTTTCCAGAACCCGCACGCCAAACACCATGCGGGGAATCGGAAAATTTGGGTATTCCCTGTCCCCATAGATCACATCTGCCCGCAGTTCCGGATTCCAAAGTACGAAATACTTCTCCGTGGCGGACATGGATAGGTGAAGGCAGTGTTCCGGAAGAAAGCCGCTGTCCAGATAATCATTGCTGGCATAGCTCTGGTTGATAACATAGTACAGCTCCAGAGGATCAATTTCCCTATAGGCGGCAATGCCGCCCGGTTTTTGCTCCTCTACAATGATCGTATTTCTGGTGGGAGATAACCGCAGAATGACATCTCTCGAATAATCCTTGTTTTCAGCCGGCTGCATCAGGCAGCCTCCTTTCTTATGTTTTCCGTTTCTCTCTCAGCAAGTTTTGCCTCTATTCGCCGGATGCTGCATTGGCAGTAACGAAGCAGATCCACCAGCGAATTTGCAAAATAGAGCGGCTCGTAGTAATCCGGCGACAGGCAAAATTCCAGAATGACATGATCTCCGGCGATATGCTGTGAGAATTTGTAAACGGAGTTTGTTGCCCCCAGCACGAAATACTCAGTAATATCGTGCAGCTTTTTACTCCATACGCTTTGCCTGCTTCCGTGCTTCGGATCAGAAGCGCGCCCCTGCTCATACAGCCGGTCGATGATTGGATGGGAGCATTGCACGACGGTCGCTTCATACTCTTCATCAAAGAAAAAGTTCACATCGTCAAAAATATCCCACATAACTTCATCGATCACCATGAGAAGCTCCTCCATATCAACGACAGGGTGGCTTTGGCAAAAGATGTGTGCGGCATCCGGAGACTGCATATGCAGGAATTTAATCATACGCAGAAGCAGCAGGATATCGTCTTCATACTCAATTCCATACATAACCGGCACCTCAAAAGAAAGAGCGCTCTTGCCGCTGGAAAACAGGAGCTTTCCGACAGTAGTGGATAAAGCCCTGTATCCAACCATCGAAGACCCGATGATAGACCCGCTCATAATTTTCGGGCGTTACATTCTCTATTTGGAACGCATCCCAATCAATGATAGAAAGGTCAATGGTTTCTTCTTTATCAAAGGCTTCCAGCAGCTTTTGGATATACGGGCTGCGCTCTGATTTGGGGAATAACGCCGCGTCGTCTTTTTGCGAAACAGAAAACAGCATTTTTACGAAAACATTCCGATCAAATGCAGTCATCTTTTTCCACCTCCGGGCTGAGCCGCACGACGCAAAGGGCATATCCGGCAGGGTTTGACAGAATCGCCCGCTGTTCCTCTTGAGATGCGACCGCACGCCCGAGGGCGGCATAGTAGATCCCGCAGTCTGGGAGCGGCGCGCCTTTTTGCAGCGAAATGTGCCACAGCGCATGAATCATCAGCTCCGGATCGCTGCCATCGACCACTACGGGGCAGATAAGCGAATCGCCCGCTTTCTGTGCCTTGTCCATATCCACCTTTTTGATCATGGCGGCTGCGTGAAATGCAGCGGCCTCCTGCTGTGTCTGCTGCCCGGCCAGGAAGAGCGTTAAGAACAGCTCCGGCTCCTGACAGCCCAGCACCACACCGAAAGGACTGGTGAGCTTATGGCCCCATGCGTCATTTGCGGGATGGAACTGGCGGTATAGCTTTCCCAAGGCAGGCATCAGCAGATTGGATACCTGTCCCCAGACCTGCGCGCTGAGCGCGGCCTTGCTGCCGGTGAGCTGATCTACCGGGACAACAACTGCCATGTTGCAAAATTTCATTCTCGTTCACCTCAATATTCTTCCGGCAGCAGGATCGTCGTTGCAGAGCGATCCGCTTCCGTGATGATCATAATGCGAAGCTCTTTGGATACCTGATACCATGAAATAATCCGGTTTCCGCTGCGAAGCGCCTCCTCATTGGCCCTTGCATCGCTTTCACAGGTATCACCCCAATCGCCGCTCAGATGTCGTTCCAAAAGCCGGATCAGCCCTGCTCTTCCGACCTTATCCAATGCCGCAGGCGTCGCGCAGAGCTGTCCGCAGCGAAAACGCGCTTTTTTGTCTTGCATAAATTCCGCCTCTTTTCATGTCAATGCCTTAAAGCCGTTTGGCGTCAGGACATTGAAAATCATTTTGTTTGTAATGGTTTCTTTCACTTCGCTGCCAATGTGATTGCCCTGCGCGCTGAACTTTTCCTCACTCTCTGTGCGGATGACCTTGACGATGCGGCCTTTGATGATGTGCGGCGTATCGCACGCTATGAGGCCGTTGATCATACCGGAGCCGCCGATCAGTCCGATCTGACTGATGGAGAGCGGGAGCAGCGGCCGCTTTACGCCGCTGTCCAGTTCGCTGCGCGCCATCATCTGTGCAAAGCTGTTGCAGCGCCGAAGCTGCTGCTCCAATTCTTTCTGATTGAATCGCTCTCCCTTGAAGGCATTGACCTCTATCGTGTGATCTGGCAGAGCGTAGCGTTCTTCCGGCATCTCTGCAAGAGAGCGAATGGACATGGGCGCGGACGCAAGCTCCTCCAGCCAGAGGGTATCCTGCAGTTCTGTCCCCCGGGGCTTTCGGACACCCAGCACCGCTACCTGCTTGAATTTCCGAAATTCACTCTCGGTAAAGCGCCAGACGGTAAGATCATCAAAATTGTCCACAAGGATGCGGCAGATATCCGGTGTCAAACGGTAATAGGGAATCACATAGATCAGTAGGCCGCCGTATGCCAACGCAGGCAGGCTTTCAATCAGAAATCGCTTTTCATGCCGGGAGCGTCCGCCGCTCTCATTGATGACCGAGAGATACGGCGGGTTAAGAAACAGCAGATGGAAGGCTTCCCGGCTGATGCTGCTATGAAAGAAGCTGCCGAAGCCCACGCGGTGAAGCCTTGTCTGTGCTTCCTCCGCGCGGCTCTCGTCCAGCTCCACGCCATAGGCATAGCAGTTATTGCCCTGCGCCAGTTGTCGAAGCGCCTTGCCGCAGCCGCAGCAGGGATCCAGCAAGTTCGTGGTCACGCCTTCCGGAAATCGGATCCCCCGCAAAAGAAGAGCGATATTATCCGGGTCTGTTGGGTAATAGCCCAGCTTAATGTTGTTCATCAGCCGACCTACCACCGCAGCATTGGTCTTTTGTCCCACAGGAAGGGATGACGCGAAGCGGCTCAGTGCCTCGTAGACGCTCTTATAGCCGGTGCTCATCAATGCAAATCCTGCAAGGCCCTGCCGAAGCTGTCCGGATACTTTCGCAAGTGCGTATTCCTCCATTTCCATGAGGAAAAGCCGCGCCTGTGCGAGTGTTTCCACCAGGGTTTCCCGCGTTCTACTCAGTTCCGCGTAAATATCCCGTGCCGCAGCAAGGTCGCTTTGGCGGCAGCGCTCAATCCTCGCCCGCTGCAAAACCATGCTTTTGGAGAGCTGGATGATCTTGCCTTGAAGCTGCGCAAGCTGATCCAGAGCATACGGCTTTTGCGCGGAAAGGTCAGGCAGTTCGCTCATAACGGCACCCATCCTTCCGCAAGGCACTCAGCGTCTCCAAAAGCTGCGGATATGACCAGGTTTTCAGGTCGCTGCTGGTGAGAAAATGATTGTATCCGCCTTTGAAGTCCCTGCTGCTTCGGATCGTCCGATAGCAAAGCACCTTCCCATCCGCGCATAAGCGCTGCTCGATCCACACCGCAATGCCTCTGTCCTCCCACATTCCATAAAGGGAGCATGTTCCCGACACCGCGATGCCGCCGCTGTTTGCACTGACTGTAACCTCGTGCAGTCCAAGATCCTTGGCAAGGGCGCGGAGGAATACCTTTCCCACATTCAAAAAAGCTTTCTTACTTCCATTGGGTCCGCTTTCCCTCTCGCCAAAGATGCAACCTAAATCAGTGGTCAGCAGCAGCGCAAGCTGCCGCATGTGACCTTCCTGCGATTTGATAGACATGTTGTATCCTCCTTTATTTCCGGATAAAAGAGGGCAAGGAACACGATCTGTTCCTTGCCTTCCGTTCGGGCGGCTCACGCCGCTCCCTTCCATTCTTTTTCGTGTCCCGCCGCCCGCAGTTCCATCTGCATACGGGCAAGGGGAATCCGCCGCTCATAATATGCCAGCAGGCGCAGTCCGCCGCCTTGCGTCGGAACACCGCGATAGATCTTTTCATAGAGCACAGTGCGGCCGTGTTCCTTTACGCGGGTTCTGCTTTCCACTTTCACTTCACACATAGGCAGTTAAGCTGCGGGGCGAAGGATGCGCTCGTTTTCGAAATCGAAAACAGGTGCGTTTTCCTCCGGTGTCCCGGGAATCAGCTTGAGGGTATAACCCTGCTCGCGTGAGAGCTTAAAGAGCCCAACGATACGGTTGAGTTCCTCATCCACTACATCTTCCTGCTTTTCTTCGACTTCCGGCACACTCTGGTCAGATGCAGAGAACTCCGCGCTCCCTTCATTCTGCACAGTTTCCGTGTGGTCTTCCTGCGCGGGCACAAATTCAGCATCCAGAACTTCAGCTTTCTGCCCGGGCGCGGTCAGCGCCGTCCAGAACGAGCGCAGCATGGAGGCAAAGAGTGTACCGAAGAGGGTGCGCTTTTTCGGTGTAAGATTCACGACCTCCTGCGCCACGATCTCATCCACCTCGCTGATTGCTGCCGTCAGCTTTCCCGTTTCCACATAGGCTGCGGAGAGGAAGCAGGACACGGCGGCACTCTCGGAGGCAAACACCTCCGGCGCCTGCACACGCTTGGCAATCAGGCGCTTGCAGATCACGGTGCCGCTTTCCACATCGTCGATGCAGACGGTATCCGCGTTGATGCTGCCGGCGTCGATCACGCCGCTTCCGGTGATGCTCTGCGCCTTGACGCCATAGGTCACATGAAGGCGGCCATGCACCACCAAATGCTCCGTTGCCAGAGACTCATAATGGACGGTTTCTCCCTTGGGAATGTAAACAGTTTTCATCTTGTATTCTCCTTTTTCTTTTTTAGATGGCTATGCCATCTTTTTTCTTTTCAGGCTGCCATTTCCTCTTTCAGCCGGACCGGCACCACCAGGGCAAAATCACTGCGCCCCGCAGCATCGATCACGATGGGAGCATGAGGACTGCTGAGATGGATACAAACTTCCTCTTCGCCCTTAAACTGCTTCAGGGCATCCAGCATATGGTAGAGGTCAAAGCCGAGAACCATGTCTCCGCGGCCCCTCACCTCAATGCCGGTTTCAAATGCTCCACCGGACGCCGCAATGGAAAGCTGTTCGCCTGCAAAGCGCACATAAGGCTTTGCCGTGAGCACAGAGCACTCCTTCAGGTAATTCAGTTCCCGCACAAAGTCAGCCGTTTTGACAGTCACGCTCTCCCGATACCCTTTAGGGATCACTGCATCCACGTTATAGGTATCCACGCCCTGTAAGCGGGCAAGCATACGCAAATTGCCGCTTGCAAACAGCACATGGCTGCTTCCGATCCGCACGGTCATATCTTCCTTGCCGAAAGCGCTCAGGTGCGCAAGCACATCGGCGCGCACCAAAAAAGGCTTTGGGAAAGAAACACCTTCCAGCGTATCGCAGGCAAGGCGGGTTCCATCCAGTGCGTAGACGCGATTCCCGCAAAACTGCACGCAGATCGCGGCGGGTCTTGCACTCACGCTGGGCTTTTCCGCAGCATAGCGCACACGCTCCACACAGGCGGAAAGCCTCGCGCTGCTTACTGAAAATGCATCGCCCTCCGGAGCCTGCGGCATATTCGGATAATCCGCTCCGTCGTAGACCTCAAATTCCGCGCCGCGGCGTTCACAGCGGAGCAGAACCCTTCCGGCTTTCTTACTGCCGCTCTGCGTTTCGGAAAATTCCATCGTCAGCTCACCGGCAAAGTGGGAACAGGCGCGCAGGATGTCCTTGGTTTTTCGGAAAGCAAAGAACATATCATCGCCCGAAGCCGGGAACTCTGTCGTAAGCCATGTTTCGAGATCTGTTGCCGTCAATGTGCAGCGCCCATTCTGAATCCGGAGACAGACCTCCTCCAGAATGGGTATTGCGCACTTTTTGAGGATTTTACTGATTTTGCTCATTGCATGGGAAAACTCTTTTGCGTCAACTACTGCACGACTCATGCCGCACGCCTCCTTGTCTGTTTTTCCAGCACCGTCTGCATCCGGATCGTTTGGGTGGAAAAATCCGTCTGCATGGCATTGTTTTCTCCATGTGTCAGAATGTTATAGACCATGATGAGCACAGCGGTCGCCGCAGTCACATTGGCCACAATACTCTGCGGATCTTCCTGTGCGGCTTCCGCACAGCTGATCTCCGAAGGGAACAGGTCGGTGTCCTTCAGCATTTCAGGATGAACGCCGCCGATGGATTTGCGGATCGTTCTTCCGTTTCTTCGCACGCCGCACACGACCTGCCCGGTGTACTTTCCGTTGCCGCTGTCGATGTAGATGAGTTCCTCGCTCTGATGAAAAGCCTGATGGCAGAGCTGCCGCGTCTTATTGTTATCCACGCAGCCCAGCAGCAGTACCATTTCCTTCGTCCGCTTGGTAGAATAGGGATTCAGCTCCCATTCCTTCGGCTCGATCAGCTCCATCAGATCCGGCAGCTTTTCAATGAAGTTTGGAACATACTCTGTCTCCATTCCAAGCACAGTGGAATACCGCTCTGCCAGCACGCGGGCTTTATTTTCACCCAAGTCTGCGGGGACAAAGTTCTGCCGGTCCAGGTTCTTTGGCTCGACAATATCCCCATCGCAGACAACAAAGCGGGCAGGACGATCCAGCATATGAAGCAGGCGAAACACATACGGGGCAACATATCCTCCTGTGCCGCCGGCTCCCAGCATGACCACCTTGACCGGGCGATCCGTTGGAAACTTCATAGGAACGCCTCCTCCAGAAGGTCCCGGAAGCTGCGCTTATCCGGCTTTTTGAATCGCTCGGACTTTCTGCTGCGGATACTTACCTGCGTCAACCATTCCTTGGGAAACGGCTGCTCCAATCCTTCCATCACAATATTGGGATCGATGGATACAAAGGAGTCGCCGCAGAAAATACGTGCTTTGACGTCCGGATAGAATTTATCAAGTTTTCCCAAAACGAGGTAGAGTCCTGTGGATCGCTCATCCTGATCATCTTTACCGGAGAAAAAGGCATCCATGCTGTTATGAGAGTGGATATCCGCGTAGCAAAGATACCGCTCTTCATCGTCATAGAGGCAGTCATGGAGATCGGCCTCTACTTCCTCCTTGCATACGCTCTGCTTGGGGACGTAGGCAAAAAAGCGTTTTTCCGCCTTGTCCCAGTAAATCTGGGCAAATGCTTCATTCTCCCCATGATCCGTCATAAAGGCGCGAAAAAAGGCGATGATCTGTCCCATCAACTCGGCGGGGATTTTCGGCAGAGCCGGGGAAAACCCGGCTCTGACCTCAGAGAAATCCACCACATTCTTTTTGGGGGCGATAAACTCGCCCTGCTCCATCTTGCGAAGCTCATAGATCCTGCCGTCGTTGGAGGGGATCAGGCAGATAACCTTATCCGAGTTGCGAGCCTCTTCCAAGGTGCCGAATTTCCCCTTATAAGCGGCATTCCCCTTGGTTTTCATTTCCACCTTTGGCTTTACATAGCAGCAAGGGGCTTTGTCCTTCGTTTTCTTGAGGGCGTCGAGAAATTCGCGGGAGCGTTCGATCATCTCCTTCATGGAAATGATCGTGGTCCCCTTGGGGTCTTTGACCTCCTTGCGAATACCGCAGTATTCCACGCTCCAGGATACTCTTTTGCCTTCCTCCAGATCGGTAAAATCATCGGACTTACGGATGCGCAGCTCCTCAAAGGTCATGGAGGGATCGTCGATCTCCTCTTTCACACCCTTGTGGTAGAATACCGGCGGCTTTTCCAACAAGCCTTTCTTGGTATTCTCCGCTGTTTTCTGCTCAAAGGCCGCGGCAATGGGATTCTCCGCAGGAGCTTCGACCGGCGCCTTGGCGATGGGTGCGGTTGTCGGCTGCGATGTTGCAGCAACTGCCGGTGTGATTTCCTGCGCCACGGGTGTCGGAGACGACGGAACGCTCTGTGCTGCCGCCGGAGGTGCAAACGGATCTCCCTGCGGTGCAGCGCTGCTGTCTCCAAAAATCGCGCTGATATCCAATCCTTCTTCTTCGGGGATCTCCTGAAAGGGCCACGCGCCGTTGCTGGGTTCACTCATAGTAAATTGCTCCTTTCGATTTTGGGACAAAAAAGACCGCAATCACTCCTATGAGCAATTACGGTTTCATTCTCGTCCTTATTACATTTCAAGCCGTTTGAGTTCGACGGTACTCGCAAGGAGCATGCCACATCTCTAAGCGGTAAAAC
>OHYC01000140.1_pt1 | contig 34045 bp, 31 predicted proteins | sample 1580171 | NCBI WGS metagenome assembly OHYC01 (sample SAMEA3882526, study PRJEB24775) | human gut metagenome | biome: human-associated habitat; feature: intestine environment; material: feces | place: Netherlands | collected 2009/2010
GGGCGTCTTTTTTATTTGTCAAAACGAGGATAAATGTCACTTTGTCAACAGCACCGGTTTGTGCCGAAAATCTGGCATGGTCATTCGAGCGCGTTCGCTTGTTTTTTTCCTCTTTCAGCCCGTATCCTATATAGGTAAGGAGGCACCCCCCCGGTTCCGCAGCGGATCATCAATTTCTTAACAAGCTCACTTAGCGCAAACTCTGTCTGTCAACTCTGCAAACGCCTTCTTTTTCATGTTCGCGCATGGTAAAATATACAAATAGCCAGTCCCCCCCGCATTTATTTTGCATTTTGACGGATTTTGGCCATCACTGCCAAACAATTCACTTCCGCTTCAAGGGCGGCAGCACCGCCGCGGTATAAATTCAGCCGGGACAAACCCATGGCTGAACTTCTTCTATATTCCTACATTTAAGGGAGGAAAGAAACTTATGAAACGAAGGATTTTGTCAACCCTGATGGCACTTGTGCTGTGTCTCACACTCCTTCCGGCAGCGGCCTATGCCGACGGGGGCACGGCGGTCTATGTCAGCAGCAGCGGCAATGATGGGACCGGTGACGGCTCGGCGGACAAGCCCTTCGTCACGCTGGCCAAGGCGGTCGAAGCGGCAGAGGACGGCGCGACGGTCTATGTCATGAGCGACCTGACCATGACGGCGCCGCCCGTTTCAGACCTGTTGCAATCGCGAAAAAAATTGTCGTTTTGACCAAGCTGACCCTTGCAGGCAAACCGGCTTTATGCTATAATTTCCCCGTAGCTTCTGCGGGGTTTTACCGCAGTTGTAAATATGATCCATATCCGGTGGAAAGCGGTGAACGCCTATCAAGCAAATCAGCAAACATCCCTGAACCCCATCGCATCCCCCTGAACCCGGGTCCCGGATGGGACTCAAAAGAAATCGCGTGGAAAGAAGGTATAAATTTATGAAATGCAAACGGCTATCCGCAGCGATCCTGTCTTTGGTTATGATCATATCCTTGCTTCCAACGACGGCGCTTGCGGCGAAGATACCGGCGGAGTATGCACCAATTTTCAAATGGGCAGGTGGGCTCAGTGAGCGTAAAATCAATGTTGAACTGTTTTTCGAAAATGAGAGTTCTCCATTAGGAACAACCTCAAGCGTAGGAGAGGGCACGATTTGTAATATAAATGTACCGAATGGAAAAGAAATTTATAAGTCTGATGCATCTTCCGGGTGTTCCTTTGCAGCGAATAAGTTTACCTTTTGGGAAGTTTGGGACAAATCGGGAGACCTGAAGCTCTACACCCGCAGCACGGCGGGCCACACGGTCACGGTCAACTATGAATTTGCCGATGACCCCAGCAAAAACCATTCTGAGTCCGAAAATGTGAAGTACGCCGAGGAAAAGTCCTTCGGCAGCCTTGACAAAAAGGACTATGGCTATGAGATCACCGTTTCTTCCGGTGACGCGAAGTATGAGGTCAATTCGCTGAACGTGCTCCGGGTAACTGGCGGCGCAGAGGCCTCCGTGATCACGGTTACCTATACCCCGAAGGATGTGATCTACATTGACCAGTATTACGATAATGGCAAATTGTGGGTCAAGTGGACCGAGAATAATATCAAGGTCAACGGTCCTGAACTGCTGAATGGCGCAGCGGAAGCGGCTGTCATTGAAGGGGAAAACCTGACCGACGCTGTGGAGAATTACCGCTTCCTGACGGTCGATGGCGTTACCTACGATTTCAGCTTTGCCAGTCTTGTGCCCGTAAAAGGTAGCATACTACAGCCGATTACAGACGTCTGGTATGACCGTGATGAGGGAACATGGTATTATTCGCACACGGATCGAAAAGGGGTGTTGTTTGGGCTGGGGGACAAGGTTCCTGTTGTCAATAGGGGCTGCGTCAACTTCTGCTACAACACGCCCCACACTGAAAACAGCGAGCACCACGACTGGAAATGGGTGCATGTTGATGGCACGGAAAAGGAGAACAGCCAGCATCAGCAGGTCTGCAAGCACTGCAACAAAGAAGGTACTATAGAACGCTGCAAATTTGACCTCCCTACCACCGAGACAGGAACGCATACCTGCAAAGATTGTGGGTATTCTTATACAGATGAGATCACACCGACCGGGACCCCTGTGTATGTTTATTTTAAGACGGTCAACACTAAGAACGAACTGGTCAAAGTTGAAAGCGGCGTGACATACAATGCTAACGGTAGCAGTTGGGCAACGCTGGGCAAGCTGGTAACGGCAACTACCGTGACCCCAGAGAAGAAGAACATTCTGGGCGCCGAGGTCAAGACAAGCAGTAATTTCGTGAAGCACGACAGTAATAAGGACTTTAACCTCGATTGGATCAGCGAATGGGTGGACCTGAAACAAGATAACGGCGCGGCCGGTTACGAGAGCGAAGCACCCTTTGGCACACACGTCTGGCACCTGGACGGTCAGGTCAATGTCTGCAAGCTGTCCTATGACGCCAATCGGCCCGCCGGTGTAACGGCAGATGTTACGGTCCCCGATTCTGCGTATTACCTGCCGAACTGGAACGCCCCGGTGAGCGCAGATGATCCCACGCTGCAGGACTATAACTTCGGAGGCTGGTATAAGGAGCCGGAGTGCGTGAACGAGGCTAAGGAAAAGGTTGCTGTAGCTGAAGATACGGTTCTCTATGCTAAGTGGACGCCTCTGGCACAGCCCACCGCGGATCTGATCGACGATAACATTACCATTAAGCACGGCGTCAATGGCGCTCCTACGGACGATGACGATACCGATACCACCGCGCACATTGTCGAAAAGAACGCCAATATCTCCTATAAGGCAACGCTGGATATGCAGAGCCTGAAATTTGGTGCTAACCCCGAGCATGCAGACACCGTTTCTAACATCCAGAGGGCTATGACATCTGTCGGGGCAACTTCTCTCTGGGATTTCATAAAGAACAATTCCATCGGCATATTCGCCGGCAGCAAGGTGAACCTGTATGTCAAGTTCAGTGACAAGCTGGAAAACCCGGCTACGCTGGACGGCATCACCCTTAAAAGCGGCTGGTTTAAGCTTGATCCGAATAACAAGCCGACCTATAACAATACCACCGGTTATTGGACGATCCCCTGCGTGATCAAGGTTGAGGGCGATGAGGGCGTCGATACCAAAAACCCCATGATCACGCTCTCCGGCGTCTCGCTGTCCCTGACCGATGACGCGCAGGGCAAGCTGAACAGTAACACGGCACTGGACATCATTTCCGAGGGCTACATCGACGGTACGATCAAGATTTCTACGCATGAGCTTTCGCTGATCGGCAAGAGCAAGGACGACCCCGTCAAAAATACCGCCAAGCTGAAGCTTGCTGTGCCGACCTACACCGTGACCTACGATAGAAACGGCGCGGACTCCGGCAAGACCACCGACAACACCGCCTACGCTACCGGCACAACGGCCACAGTAAAGGCTAACGGCTATACCCGCAATGGCTACACCTTCACCGGCTGGAACACGAAGGCGGACGGAAGCGGTACTCCCTACAAGACCGGCGACTGGATCACAATGTCCGGCAGCGTGATCCTCTATGCGCAGTGGACGCGCAACAGCAGTCACGGCGGCGACGATGACGACAAGTACTTCTTCGCCATTCAGAAGGTAGACGCGCAGGACGGCCACGCCCTGAACGGCGCGAAGTTCGAGCTGTATCAGCTGGACAAGAACGACCGGATCGTCAACCGCAGAGTAGTCAAGACCACACAGCAGGGCAACAAAAGCGGCATCGCCCTGTTCAGCGTGGACAACAAGAAGTCCTATGACGGCATCTGGTACTACGCTGAGGTCTCCGCCCCCGAGGGCTACGTTCTGGACCGGACGGAGTACGAGATCAACCACAAGGACTTCTCCGACAGCCTCAGCACCGCCGTCAAATACGCGGACACCGTGCGGAACTACCGCGGCACCACGCCTGATCTGCTGAATGACAGCGACCACTTCGCCTATGTCATCGGCTACATGGACGGCAACGTCCGGCCCTATGGTCTGATCTCCCGCGCGGAGACCACCACCATTTTCTTCCGCCTGCTGAAGGATTCCGTCCGTGACGGCAATCTGCTCACCAGCAACACCTACACCGATGTGGCGGACGATTACTGGGCCAACACCGCTATCTCCACCATGACCGGTTTGGGCATCGTGCAGGGCCGCAGCACCACGACCTTCGACCCCAAGGCGCCCATCACCCGCGCTCAGTTCGCCGCCATCTGCGCCCGGTTCGACACCGGCAAGAGCAGCGGCACGCAGAGCTTCACGGATATCAAGGGCCACTGGGCTGAGAAGTATATCGAGCGGGCCGCGGAGCTGGGCTGGATCAAGGGCTTCGAGGACGGCACCTTCCGTCCTGATACCTACATCACCCGCGCGCAGGCCATGACCATGATCAACCGGGTGCTGAACCGCATCCCCGAGGAGAACAGCGACCTGCTGGCAGGCATGAACACCTGGCCGGACTGCAACCCCGGCGACTGGTTCTATCTGGCAGTGCAGGAAGCCACCAACTCTCACGACTTCAAGCACAAGGCCGGCAACTATGAGACCTGGACGAAGCTGATGAAGAACCCCGACTGGACCCGGTACGAAAATTGACATTTTGTGAAACTTTTTTGAAAAACGACCGTCTATATCAATATAGACGGTCGTTTTCATTTTTTCAGATGGAGGTGCTTCTCATGAAACGGATCTTCGCTCTTCTCCTTACCGCGGTCAGTCTGATTTCCCTGACCGCCTGCGCGCAGCCCGAGGCAAAAACCCTCAGCAAGTACCAGCTGGCCGCCCCGCAGTATCCCCAGATGGCGCCGTACCCGGATGAAACCAAGTTCAGCAGACCCAACGGAGACTTCGACAGTGACGGCTTCAATCAGGTTTATGACGCATGGCAGGCAGACCGCAGAAAGCAGACGGATCAGCCGGAGGGTTATACGGACGTGCTGGACGGCTACCTCCGCGCCGTCATCCCCCAGCTGCTCACCGGCAGCAGCGGAGAGAACAAGGTCTGCTCCCCCATCAACCTCTACATGGCCCTCGCTATGCTGGCGGAGGTGACGGACAGCGAGAGCCGGGAGCAGATCCTCGCCCTGCTGGGCAGCGGCGATGTGAACGCTCTCCGGGCCGAGGCCGCCGCTGTCTGGAACGCCAACTACTGCGATGACGGCGCAGTGACCAGTATTCTGGCCAACTCCCTGTGGCTCAGCGACAAAATCAGCTTCAAGCAGGAAACCATGGACGCGCTGGCAAAGTATGATTACGCCTCGTCCTTCCGTGGTGAAATGGGCTCCGCCGCCTTTGACAAGGCGCTTCAGGACTGGATCGACCAGCAGACCGGCGGGCTTTTGAAGGAGCAAGCCTCCGGCCTGACAATGGACAAGGAAACGATCCTCGCCCTTGCGTCCACCATCTATTTCCGGGCCAAGTGGAGCGGCGAGTTCTCCGAAGCCAACACCGCGCCGGATACCTTCCACGCCGACAGCGGCGATACGACCTGTGACTTCATGCGCCAGTGCGGGACGAACACCTATTACTGGAGCGACCATTTCTCCGCGGTTTCCAAGCGGTTGGAGGGCAGCGGTGCCATGTGGCTCCTGCTGCCGGACGAGGGCGTTACGCCGGAGGAGCTGCTGGCTGACGAGCCGACGATGGACTTCCTACTCAGCGGCGGCGAGAGCGCGGAGAGCAAATACCTTATCGTCAACCTCGCTCTGCCGAAGTTCGACACGGCGTCGGACCTGGATCTGGCCGACAGCCTGAAATCTCTGGGCATCACGGACGTCTTTGATCCGGCGATCTCGGACTTTTCCCCTATGACCGACGATACGGCGGCTTATCTCTCCCAGGCCAAACACGCCGCCCGGGTGACCGTTGACGAGGAAGGCGTCACCGCCGCGGCCTATACCGTCATGATGACGTGCGGCGAGGCCGCCCCGCCGGAGGAGGAAGTGGACTTCGTTCTGAACCGTCCCTTCGTGTTCGCCATCACCGGGGCTGACGGCCTGCCCCTGTTTGTGGGCATCATCCATCAGCCGCAGCCGTGATTAAGGGCTCTGCTTCGCAGACGGCAGATGCGAGGGCACTTAACCTTTCCATATCGCGGGGTTTCAGACATGCAAAAGAGCTCAAACGCAAGGGGCGGCATCTGCCGCCCCTTTTTCATGGCCAGAAACACTGCTGGCCGCCCTTTGCTTTTACGTTTCGTCCAAGAAACTTAAATTTCTTAGTCAAAATTACCAGAGGCAATGTCCGTTTCTGACGGACAGCGAAAAAAGCTGTATTTTCTGAAATCAGCCAATTTGTCCGTGCATCGAACACATTTGATTATGCTGCATGGTCATTTGGTGAAAAGCCTGTGAAAACCGCAGGAAAAATTTTGTGCGGATTTTCTCTTGCGGGCGGTATTGTATCTGCATAAAATACATCCATCTACAGAGTGCGGACGCTTTGAGCAGTCCGGATCTCGCAAGGAGGATGAATTGAATGAAGAAGTTTGTTTCCATCATGCTGGCGCTGGCTATGTCCATGAGTCTGGCGGCCTGCGGCGCTGACAGCTCCAGCGATGCCAGCAGCGACAGCCAGAGCAGTTCTGACGCCGCTTCCGGTGAAAAAGTTGTAAAGATTGGCGTATTTGAGCCTGCTACCGGTGACTCCGGCGCCGGCGGCAAGCAGGAGATGCTGGGTATGCAGTACGCCAACCATATGACCCCCACCGTGGACATCGGCGGCGAGACCTGCAAGGTGGAGCTGGTCTATGCCGATAACGGCTCCGATTCCGCCAAGGCTCCTACCGCCGCTTCTGAGCTGGTGAGCAAGGACGTTTCTCTGGTGCTGGGTACTTACGGCTCCAGCTGCGCCATGGCCGGCGGCCCCATCTTCGGTGAAGCGGGTCTGGCCGCCATCGGTGTGACCTGCACCAACCCCGGCGTCACCGCAGGCAATGACTACTATTTCCGCATCTGCTTCCTAGACCCCTTCCAGGGCACCGTTCTGGCCAACTTCGCGCAGGAGAAGTTCTCCGCCAAGAAGGCCTATTGCCTGGGCGAGCTGGGCAACGAGTACGATCAGGGCCTGATCAAGTACTTCACCGACGCCTTTGACGGCGAGGTCATCACCGACTCCTTCCCCACCAACACCTCCGACTTCAGCACCTACCTGTCGAAGGCCGTCTCCTCCGGCGCGGAAGTCATCTTCTGCCCCGTGTCCATCTCCTACTCCACTCAGATCGTGAAGTTGGCCGCTTCCATGGGTCTGGAGATCCCCATTCTGGGCTCCGATACGCTGGACAGCAACATGGTTCTGGAAGCCGCTTCTGGCTCTGACGTAAAGCTGTATGTCTCCACCTTCTATCAGGAGGGCGGCTCTCCCGAATTCGACGAGGGCATCAAGGCCTGGCTAAACGAGGACGCCACCGCCATGACCAACAACGGCGGCAATGACACCATCGCGGCCGTCACCGCCATGGGCTATGACGCCTACTATGTGGCGCTGGAGGCTCTGAAGGCCGCCGGCTCCACCGATCCCGCCGCCGTCAAGGCCGCGCTGCCCGGTGTGACCTACACCGGCGTCACCGGCGACATCGCCTTTGACGACATCGGCGACGCTATCCGCGACACTGCCTACATCAAGGTGGCTGACACCGCCAACAACGCCTGGGCTCTGGAAACGATGCAGAAAGCCGGTTGATCCGATCCTGCCGACCTGCCTGGCGGGGACTCCCCCGCCAGGCGGTCTTACCGTTTACAGACGGTTCGCGTGAAAGCACCCCAAGGCCGGGGCCGCCCCGAAAGCAGCCGCTCTGCGGCTTTTTTCAAGACGGCTCCGCCGCGTGCCTTCCGCGTAAAACTTGAAAGAAAAGGGAGGGTTCCCCGTGCAATACGGCATCTCCATTCTGCTCTCCGGCATATCGCTGGGCGGGCAGTACGCCCTCATCGCCATCGGCTACACCATGGTCTACGGCATCCTGCGGCTGATCAACTTCGCTCACGGCGATGTATTCATGGTAGCCGGTCTGATGATGGTCTACCTCAGCGCCAGCCTGCCGCTGGCCGCGGCCATTCCCCTGATGATCATTCTGACGGTGCTGCTGGGCTTCATCATCGAGCGGGCGGCCTACAAGCCTCTGCGGACAGCCCCCCGGATGTCGGTAATGATCTCCGCCATCGGCGTCAGCTATCTGCTGCAAAATCTGGCGACCTACGTCACCGGCGGCCTGCCCCAGATGTACCCCGCTCTGCCCGGTCTATCCAACCAGCTGACCATCGCGGGGGTATCCACCAAGTATGTGACGGTGGTCACGCCGGTGCTGGTGGTGCTTCTGGTGGCGGCCCTGACCCAGCTCATCAACCACACCCGGATCGGCATGGCCATGCGGGCCGTGTCCCGGGATTTTGAAACCGCGCAGCTCATGGGCATCCGGATCAACAGCGTGATCTCCGTGACCTTCATCATCGGCTCTCTGCTGGCGGCCATCGGCTCCCTGCTGTACTTCACCAACTACCAGTCCATCGTCCCCCTGTCCGGCTCCCTGCCGGGACTGCGGGCCTTCGTAGCGGCAGTATTCGGCGGTATCGGCTCCATTCCCGGCGCCGTGGTGGGGGCGTTTCTCATCGGTATCTGCGAGAGCGTCATCAAAGGCTCTGATTGGAGCGTCTTTTCCGATGCCTTTACCTTCGCCATCCTGATCGTGGTGCTTTGCGTGAAGCCCACGGGTCTGTTCGGCGAAAAGGTCACGGACAAAGTGTAAGGGGGGGATCGACTGTGCTGAACGAAAAGAAAAGCAAACGGGGCACGGTGATCGCCCTGCTCTGCGCGCTGGCACTGTTGGCGCTGGTCATCCTGCTGGAAAACACCATGAAGCCCACGGGCATGTTATTCACCGTTCTGAAAAAGGGCGCGGTATACGCGCTGGTGGCGGTGTCCATGAACCTGCTCAACGGCTTCACCGGCCTGTTTTCTCTGGGACAGGCGGGCTTCATGCTGCTGGGCGCCTACACCTACGCCATTCTCACCATTCCTACGGCGGACCGGGAAGCGGTGTACTATCTCTATAACGGCTCCGCCGTGAATTTCTCCCTGCCGGAGCTGTTCGGCGGCGGGGCTGTGGGGCTGGTGCTGGGCGTTCTGCTGGCCCTGTTTCTGGGCGGCTGCGTGGCGGCAGCGGTGGCGTGGCTCATCGGCCTGCCGGTGCTGCGTCTGAAATCCGACTATCTGGCCATTGCCACCCTGGGCTTCGCGGAGATCATCCGGGCCATTTTCCAGTGGGACCCCCTCGGCCCTGTGACCAACGGTGCCAACGCCTTGAAGAACTTCCCCACCTTCTCCAGCTTCAATATCCAGAATGCCGACGGCAAGGTGATCCTGCGGCTGTCCACCTTCGTACCGTTTCTGCTGGCGGGGGTGTGCGTGGCGGTGATCGTGCTGCTGATCAACTCCACCTACGGCCGGGCCTTCAAGGCCATCCGGGACGATGAGGTGGCGGCAGAGGCCATGGGCATCAATCTGGCCCGCCACAAGCGGCTGGCCTTCTGCATCAGCTCGTTTTTCGCCGGAGTGGGCGGCGGCCTGTTCGCCATGTTCGCCAATCAGGCGCAGGCCAAGGTGTTCACCACGGCCATGACCTACGAGATCTTGCTGATCGTGGTCATCGGCGGTATCGGTTCCATCTCCGGCAGCTGCATCGCGGCATTCCTGTATGTGGCGGCCAGCGAATGGTGGCTGCGGTTTCTGGACGCCGAGACCTACATCGGCAGCTTCAAGGTCCCCTTCCTGCGCACCGGCTTCCGGATGGTGGTGTTCTCCGTCATCATCATGGTGGTGGTGCTGTTCTTCCGAAAGGGCATCATGGGAGATAAAGAGCTGCCGGATCTCCTGAAAAAGCGACAGAAAAAAGCGAAGAAGGAGGCGATACAGCCATGAGTGAGCAGCTTTTGAGACTGGATCACATCACCATGCAGTTCGGCGGCGTTGTGGCTGTGGACGATCTGGAGCTGGAGGTCAACGAGGGGGAGATCGTGGCCCTCATCGGACCAAACGGCGCGGGAAAAACCACCGCCTTCAATGTCATCACCGGCGTATACCAGCCCACCAATGGCGCGGTGTGGTTCGACGGGGCAAAGATCATCGAGAACCACCCTCAGAGCAAAATGAAAAAGCAATACAAGGGCCAGTGTGACGGACTTTTCACGGAGACCCTCTCCCCTACCCCGGATAAGATCACCCGGGCGGGCATGGCCCGGACCTTTCAGAACATCCGCCTGTGGAAGACCCAGACGGTGTTCGACAATGTGCTCATCGCCAAGCATTGCCGCTCCAACAGCAGCGTGTTTTCCGCCGCGTTCCGGCTGAACCGGAAGGAGGAAGCGGCCCAGCGGGCACAGGTGGAGGAGCTGCTGGAGATCGTAGGGTTGGCCGATGTGAAAAACGAGTTGGCCACCAGCCTGCCCTACGGCAAGCAGCGGCGGCTGGAAATCGCCCGGGCACTGGCGGCGGAGCCGAAGCTGCTGCTTCTGGATGAGCCGGCCGCCGGCATGAACCCTCAGGAAACGGAGGAGCTGACAGCCTTTATCGGGGAGATCCGGGAAAAATTCAAGATCACGATTCTCCTCATCGAGCACCACATGAATCTGGTCATGGGCATTTCCGACCGCATCTATGTGCTGGATTTCGGCAAGCTGATCGCCCACGGCACACCGGCGGAGATCCAAAAAAATCAGCGCGTCATCGACGCGTATCTGGGGGTGGCTGACGATGCTTAAAATTGAAAACCTCCAGGTCCACTACGGCGGCATTCAGGCCCTCCGGGGCATTTCTCTGGAAGTACCGGACGGCAAGATCGTGACGCTGATCGGCGCCAACGGCGCAGGCAAATCTACCACCCTGCGGACCATCACCGGACTGGTAAAGGCCTCCGGCGGCTCCGTCCAGTGGGACGGGCAGGAGCTACTGGGCAAGTCCATCGACAAGATCATCTCCACCGGCATCGCCATGAGTCCGGAGGGCCGCCGGGTCTTCCCGGATATGACGGTGCTGGAAAATCTGAAGATCGGGGCCTATCTGCGCCGGGACAAGGCAGAGATTGAAAAAGACATCCAGTGGGTGTACAGCCTGTTTCCCCGTCTGGAGGAGCGGAGCTGGCAGCTGGCGGGCACCCTCTCCGGCGGCGAGCAGCAGATGCTGGCCGTGGGCCGTGCCCTCATGTCCCGCCCCAAGCTGATGATGCTGGATGAACCGTCTCTGGGCCTGGCCCCGCTGGTGGTGCAGGACATCTTCTCCATCATCCGGGAGATCAACCGGCAGGGGGTCACGGTGCTGCTGGTGGAACAGAACGCCAACATGGCCCTGAAGATCGCGGACCTCGCCTATGTGCTGGAGACCGGCACCATCACCATGTCCGGCACCGGCGCGGAGCTGCTGGCGGACAGCCGGGTGAAGGAAGCGTATCTGGGAAAAAGCAGCTGATTTCTGCCGAATACACGCAATGCCCGAAGGAAGATCTCCTTCGGGCATTTTTCTGCGGGAATCCAACCTTCTGCTGACCGCAAAAAAGCCGCCGGGGAGATCAACTCCCCGGCAGCTTTTTCACTCGTTCAATTTCTGAAGTGCGGTCTCGGATGCACATACGCGCCTTAGCACATTAGCAGGATAGGTTCACGTGCTCCATCAGGTCGATGAGGACCCGAATGCCCTGCAAATAGGCCCGCACCGGGATGCGCTCGTTGGTCCCGTGGACGCCGATGGCCGCTTCCTGCGGCTCCGCCATGAAGGGGCTGCACCGCAGGCAGGTGTCACAGATCTGCTCATAGTGGTGGGCGTCCGTGGCCCCCACGGTCATGGACGGCAGGAACGTCACACCGGGCGGTGGCGGAAGGATCATTTGCCTGCAAATAGCGTATTTCAACAGTGGGGTCCTGAACCGCCTCCCTACAATGCGCCATGACGCTCTCCGCCGTGTCGCCATCCGCCAGACGGAAGTTGATGACCGCCTGCATATCCTGGGGCATCACGTTGCAGGCCTTGCTGCTGCCCCGGATGATGGTAGGGGCTATCGTGGTGGTGACAAAGGGGAACAGCGTCCGGTCCCGGAGACAGTAAGCGGCGATGGCGTCCGCGTTGGCCTCCACATCCTGCACCAGGGTTTTCAGCGGCTCCGCGGTGATGTAGGGAGCCAGCGTTTCAAAGGCCCCCATCATCACCGGACTGAGCCGCACCGGAAAGGGTCTGTGGGTGATATCCGCAATGGCACAGGCCAGGTGCTCCAGAGACGTGCCGCCGTAGGGGCGGCTGGAATGGCCGCCGATGGAGCGGACAGACAGTTCCAGGTCCGCATAGCCCTTCTCCATCAGGTCCACATGGGCGATGGAAATATCCGGAGCACCGAAGGCCGCGCCGGACTCGATCTTGCCGCCGCCCTCGTCCAGAGCAAATTCTAAAGTCACGCTCTGGGCCTTGAGGTGGTCGGAGATGGCCTTGGCCCCCAGGTTCAAGGTCTCCTCGTCATCGCCGAAGGCCAGATAACTCTGCATATTATGATCCACAGAGACACATTCGACCCCGGATGTTCCGGAAAGGCAGCAAATGAGCGCACAAATACATGGGCATCGGCATAGCCATGTCCATGTACATGCAGATCAGCATTCGAGAACTCAGATTAAACATAGCTGCCGCTCCTTTCCTTTAACATACCGTTTTTGTTGGTCGCATAATACTGCCGATTTCTTTTGAAGTCAATCAAAGCCTTATCAATTTCATCAAGTTTATCATTTTTTTCAAGTCTCAATTTCTGCCCGGCAAAAATTTAAACACTTTGTCCCGCTTACTTCACAGCTTGGCTGGCCTGTATCACCAGAACTGGCTGATCTGCACGCCCAAGCTCTGCCCTTTGCGGCAAGTGCCTCTGCCGCTCAGTCCAGCGCCGCCAGCAGCTGTCAAGACAGTTCGTACTCACTTTTCTCGCCGAAGTCCTATCAGAAAAATGAGAAAGATGCTTGGCGCAGCTCCGTTTTTTCTCCGGCGGTGTTTGACAATGCACCGCCCTGCGGTATAATAACCGTATTGTAAGCTTGCCGGAAACGGCGCAGTTCAAAGGAAGGATGACGTGCTATGACCATGGATACCAAAGCTCTGCTGGCAGAGGCGGAAGCCCTGAAGCCCCAGCTTCTGACGGATCGCCGGACCCTGCACAGGGACCCGGAGGTGGGCCCCTCCCTGCCCCGCACCGCCGCCTATGTGACGGAACGGCTGACGGCGCTGGGGTATACGCCCCGCCCGCTGGCCGGGGGCGTGGTGGCGGACATCACTGGTGAGGACACCGGCCGGTGCGTGCTGCTCCGGGCGGATATGGACGCTCTCCGGGTCCGGGAGGCCACGGGGCTGGATTTTCAGTCGGAAAACGGCGCCATGCACGCCTGCGGCCACGATATGCACGCCGCCATGCTGTTAAGCGCCGCCGCTTTACTCAAGCGGCATCAGGCGGACTTGAAGGGCACGGTGCGGCTGGTGTTCCAGCCGGATGAGGAGGGCTTCACCGGGGCCAAATCCATGCTGGCGGCTGGTGTCCTGAAGGACGCGCCGACGCCCAAAGCGGCGCTGGCCCTTCATGTCAACTCCGGCACCCCCTCTGGCATGGTGCTCTGCGGCCGGGGGACATTCATGGCGGGCTGCACCCTGTTCCGGGTCTCCGTCCGGGGCACCGGCTGCCACGGGGCCATGCCGGAGACCGGCGTGGACCCCATCAACATCGCCGCCCACATCTACCTCTCCCTGCAGGAGCTGACCGCACGGGAGATCTCCGCCAAGGAGCCTGCCGTGGTGACGGTGGGCCGGTTCCAGGGGGGACAGGCCCCCAATATCATCCCGGAGGAGGCCGTGCTGGAGGGCACCATCCGCACCTTTGACCGGGAGCTCAGCGCCCGGATCATGGAGCGCATCCGGGTCATCGCAGAGAACACGGCGGCGGCCTTCCGGGGCAGCGCCCATCTGGAGGAGATTGCCTCCGCGCCGCCGCTGGTAAACGATCCCGCCCTGATGGACCGGGTCGCGGGCTGGGCGGAGGAGCTGGCTGGCAAGGAGCGGGTGTACCGTTTGGATCAGGGCGGCATGGGCTCCGAGGACTTCGCCTCCTTCACCTATGAGCTGCCCTGCGCCTACCTGCTGCTGGGGGCCGGAACGCCGCAGGAGGATCCCCGCTACGGCAAGCCCATGCACAACGAGGCGGTGGTGTTCAACGAGGACGTTCTCCCCACCGGCGCGGCGCTCCACACCCTGTTCGCCCTGCAGATGCTGGCGCAGGAAACCTGAGCCGTCCCCTCCCCTTTTTGCGGCAAATTCAGACTTTGTTCACCAAAGGCAGCGCTGCCGGTGGTAGTCTATGAGCAGAAAAGAGGGAGAACACACATATGGAAGAGAAAAAGAAAGGCGGCAAGCGGGCCGCGCCCAACCGCCGTGGCTGGCTGCTGGCGGTGCTGGTATTGGCGGGCCTTGGGATCTGGGGTATTCTGGAATGGCGAGTCCATACCGCGCCGGGGCCGGGCATCACCGTCAGCGAGGAAGCCCTGACCCGCAGGGAGCCGTTTTACAAATATGACGCCCCCGGCGTTACCGCCTATGCCGGGGTGGACGTTTCCAGCTATCAGGGGAACGTGGACTGGCCCGCCGTGAAGGCCGCCGGAGCGGACTTCGCCATGCTGCGGGTTGGCTTCCGGGGCTACGGCACCGGGGCTTTGGTGGAGGACAACGCCTTCGCCCAGAACGCCGCCGACGCCGCCAAAGCGGGGCTGACGGTGGGCGTTTACTTCTACTCTCAGGCCGTCACGGAGGAGGAAGCCGCCGAAGAAGCCCGATTCGTGGTGGAGCGGCTCCGGGGGACGAACGTCAGCGGCCCCATCGCCTACGACCTGGAATTTTACACGGCGGATGAGGCCCGGACCGACGATCTCACCGGCGAACAGGCCACCCAGAACGCTCTCGCCTTCTGCGACGTGATCCGTCAGGCGGGCTATGAGCCGGTGGTCTACATGAACCTCCACTGGGCCGGAAGTATGTACGGCATGGAGGAGCTGGCGCACCTGCCGGTCTGGCTAGCCAGCTACGGCCCCGTCCCGGCGCTGGACCGGGGCGTGACCCTCTGGCAGTACAGCGAGAGCGGCGTTGTGGACGGCATCGAGGGGCCGGTGGATCTGGATCTGTGGTTCACCAAGGAATAGCGCCCCTCAACTCCCCGCGAAAAAAGACGATCTTCATGCGCCGCCCCGCGGCGGCCCCTAAAAAGATCAATGACCAAGGAGGTCCCCTATGCGGCTTTCTATTAAAACCTGCACACTGGGTATGCCCTTTGCGGCCATGCTGGATTTCTGCGTGGCGCAGGGCGTTCAGGCCGTGGAGATCGGCACCGGCAACTGGTCCGGCGCGCCCCACATCGACTTAGAGGAACTGCTCGGCTCCGAAACGGCCCGGCAGCGCTGGATGGACCAGCTTCGCCGCCGGGATATCGCCCTGTGCGCCCTAAACTGCTCCGGCAACCCCCTTGCCTTCCGAAAGGACTGGGAGGTGACGGAGAAAACCTTCCGTCTGGCGAAGCTGCTGGGCGTGGAGAAGATCGTGATGATGAGCGGCCTGCCCGCCGGCTGTCCCGGCGACAAGATCCCCGTTTGGATCACCACCAGTTGGCCGCCGGAGACCCAGGACATTCTGGACTACCAGTGGAACGAGGTGGCCATCCCCAAGTGGAAGGAACTGGTCCGCATGGCGGAGGACTGCGGCATCCGTCAGATCGCGCTGGAAAACCACGGGATGCAGCTGGTATACAACCCGGAGACCCTGTTCCGTCTGCGGGAGGCCGTTGGCCCTATGGTGGGCATGAATCTGGACCCCTCCCACCTGTTCTGGATGGGCGGCGACCCCATCGAGGCCGCCCGGGTGCTGGGTGAGCAGGGCGCTCTCTACCACGTCCACGGCAAAGACTCCCGCCCGGAGCGGCGGATGGCCGGACCAAACGGCCTTTTGGACACGAAGCCCATCGACCAGTTCCGCACGCGTTCGTGGAATTACGTGGCTGTGGGCTGCGGCCACGGCGCCCAGTGGTGGAAGGAGTTTTTCTCCACCGTGCGGATGGCGGGCTATGACGGCGACGTGTCTCTGGAAATGGAGGACCTGACCATGCCCATGCTGGAGGGTCACCTGACCTCCCTCCGGGTATTGAAGGAGGCACTGGTGCTGTAACACTCCTTGCTAAGGTTGACGCTCCCCTCGGCTAAAGCCGTGGGGAGCGTCGGTTCGCTCAACGATATCTAATGCAATCCCCGGAAGCCTTTTTACGGGGGAACAAGGTGCGGCTTATATCCCTAAGCCTAAAGGCAAGATATTATGCCACGTGCGATAATATTTATTTTCAGATGGGATAAAGAATATTGAAAAACACCCAAAAAAATTGCTATAATATTCACAACTCATTTTAAATGTATGGGAGTACAGCTTTCTCATGTTTGCGCCCATTTTGGTGTTGAGAGCGTGTCCATTTGGCATCTGCCGCTTAACCCATAATGAGGAGTATGTTGCCCAGAGTGAGGTGATTGGATGAAATGGCTGCAGCAAAAATGGTACGATGTATCGATTCGTACAAAAAGTATATTGCTGATGGGCATGATGCTTGCGGTCACTTGGGTTTTGGTGGCGTTGGTAATGATTCAACTTCATACGTTCAGCGAAAGATCTTCCGTTATTATGGATGAATATATGGATATTACTGGCTTCATGGACGCGTTTTCTGCTGAAAATGCGTCTTTGGAAGCGTATATGAGGCCCATACAACCCATAGACGCAAAGGAGGACTATCTGGCGGCAATCCAGATGACGAACCGCTGTCTGGAGGAACTGTGCCCCGACTTGCAAGCAGACCGGCGGGAAGAATACGCACTCAAGCGGGCCATCCGCAACGCAATGACCTACTACCGGGAATCTCAACGTATTTTGCTGGATGCCGAAAAGCCGTCAGAGATGATTGAGCATTATCTTCTCTTGAAAACGCAGTCTTTTTATATAGATGGTTACACCAGGGACCTGCTCCACAGCCAAATGGTACAAGGCGGCATGCAGTGGCAGGAAGCTGATCTGATAAACGCCCGCAGCAGCAAGCAGTTTGTGGCGTTTTTGATCGTCGCTACAGTTCTGATGGGGTTGACGCTGGTCGTGTTTAAACGAAGCATTCTGGCCCCCTTGGCCGCACTGGGACAGGCAGCGGATACCATTAGCGCTGGTCAGTACGAAGCTCCGCCCGTAGTTGTCCGCGGTGATGACGAACTGGGGCGAACCGCAAAGTCCTTCAATCTGATGCAAGCGGAGATCCGACACACGATATGGGCTCTTGAAAAGCAGTCGGAGATGGAAAAGCATCTGTTGGAAAAAGAAGTGGAGGCAGCGCAGATGCAGAAAAAACTGCAGGAGGGCCGCTTTGCCCAGCTTCAAAGCCAGATCAATCCTCACTTCCTGTTCAACACCCTCAGCACTATTGCCGCGCTGGCGCACGAAGAACAGGCACCACTGTCAGAGGATCTGATTCTGCGTCTGTCTAATTTTTTCCGGTATTCGCTGGAAAGCGATGAGAAGATCGTTGCATTGGGGCGGGAAATCGGGCTTCTGCGGGATTATATGGAACTGCAGGAGACACGATACGGCGACCGCATTACTATGGAAGTCCATGCTGATCCTGTGCTTTCTGATGTTCCCGTTCCGAAATTTATCCTCCAGCCGTTGGTGGAAAACGCAATCATTCACGGGCTGAAGGAATGCGGTGGATTGGTGCGTGTCCGCACGTTCCGGGGGCGTCGGGGAATTACGATTATGGTCACTGACAACGGCTGCGGTTTCTGTCCGCAGCAGAGCGGCGGAACCACCGCGCATCACTCTGTAGGACTGGATAATATTCGGGAACGGATGGAACTCAGCGGCGGCAAAATGAATGTATTCAGCCGTCCCGGTCTGGGGACCTGTGTAAGATTGATTGTAGGGGAGGAATTGCATGTTCAAGGTGCTGGTGGCTGAGGATGAACCCAAAAGTCGGGGGGCGCTGATCTCCCGGCTCAGGGGGATCTTAGGTGATGCCGCACTGATTGAGGCGGCATCGGATGGAAATGACGCAGTGGACAAGGCTCTTCGCGTACAGCCGGACGTAATATTTATGGACATTGAAATGCCCGGAAAAAATGGGTTGGAAGCCGCAGCGGTCATTAAAAAGCAAATCCAGACGGTCCACATCATTTTCCTTACCGCCTATGATCGATTTGATTATGCAGTGGGGGCGATCCGTTCCGGTGGCGAGGACTATATTCTAAAACCGGTTGGCGAGGTGGAACTGCTGGAAAGTCTCCAAAAGTTTTTTTTCTACAGACCTGCGTTGTGCCGAAGACCTCTCCCTTTGAGTCGGAGCTGGCTGTATGGGTGCAGCGCCATTATGCAGAGGATATGGCACTGGAAGACGCAGCCGCAAGCATGGGAATGAGTCCGTTTTATTTTTCGAGGCAAGTAAAGGCGGTTACCGGAAAGACCTTTTTGGATTATCTGACGTCTTACCGCATCGAAAAGGCCAAGAAGCGCTTGACTTCTACAGACCTCTCCGTCAGCGACGTAGGACATTCCGTTGGATATGCCGATTCCAATTATTTCACAAAGGCATTTAAAAAAGTGGTAGGATGTACACCGACGGCTTATCGAAACACGGTTGTATCATCCACGGAATAAAGACACAACAGCAGGCGGCTTGCCTGCTGTTGTTAATTTTGCACAATTTTAACAAATATTCTTTGGATGTTGGCAAAAAAATAACGGCTAAACCGCAAGAGTTTACGATTTCTTAATATTTTGTTCTCAGATACAATCAAATTATAGAAGTGATCCTGATTAGGATCATAAAAAGTTTGATAGGAGAAAAGAAGATGAAAAAGTTTGTTACCTCCCTTCTGGCGATGGTCATGCTGCTGAGCCTGTGCACCGGCTGCGGTGGGCAGAAGGACAGCTCTTCCACTGGCGACACTGCTTCTGCAGGTACCCCTTCCGCTGAGACTGTGGTTCTGCGTCTGGCCAACAGCCACAACGCTGAGCACATCACCAGCCAGGCCTGCCAGATGTTCGCTGATCTGGTAAACGAAAAGACTGATGGCCGCATCACCATCGAGTGCCACTTTGCCGGTGAACTGGGCGACGAGCGCTCCACCATCGAGCAGTGCCAGTTCGGCGGTCTGGACTTCACCCGTGTTTCTTCCGGTGCCTCTGCTGAGTTCGCTCCTCTGATGAACGCTCTGCAGATGCCCTATGAGTACACCAGCGTGGATCACCTCTTTGAGGTTCTGGACGGCGAGATCGGTCAGGAAGTCTTTGAGACCTTCAAGGACAACAACCTGGTGGGTATCACCTATCTGCATCCCGGTTCCAGAAACTTCTTCAACTCCAAGAAGGAGATCCACACCCCCGCCGATCTGGCCGGCATGAAGATCCGTGTGTCCGAGTCCGACCTGATGCTGACCCTGATGGACTGCCTGGGTGCTGCCGGCGTGGGTCTGCCCTTTAACGACACTTACTCTTCCATTCAGACCAACGTTGTGGATGGCGCTGAGAACAACATGACTTCTTACATCGAGATGTCTTTCTGGGAGGTTGCTCCCTACTGGACCTATGACGGCCATTCCTACATGCCTGACATGATCCTGGCTTCCAAGCAGACCATGGATAAGCTGTCTGCTGAGGATCAGCAAATCATCTTCGACTGTGCCAAGGAAGCCGAGGTCTGGCATCGTGAGGCTTGGGAGGAGTCCGAAGCCAAGAACGCCAAGATCGCTGAAGAGAAGGGCTGCACCCTCACCACTCTGACCGATGAAGAGGTCAAGCTGTTCCAGGATGCTGTTGCACCTATGTATGATACCTTCCTGAATGCTGATCAGAAGGCCATTGTGGAGCGCGTTCAGGCTCTGGGCTGATCTATGCTGGTAAAGGGCGGCCCATTCGGGCCGTCCTTTCAATTTGCGAATTATTAGAAAGGAGTCTGCACTATGCGTATTCTGCAGAAAGCCAGCCGTTTTCTGTTCAAGGCACTGGAATGGTTCGCCATTATTTGCATGGTGGTCCTGACCGTCATCGTTTTCACGGATGTGCTCCTGCGTTATATCTTCAAGCAGGGCTTTCCTTGGACTCAGGAGGTTGCCACGCTGATGCTGGTATGGTTCAGCCTGATCGGCATGGCCATCGGTGTTCTGGAAAGAATCCACATCAGCATTGAAATGTTTACGTCTAAACTGCCCGCGAAGGTCATTCGGGTGCTGGAAAGCATTGACCATATTCTGATTGCTGTATTCGGCGGGGCTATGGTGTACTATGGTCTGCTCATTATGAACATGACCAAAATGTCCACCCTGCCGGCTACGAAAATGCCCAGCTCCGTACTTTATGTGATTCTGCCCCTGTCCGGTCTTCTGGTGCTACTGAATGCTATTTTGGTTGCGGCGGGCCAGGATAAGAAGATTTTTGAGAAAAATAGCGAAACCGCAAAGGAGGATGACCATGCCTGATACAACCATTGCCATTGCCATCATGCTGGGATCCTTCGTCCTGTTGCTGATGGCGCGGATGCCCATTTCTTTCACGCTGGGCATCTCCTCTGTTCTGACGGCGCTGTATCTGAACATCCCTCTAGCTACACTGTTTCAGCGAATGGTCAGTGGTGTTCAGTCCTTCTCCCTGCTGGCGATCCCCTTCTTTATTCTGGCCGGTGAGATCATGGGACAAGGCGGCATTTCTCGTCGGCTCATTACTCTGGCAAACGCATGCGTCGGATGGATGCGAGGCGGTTTGGCTCAGGTGAATATCCTGGCCTCCATGTTTTTTGGCGGTATTTCCGGTTCCGCCGTGGCGGATACGTCCTCCATCGGCTCCATTCTCATCCCCATGATGACGGATTCCGGCTATGATAAGGACTTCTCTGTGGCGGTCACGGTCACCTCTTCCTGCCAGGGTGTTATGATCCCGCCTTCCCATAACATGATCCTGTTTGCTATGGCGGCAGGCGGCGGCGTATCCATCGGCCAGCTGTTCATGGGTGGCCTGATACCCGGCATCCTGTTGGGCGTGGCTCTGATGATCATAACCGCCATTATCGCACGGAAGCGCAACTATCCCAAAGGCCGGGTCATGTCTCTGAAGGAGATCTGGAAGGCCACCAAAGATGCTCTGCTGGGCCTGATGACCTGCATCATCATCGTGGGCGGCGTGATCCTCGGTTGGTTTACTGCCACGGAATCCGCTGCTGTGGCCGTGGTGTATGCATTCATTGTCACGTTCTTTGTCTATCGTGAAATCCCGCTGCGGCAGTTTGGTGACATCCTGCGAAAGTCCCTGCGGACCATCGCCATGGTCATGGCTCTGATCTCCACAGCCTCTATGTTCGGCTGGCTGCTGGCCTATCTGAAGGTGCCCACCATGGTCACAAATCTGCTTTTAGGTGTTTCCGACAACAAAGTGGTCATTCTGTTGCTCATCAACGTCATGTGCCTGATTCTGGGCTGCATCATGGATATGGGTCCCCTGATCCTGATCCTGACGCCGATCCTGCTGCCCGTGGCTACGCAGCTGGGCATGGCGCCGATTCAGTTTGGCGCAATGCTGATTTTGAATCTGGCCATCGGTCTCTGCACGCCTCCCGTGGGCGCCGCTCTATTTGCCGGCTGCTCCATCGGCCGCATCAAAATTGAAGATGCCACAAAGGCTTGCCTGCCGTTCTATGCTATGATGATTCTGGTGCTGATGCTGGTTACATTCTGGCAGCCTCTGTCCATGTTTGTTCCTCAGCTCATGATGAAGTAATCGCTCCGATGCGATTTTTATAAAATCGAAAAGGTATGCGTGTTCGAGGCCCCCGCTCTCTTCTGTTCTATGGCAGAAGAGAGCGGGGGCTGTTTTGTCAGCCAGTAAGGAGCTTCAATGGCGACGAGTATGTTTTAAATGCGGGAGACTGTATTTACATTGATGCCAACACGGATCACAGCTATCACAAATTGGGTGACGAGGAGTGCGTCAGCGTTTGGGTCTATGCGTCCCCCCACGCCACGCCCATGGCAGATTCCTTTGTTCTCTGATAGCATTTGCCGCATGAGTCGGTCTCTGTAAATTCCCCCGATAAAAGTCATAGGAGGCGTGTCTGTTGACACGCCTCCTATGTTCTTATATTTCTTGCATTTCCGGTCATTTCACCGTGCAGGCTGATGGGAAAATGTCCCGCACAGGGGAAATTTTCCCCCCTCTATTGCTGTAACGTTGTTCCGCTTTACAGCAGGCCCTGCAGGAAGATCACAACGATCAGCGCCGGCAGAATGAACTGGAAATAGGGCTTCAGCCACTTGGCGAACTTCAGGCCCTCGCCCTTGTTGGCCTCCGCCACATACTTGTCGAAGCCCCAGCCCCATTTGCTGACGCAGAACAGCAGATACACCAGAGAGCCGATGGGCAGCAGCAGGTTGCTCACGAGGAAGTCCTCGCTGTCCAGCACGTCCTTGCCCAGAATGGGGTGGAAATCGCTCCAGATGTTGTAGCCGAACACGCAGGGCAGGCTCAGGAGGGCCAGCAGCACGCCGTTGATAAGCACAGCCTTCTTGCGGCTGATGCCGAAGGTGTCCATGCAGACGGCCAGAATGTTCTCAAACACCGCCAGCACCGTGGAGAAGCTGGCGAACACCATGAACAGGAAGAACAGCGTGCCCCAGAAGCGACCGCCGGACATGTTCACGAACAGAGGCGGCAGGGTCTGAAAGATCAGCGCGGGGCCTTCACCGGGCGCAACGCCGAAGGTGAAGCAGGCAGGGAAAATGATGGCGCCCGCCATGAGGGCCACGAAGGTATCCAGAATGCAGATGCGGACAGCCTCGCCGGGGAGGGTCTGCTCATCGCTCATGTAACTGCCGAAGATCTCCATGGCGCCGATGCCCAGAGACAGGGTGAAGAACGCCTGATTCATAGCGTCGGTGATGAGGCTGCCGAGACCGTGCTCCCGGATGGTGTCCACGGAGGGCAGCAGGTAGAACTTCATGCCCTCCGCCGCGCCGGAGAGGGTCAGGCTGTGGACCGCCAGCACCACGATCAGCGCCAGCAGGCAGATCATCATGACCTTGGTCACCCGCTCCAGACCCTTCTGAAGGCCGAAGCTGCACACGATCAGGCCGGTGACCACCACCAGCTCCGTGAAGATGACCATGGAGCCGGGGCTGCCCAGCATGGTGCCGAACATCCCGGAGATCTCGTCGCCGGTCATACCGGCGTGAAAGCCGCCGGTGAGGAATTTGCCGAAGTAGTTCACCATCCAGCCGGTGACGGTGGTGTAATACATCATCAGCAGATAGCAGCCCGCCAGACAGAACCAGCCGTGGATGTGCCACTTGGAGCCGGGCTTTTCCAGATTCTTGTAGGCCAGCACGGCGCTCTTGCGGCCGCCGCGGCCCACCGCCAGTTCCATGGTCATCACGGGGACGCCCAACAGCAGCAGGCACACCAGATAGAACAGGACGAAATAGCCGCCGCCGTTCTTGCCGGTGATATAGGGGAAGCGCCACACGTTGCCGATGCCGATGGCGCAGCCCGCGCTCACCAGCAGGAAGCCCAGCCGGGAGCCGAAGGATTCTCTTTGCATTTCTAAGTACCTCGCTTACACACAACAAATATGCACTTATCTTAGCGGAAAAAATTCCCCTTTACAAGGTGGATTTTTTCATGATAAAATAAGAAAAACTTATTTTGCGTCATGGGAGGGCGTTATGAATCGAAATCAGCTGAAATATTTCGTGGCCGCGGCGGAGAGCCGCAGCTTCACGAAAGCCGCCGAGCAGTTCTACATTTCCCAGACCGCCATCACCCAGCAGATCCGTCTGCTGGAGGAGGCGCTGGGCTGTCCCCTCTTTGACCGGAGCACCCGGCCCGTGAGCCTGACCCCCGCGGGGACCATCTTCCTCCGGGAGGCCAAGGGGATCTTAGAGCGGATGAGCCGGGCGCAGGAGCGGGTCCATGACGCCTCCACCGGCCTCTCCGGCACGCTGCGGGTGGGCTACGTCCGGGGGTACGAGCGCAGCGACCTGTCCGCCCATATCCGCCAATTTCACCAGCAGAACGGCAACGTGCTCATCACCTTTTACCGCTGCTCCACCGACGCGCTGGCGGCGGGGCTGCTGCACCATGAATACGACATCATTTTCACCTGGGACAGTACCAACCTGAAAACCCAGGAGGGCGTGGCCTGCCGCACCGTGGAAAAGGCCCGGCTGGTGGTGGCGCTGTACGCCGGACACCCGCTGGCCCAGCGACAGCAGCTCCGGCGGCAGGAGCTGCGGGGAGAGACCATCCTCTATATGTCCCCTGACGCCGCCGACGATTCCTACGGCGACGCCTTTTTCATGCAGCTTTACAACGAGGCGGGCTACAAGCCCAACATCCTCTTCCGCTCCGCCGACACGGAGAGCATCCTCATGATGGTCTCCGCCGAGGAAGGCATTTCCATCCTCCCCGCCTACTGCGTGGAAAAGCTCTACAACGCCGACAATCTGGTGTTTGTCCCCCTCATCGGCGAGGGAGAGGTGGAGGAGATCATCGCCGCGTGGCAGACCACCAACCCCAACCCTGCGCTGGCTCGGTTTCTGGCTATGACTCCTCCCCAATGGGAATGAGCCGTCCCGTGTCCGCCCCGACCCGGTGAGAAATGGAGAGCACCGTCCGGTCCGCCGTAGCCCTCTTCAAGGCCCGCAGCACCGCCCGCTCCGTCTCCGCGTCCAGATTGGCTGTGATCTCGTCCAGCAAAAGCAGCTTGGGGTCCGCCGCCACCGCCCGGGCGATGGACAGCAGCTGCCACTGTCCCTGAGAGAAAATGTCCGGGGTGCAGGGGGTGTCATAGCCCTGCGGCAGGGCGCCGATGGCCTCCGCCAGTCCCGCCAGCTCCGCGGCCCGGCGGACCTGCCCCTCCGTGATGGTGTCATCATACAGGGTGATCTGGTCCCGGACGGTGCCGGGGACCGGATGGAACCGCTGCTCCACATAGCCGTACAGTGCCCGCCGCTGCGGGCCGGTGAGGGACCGGGGATCCACGCCCTGGATCCGGACGGTGCCCCGCCGGGGGGCATACAGCCCCAGCACCAGCTTGAACACGGTGCTCTTTCCTGCGCCGGTCCGGCCGGACAGGGTAGCCAGTTTTCCCTCCCGGATCTCCATATTTAAGTGGTGCAGAACGTTCTGCCCTGCCTCATAGCCGAAGTCCACATCCCGCAACTCCACCATGGGAGCGGCGGGATTTTCCGTTTCCGGGGCCACCGGCTCCTGCTCCGGCTGGGCCAGAAAGTCATTGATCCGGCGAACGCCCGCCACGGCGGACTGGATGGTCTGGATCTCCATGCCCAGACTTTCCAACGGGGAAAAGATCTGGCTGATGTAGTTCATCACCGTCACGGCGGTACCGGCGGTCATGCCGAACAGCGTCAGCACCGCCGGCTTCCCGGAGGCGGACAGCAACATGACAACGCCCACCACAACGGCGTTCACCGTGAGGATCACGGGGGAATACAGGGCGTCATAGAAGTTGGTGCCCTCAATGGCCCGGTAGCTCTCCCCCAGCGCGCCGTCGTACCGGGTCTCCATGTAGGTCTCCTTGCCCAGCGTGCGGATGGTGCGGAGATTCCGCACCGTCTCCGGCACATATCCGGAGGCCCGACTCACCGCCTTCCGGTTTTTCAGCTGATTGTGCAGCATCCGCTTCTGGACGAACCGGGTAAAGAGGAACAGCACCGGCAGCAGCGCCAGCAGCAGATAGGCAAGTCCCCGGCTGCACTGCCACACCACGATCAGAATACTGAGGATCCGGCAGGCGTCCGCCGCCATGCTGATGATCCCGGCGGTGAACAGGGTCTCCACCGTGTCCACGTCCCCCACAAAGCGGGACACCAGCGCCCCCGGCTCCTGACGGTTCAGTTCGTCGGCGGGCAGGCGGCCCTCCTTTTCCATCAGACGGCTCCGCAGGGCGTGAGTGGTTTTCTGGCCAAATACCGTCAACGCGCTCTCCCGGGCGGATTCCAGCCCTCCCGCCAAGGCGGTGAAGGCCAGATACCACAATGGCAGCCGGAGGGTCAGCCCCTCCCCAGCGGTGAGACCGTCCACGATGCGGCCCAGCACCAGCGGCGGCACCAGCGCCGCGCCTACGGCGCCTGCCACCACCGCCAGAATGGTAAAGGACAGCCAGAGGTGGCCTTTCACCGTTTCCAGTACCACAGTCCCCACATGGACTGCTTTTTTGCGGTTATTCATGGCTGTTCTCCTCCCTCTGCACGTCAAACTGCGCCGCGTAATCAGGGGTATTCCCCACCAATTCCTCGTGGGTCCCCACCTTGGCCGCCCCGCTTTCCAGCCAGATCACCCGATCCAGCTCCGGGAACAGGTACAGCCGGTGGGAGATCAGAATCACCACGCTGTCCGCCGCCAGACGCCGCAGATGGGCGAAGATCTCCGTCTCCGTGGCCCGGTCCAGCGCCGAAAAGGGATCGTCCAGAATCAGCAGAGGCCTTTGATGGGCCAGCGTCCGGGCCAGCGCCAGCCGCTGGGCCTGACCGCCGGAAAGCCGGACGCCGCCGGAGCCCACCCGGGTCTCCAGCCCCTCCGTCATGGCCGCCACTTCGCCGTCCAGACACACCGCCCGGAGGTAGTCCATGGGATCGCCCGTGTCTCCCAGCAGCACATTTTCCCGGATCGTGCCGCTGAACAGCTCCGGATCGTGGCCCAGATACCCCACGAGGCCCGTCCGCTCCCAGGGGGACAGCTCCGCCAGCTCCCGGCCGTCCAGCCGGATGCTGCCGCCGTAGGGCTGCTCGCAGAGGAACGCCTTGCCCAGCGTGGATTTTCCGCAGGCCACCGGCCCGGTGACGCCGATGACCTGCCCCCGGCAAGCGGTCAGATCCAGCCCGGAGAACAGCGGCGTGTCACCGGGATAGCCGCAGGTGAGGTCCCGGATCTCCAGACGCTCCACCCTGCCGGCGGAAACGGCAGGCATGGTGGGGATCTCCCGCATCAGGGGCTGGATGCGCTTCCAGGACACCTGCGCCTTGTGGACTGCGTTGAACAGCTTCGCCGCCTTGGAGGATTTGGTGGCCAGCTTGGTAAAGCAGGCCAGAAACGTGGTGAATTCCGCGATGGACCAGACCGTCCAGCCGGTGCCCAGCACGTTTTTCCCGCCGAAATACAGGATCAGCGCCGCCCCGATCATGGAGAGCACCCGGTACAGCGGCGGCAGGGACGCTGTCCACAGGTTTGCCTTTACAGCGGCGTGTTCGTAAGCGGTGAGGTGCTCCTCATAGGCCGCCCGGCGTTCCTCCTCCCGGCCAAAGACCCGGTAGGTCAGGGCGTTGACCGCCCGATCCATGGTGGCGGCGTTCAAGACCCCGGCCTGCTCCTTGAAGGCCGCGCCGGTGCGCTGAACGGGCCGCTTCATCCGCTCCGCCAGCGCGTAGCTCCCCGGCAGAAAGGCCATGGACAGCAGCGCCAGCCGCCAGTCATACCACAGCAACATCCCGGCATAGGCCGCCAAGGCCACGCCGGTGTCGAATACCTCCGTGGTAAATTTCCGCATCCCCTCGGCGCAGTCGTCCACGTCGGAAATGGCCTTGGTCAGCACCGTTCCCGTGCCCTCACGCTCCAAGTCCCCCCGATCCGACCGGACCAGCGCGCCGTACAGGACCCGCTTCATGCGGCGGTTCACCTTGTTGGCAAAGCGCCGGACATAGAACCGCTTCAAAAACCGAAGTCCCTGCACCGCGGCGACAACGGCGATGTACCCCGCCGCCAGAGAGACCATGGCGGAAAAGCTGTCCTCTCCCAAGAGGATCCGGGCCAGCGCTTCCGTCATCTGTCCCTCGAACCACGGGCCTGCCACCAGACCTATATTATAGAGGAGACCCGTCACGGTGATGACCGCCAGCACCCCGGATTCCGCCCGGAAATAGGAGCTGACCCGGTCCGGCGGAAGCTGCCGCTTACTCATGGCGCTCCCCCTCCCCCTGCTCCGTCAGGGCCGTGATGTGGGGGAACCCCGCCCGGCTCTCCTGCTTGGACCGGCGATAGATGGTATCCAGCGTTTTGCAGAAGGCGGCCTTTTCCGCCTCCGGCAGCTCCGCCAGCAGCCATTCATAAAAGGTGGTCTCCACCTGCGCCTTGGAGTTCCGCAGGCCCTCCGCCTTTTCCGTGGCGAAAAGCAGCTGGCTGCGGCCATCCTTGGGGTTGGCCTGCCGGATCAGGTAGCCCTTGGCCTCCAGACTGGCCGCACGGCGGGCGGCGGCTCCCTTGTCCACACGGAGCTGCTCCCGGACCTCCGCCTGCGTGATGCCGGGATGGTGGCGCACCAGATGGATGAAATCGTATTCCGCTGTGCCGATACCGTCCTCCTTCAGCGTCCGGACGGCCAGCTTGCTGGCCTCCCGTGCGATTTTCGTGATCTTGCGCTCTGTGAGATCCATAGCGTTCCTTTCCCCGGAGCCTGTGCCCGGTCGAGAAATAGTTGCAGATACATCTTTCTGATTGGATGATAGTACATCCAGTTTCCCCTGTCAATCAAAAAATAGGCTGCGCCCCCCACTTTCCCAGGTTTTAACCGTTTATTCACAATTTTTTTCTTGACATTGGGATAGTCGTCCGCTATTATATAGTTCAATTCTTTTAGTTAAAATATTTTAAGTAAATACTTTTAACTATCAGATCCGACTTTCACCGAAACAAGGAGATATATCATGGAATTTGAAAAAGTGCGTGACATTATTGTGGAGACTCTGGGCTGCGACGCCGAAGCCGTGACCCCCACCGCTTCTCTGGCTGACGATCTGGGCGCCGATTCTCTGGCCGCCGTAGAGCTGGTCATGGCCCTGGAAGAGGCCGCCGGCATCTCCATCGCCGAGGAGGACGCCGCTAACCTGAAAACGGTGGGCGACATCATGACCTATCTGGCCGCTCACAAGAATTAACGTGCGTCCGCCGGAGGGTACAGACCCTCCGGCGGTCCGGTTTTGCGAGGAAAGGATATTCCATGACCAATCAAGAACTGAACGACCTGCTGGCCCGCTTCGAGGGAAGTTCCCTGTCCAAGCTGAAGCTGTCCACCCAGGAATTTACCATAGAAATGGAGCGGGCCGTCTCCGCTCCCGCCGCGCCGGTGATCCCGGCAGCGGCTGCTGCCCCGGCGGTACCCGCGGCCGCTGAGCCGGAGGGCGATGCCATCACCGCCCCCATGGTGGGCACCTTCTACGCCGCCTCCGCCCCGGAGCAGCCCCCCTTTGTGAAGGTGGGCGACCGGGTGCGCAAGGGCCAGCCCGTCTGCCTGCTGGAGGCCATGAAGATGATGAGCGAGATCCCCGCCCCCTGTGACTGCGAGATCACGGCGGTTCTGAAGGAAAACGGCGCGCTGGTTTCCTTCGGGGAGCCGCTGTTCCGCTATCAGCCATGCTGAAGCGGGTATTGATCGCCAACCGGGGGGAGATCGCCCTCCGGGTGCGGCGGGCCTGCCGGGAGGCGGGCATTGAGACGGTCTCGGTGTATTCTCAGGCGGACGCGGAGGCCCTCCACGTCCAGCTGGCCACCCGGTCCGTGTGCATCGGCCCCCCACGGGCCGCTGACAGCTACTTAAATCCCACGGCGCTGCTCTCCGCCGCCATAGCCACCGGCTGCGACGGTCTGCACCCCGGCTACGGGTTCCTGTCGGAAAACCCGGAATTTGCCGACGCCTGCGCGGAAAACGGCATCACCTTCATCGGTCCCTCCGGGGACGCCATCCGGAAGGCCGGCTCCAAATCCGCCGCCCGAGACCTGATGCGCGCCGCCGGGGTCCCCGTGACCCCCGGTTCCGACGGGCCGGTATCCTCCGTGGAGGACGCTCTGGCCGTGGCGGAGACGGTGGGCTATCCCGTTTTGCTGAAGGCCAGCGCCGGAGGCGGCGGCCGGGGCATCCGCCGCTGCGACAGCGCTCAGGACCTGCCCGACGCTTACGCCGCCGCCAAAGCGGAGGCCAACGCCTGCTTCGGAAACGACGAGATGTATCTGGAAAAGCTGGTGCTGGAACCCCGGCACATCGAGTTTCAGATCTTAGCAGACCGGCAGGGCCACGTCATCCACTTGGGAGACCGGGACTGCTCCATCCAGCGCCGGAACCAGAAGCTCATTGAGGAGGCCCCCGCCCGGTGCCTGACGCCGGAACTGCGGGAGGAGATGGGCCGGGCCGCCGTGAAAGCCGCCCGGGCCGTTCACTACGAGGGCGCGGGCACTGTGGAATTTCTGCTGGACAGCGACGGGCAGCATTTCTACTTCATGGAGATGAATACCCGCATCCAGGTGGAGCACGGCATCACGGAGATGATCACCGGCGTGGATCTGGTGCGTCAGCAGCTGCGCATCGCCTCCGGTCTGCCCCTTGACCTGACCCAAGAGGACGTGACCCTCACCGGCCACGCCATCGAGTGCCGCATCAACGCCGAGGACCCCACGGCCAATTTTCGGCCCTGCCCCGGCAAGGTGGAATTTCTCCACTTCCCCGGCGGCCCCGGCGTCCGGGTGGACTCCGCCCTCTATAACGGCTGCACCCTCTCCCCCTATTACGATTCTCTGGCCGCCAAGGTGATGGTCCACGCCCCCACCCGGCTGGAGGCCATCCGCAGGATGCGCCGCTGTCTGGAGGAATTTACCTTAGAGGGCTTCCCCACCAATGCGGAGCTGTCCTATGAGCTGCTGTTCCACCCCACCTTTGTCCGGGGCGGCTGCACCACCGCCTTTCTGGACCGAAGCCTGCCGGAGCTGCTGGAATTCAGCCGCCGGGTAGACGATCACAAAGGATAATACATGGAAAACATTTTTGCGAAACGCCGGGCGCGGCTGCTGGCCATGAAAGCCATGCGGGAGAATTACGTCCCCGGTGAAAAGTTAGTCACCTGCCCCCATTGCGGCGGGGAGAGCCAGCGCAGGGACGTGGCGGCGGCGCTGTCCGTCTGCCCCCTGTGCGGCTACCACTTCCCCATGGGGGCCTATTACCGGCTCAGCAGCGTGCTGGACCCCGGCTCCTTCCGGGAGCTGCACGAAAAGCTGACGGCCAATGATCCCCTCCGCTTCCCCGGCTACGGGGCCAAGCTGGACGGCGCCCGCCGCAAGACCGGCATGAACGAGGCCGTGGTCACCGCCACCGGCACCGTGGGCGGAAGCCGCTGCGTGGTGGGCGTGCTGGACAGCCGCTTTCTCATGGGCAGCATGAGCGCCGCCGTAGGGGAAAAGCTGACGCTGGCCATCGAGTACGCCGGGAAAAACAAGCTGCCCCTGATCCTCTTTGCCGCCAGCGGCGGGGCGCGGATGCAGGAGGGCATTTTATCCCTCATGCAGATGGCGAAAACCAGCGCGGCTCTGGCCCGGTTTTCGGAAAAGGGACTGCTGTACATCTCCGTTCTCACGGACCCCACCACCGGCGGCGTCACCGCCAGTTTCGCCTCGCTGGGTGACATTATTCTGGCCGAACCCGGTGCGCTTATCGGCTTCGCCGGGCCCCGTGTCATTCAGCAGACCATCGGCGAGACCCTGCCGGAGGGCTTTCAGCGGGCGGAGTTTCAGATGGAGCACGGCTTTGTGGACGCGGTGGTCCCCCGGAAGGACCTGCGGGACACTCTCATCCGTCTGCTGAAGCTCCACGGGAAAGGAGAACGCCATGGCTGAGAAAACCGCCGCGGAGCGGGTGGCGCTGGCCCGCCATCCCCAGCGGCCCAATATCACGGACTATATCGACGGACTGTTCACCGATTTCTTTGAGCAGCGGGGAGACCGGGCCTGCCGGGAGGACCCCGCCATTTTAGGCGGCATCGCCCTGTTCCACGGGCGGCCCGTCACCGTTATCGGCACCCGGAAAGGCAAAACGCTGGAGGAAAACCTCCGGTGCAACTTCGGGATGCCGGGGCCGGAGGGCTACCGCAAGGCTCTGCGGCTCATGAAGCAGGCGGAGAAGTTCCGCCGCCCTATATTTACCTTTATCGACACCGCCGGGGCCTATCCCGGTCTGGAGGCCGAGGAACACGGTCAGGGCGAGGCCATCGCCCGGAATCTCTTTGAGATGAGCCGTCTGACGGTGCCGGTCATCGCCGTCGTCACCGGGGAGGGCAACAGCGGCGGCGCGCTGGCGTTGGCCGTGGCCGACCGGGTGCTGATGCTGGAAAACGCCGTGTACGCCATTTTGTCCCCGGAGGGCTTTGCTTCGATCCTGTGGAAGGACGCCCAGCGCTCCGGCGAGGCGGCGGAGCTGATGAAGCTCACCGCCCCGGAGCTGAAAAAGCTGGGGGTCATTGATGGCATCGTCCGGGAGCCGGAGGGCGGCGCGCAGACCGACCCCAGCCGGACGCTGTGGAATCTGGACCGGGCGCTGACCGCCTGTCTGGAACCCCTGCTGAAGGAAAGCGCCGTCAGCCTGACGGAACGGCGCTATCAGAAATTCCGCGCCCTTGGCCGCGGGAAGGAGGACGCATGAACGGGATCAAGCTCCGGGGCACAGGCCGCTGTGTCCCCGCCAACACCGTCACCAATGACGATCTTTCCCGGCTGGTGGATACCAATGATGAGTGGATCACCGCCCGCACAGGCATCCGCAGCCGCTACCGCTGTGAAAAAGAGACCCTCACGGAGCTGTGCGTCAGCGCCGCGCGGGACGCCCTGCACATGGCCGGGATCACCCCGGCGGACATCGGCGTGTGCATCGTGGCCACCGTCTCGGCGGATACCGTGGTGCCCTCTGCCGCCTGTCTGCTGCAGCGGGCGCTGGGTCTGCCGGAGGATACTCCCTGTTTCGACCTGAACGCCGCCTGCACCGGCTTTGTCTATGCTCTCCACACTATGGAGTGCCTGCTGAATGCCTCCCCCCGGAAATTCGGTCTGGTGGTGGGGGCGGAGGCCCTCAGTAAAGTGGTGGACTGGACGGACCGGGGCACCTGCATCCTCTTTGGGGACGGCGTGGCCGCCGCCGTGGTGGAGTGCCGGGAGGGCTGGCCCTCCATCGGGGCCGTGCTGGGCAGCCGGGGGGACGACGTTCTCCTGCGTCTGCCGGGCCTTGGCCGGGGAGCGCCCAACGTCCTCTCCATGGAGGGGACGCAGGTGTTCAAATTCGCCGTGGAGACCGTTCCCGCCTGCATGGACGCCACGCTGAAAAAGGCGGGGCTGACCCCGGCGGACATTGACTTCTTCGTGTTCCATCAGGCCAACGCCCGCATCATTGACCTGGCGGTGCGGAAATACCGCATCCCGCCGGAAAAATACTACAAAAACATCGACCGTTACGGCAACACCGCCGCTGCCAGCGTCCCGCTGGTCCTCAGCGAGCTGGTGGAGCAGGGCCGCGTGGGTCCCGGCAGCCGGATGCTGCTGACCGCCTTTGGCGGCGGCCTGACATGGGGCGGCGCGGTGCTGGAAATGGCGTGAAATTGAGGAGTATACTATGAAAAAACTCAACGAACTGCTGGGGACGGAGTTCCCCATTATCCAGGGCGGCATGTCCAACATCGCCACCGGCGAATTTGCCGCCGCCTGCTCTAACGCGGGGGCCCTGGGCGTCATCGCCACCGGCGGGATGCTGGAGGCGGACCTGCTGCGCAAGCAGATCCGCATCTGCAAGAGCCTGACAGACAAGCCCTTCGGTGTGAACCTGATGCTGATGAACCCCTGCGCCGACGAAATGGCCCAGATCATCATAGAGGAGGGCGTTCAGGTGGTGACCACCGGGGCGGGCAGTCCCGGCAAGTACATCCCCGCGTGGAAAGCTGCCGGGATCAAGGTGCTGCCCGTGGTGGCGGCCTCCATCCTTGCCAAGCGGCTGGTGAATCAGGGAGCCGACGCCATCATCGCCGAGGGCATGGAGTCCGGCGGCCATGTGGGGGAGATGACCACCATGGCGCTGGTGCCGCAGGTCATTGACACGGTGGACGTCCCCGTCATCGCCGCCGGCGGCATTGCCGACGGACGGCAGGCAGCAGCGGCCTTCGCTC
>OHYC01000171.1_pt1 | contig 29631 bp, 22 predicted proteins | sample 1580171 | NCBI WGS metagenome assembly OHYC01 (sample SAMEA3882526, study PRJEB24775) | human gut metagenome | biome: human-associated habitat; feature: intestine environment; material: feces | place: Netherlands | collected 2009/2010
CCTGTCACTTAAAATGACAAGTTTTATGACAGGAGTTTATGATGCCATCATTCCTGCGTATGCAAGTGAATCCTAAAACATAATCAAACCATGCAATTTGCGAATCCGGAATATTTTTTTCTGCTGCTTTTGTTAATACCCATTCTGTTGTGGTATTTCCTTATACGCGGTCGGAGAACCTACACTGAGAATGGCAACGACAGAACAATATCGGAATGTTCCACGAACATTCCGCACAACCTTTATACATCTGCCGTTTGTGTTACGCACGTTGACCATAATTATTCTGATTGTCATCTTGGCACGTCCGCAGACAAGCAACGCCCTTAGGGAAAGGGAAGTTGAAGGAATTGACATCATGATGGCCATGGACGTATCAACAAGTATGCTTGCGCGCGACCTAAAGCCCAACCGAATTGAAGCCGCAAAAGAAGTGGCATACAAATTCATCTCCAACCGGCCGAACGACAATATCGGACTGACCTTATTTGGAGGAGAAGCATTCACCCAATGCCCCATAACAACAGACCATGCAACACTCCTCAACATGTTTCATAACGTCAGTTGCGAAATGCAAGCCAAAGGAATCATCAGCCCAGGAACCGCTATCGGGATGGGACTTGCCAACGCTGTTTCTCATTTAGAGAAAAGCAAGTCAAAGAGTAAAGTCATCATCCTCCTGACAGACGGCGTTAACAACGTCGGCGAAATTTCTCCATTAACAGCGGCCGATATGGCCAAAGAGAACGGCATCCGCGTTTATACCATTGCGATAGGTGCATCCAGTGGCAAGAGCAAGCAGGCGGTTGCGACCCTTCCAAATGGTGAAGAATATTATGCAGACGTCGAAAACGATTCTGACCCTGAAATCCTGGAAGCCATAGCGCACACCACAGGAGGATTGTTTTACCAAGCCGAAACAAGCGACAAGCTGAAAACCATCTATGACGATATTGACAAACTTGAGAAAACGAAGCTGAAAGTTAAAAACTTCGACCGAAAATATGAAGCCTATCAGTTCTTGGGGTATGCCGTGCTAGTGTTGTTCCTATTGGAAATCATTCTCCACTTGACAATATTCCGCCGTATGCCATAATAACTAAAGGTAATCCGGTTTAGGACGCCAACTCACACTATCAGTAGGAATACCTCCTCTCGGAAATCATATCATTACACAACGAAGCAGCCAACAGCAAACAGGTCATTACACAAGCATTTTCAAGATACCTCAAAAAAGAATATGTATCAGACATTCTAAATTAAGACTTAAATGTTTAGATTTCAAGATCCACAATATTTACCCCTGCTATCCCTCATCATAATCTTAGCGCTACTGTATGTTTTTAACGCATACAAGGTACGCCACCTGGAGAAGCAACTGGCCGACAAGCGTCTGCTGTCAGAGACTGCGCCGAAACGTTCTCCGAAACGCCGTCTGCTGAAGTTTGTTTTATTGGAAACAGCTTTGGCTTTTTTGGTATTGATGATGGCGCGTCCTCAATTTGGCACCAGCAACATCCAAGAGAACGAGCGAGGAATTGAAGTATCTTTCATCGTTGACGTTTCCAACTCGATGATGGCGCAAGACATTCTTCCGAACAGGCTGGAACGCTCCAAATTGTTTATGTCCACATTGATTGACCGGATGAAAAACGACCGTGTCTCTCTCGGTGTGTTTGCTGGTGAAGCCTATCCGCAAATGCCGATAACAAACGACTACACTTCAGCCAAATTATTTCTCGAAAATTTCGAGCCTGGCATGGTAACGCTTCAAGGAACTAGTATTGCCTCAGCCATCAACTTGGCAAAAAACAGTTTTTCCGCACGCAAAGACATCGGGAAAGCCATTGTGATCATCACGGACGGCGAAGACCATGAAGAAGGCGCAATCAAAGCAGCCGAAGAAGCGAGAAAGGAAGGCTGCACGGTGTTTATCATCGGAGTCGGCACAGTAACAGGCTCAAAAATCCCATTACCAAGCGGTGGCGTGTTGAAGGACAATGACGGCCAAGAGGTCGTAACGAAACTAAACGAAACCATGTGCCGCGAAATCGCCGAAACTGGCGGTGGAACATACATCCACCTTGACAACAGCAACCAAGCACAACAAATTCTCCGCAAGCAATTCGATGAACTCAAACAAGCTGACAACAGTTTCCAGTTCACTGAAAAAACCGAGCAATTTCAAGCCATGGCGCTCATTGCCCTGCTGCTAATTCTTTTGGAATTCTTCATTTCTTCGGGAAAAACCAAATGGCTGAAACGATTCAGAACATAAAATGCTGTCAATGTAACACCAATCACACTGGCAGAAATTAAGGGTACCCCCAAAAGATTATGACCACCTATATATGAAACGATTCGCTATAATTTTTCTAATCCAAACATGTTTTGCCATCATTTCCTGCGCTCAAACAGCAGTTTGGAAAACGATTCACCAAGGCAACAAGGCTTTTCATGGCAAACGATATGAGACGGCAGCTGAACATTACAACAGCATTCTGAAACAGAATGCCGTAAACACACGTGCCCTCTACAACCTTGGCAATGCGCGGTTGGCACAAGGGAAAATCTCAGCGGCCGACTCTCTTTTCACCCGTGTGGCCGCAAACGACAACAACGCCCCCATACGCTCACAAGCCAACCACAACAGAGGTTTCATCTACCAGCGCGAAGCCCTAAGTGAGAAGAATGCCGAACGCAAACGCCAACTGCTACAGCAGGCAATTGCCTGCTACAAGCAAGCCCTAAGGGATTCTCCTGCGCAACAACCGTCAAGATACAACCTGGCATTGTGCCAAAAGCAGCTGAAAGACCTCAACGACAACCAGCCGCAACAACAACCGCAGGAGAAACCGCAAAAGCAACAGCAACAGCCCAAAGCAGAACAATCCAAGAACAACTCCTTGACAAACTTTGCACGCCAGGCTGAAAGACAGACCCGCAAGAAACTGAACGAAGCAAAAAGGCATCGTTCGCTAATCAAAAACTGGTGACGAGACAAACACGCCCTACATTTCTGTTATATACTAACTATTTGAATGATGTACAGACGATATAAATTCGTATTACTATTGATTTGCCTTATATGGATGGCCCCCATCAACGCACAGTTGAAATTATCGGTTAACGCCCCTTCCATTGTTGAGGCCAACCCCAGTTATTTCCAAATCAAATATACACTGAACTCAGATTACGCTATCAGCTTTGAAGACATAAGCGACTTTCATTTTTCTACTGCCGACTTCACGCAGCTCTCTAAACCTGGCTATAGTATCAGAAAAGAAGACATCAACATCAACGGTCGGGCAAGAACAAATTGCTCGGTGACGATAACATGTACCCTCCGCCCAAAAGCGAAAGGAACTTTTATCATCTCCCCTGCAAGCGTTCATGTAAAGGGAAAGACCTACAAATCCAAAGCCGTCAAAATCCGTGTTGCAGACAACGCACAAGGGAACGGAAACAGAGCGTCCTCCAGCCAGAACGACAAGACAGAAGAAGAAAACGCAATGCGCACCGCGAGAACAGGCCTGTCCCAAAAAGATCTCTGCATAACTGCCGACCTTCAAAAGACCACAGTCTACGAGCAAGAAGCCGTACGCTTGAAATATCATGCACTTGCACTCCCTGGAGTGGGGCTGAGTAATACTGGCCTGAATGAAAAGCCTGATTTCAAAAACATTGTTTCTCTTGAGATTCCAACAAACCCAGAGTTTACACTTGCTCACGTTAACGGCGTTGCCTATAAAAAATACAAGGCAAAGGAATACGTGTTATACCCTCAGAAAGCCGGGCAGATACAGATTCCTAAATTGACATTCGATTGTATGGTCATGCAACGCGACCTCCTGCTGGACAGAATCGACGATTTCCTAAACGGCGGCGGCATTGGTGTTAACGTCAAACGCAGCGCCCCGCAACTGGTTTTGAATGTCAAGCCCTTACCCACCCCGAAACCATCAGGTTTTTCTGGCGGTGTTGGCCACTTCAAGATCAAATCGCAGATGAGAACTGCAAATTTGCGCACAAACGATTTGGCCACCTTCCGCATAACCATTTCTGGAACGGGCAACTTGAAACTGATTACTGCGCCCGACTTGGTTTTTCCAGATGGATTCGACAGCTATCCTCCGCAAATCGTCGACGAAACGACCATCACAGAAGACGGCGTATCGGGAAGCATCTCCTTTGATTACACATTGGTGCCACGGGAAGTAGGCAAATTCGAGATGCCTAAGGTTGACTTTGTATTTTTCGACCCGCAAAAAGAAGAATACCAAACCATCACAGCCAAGGCTTTCCAATTGAATGTCAAAAAGGGCACGAAAAGCGATGCGGCCGTTGAGTACGAAAAGAAGATGAGGAAAGAAGACATCAGAGGTATCAAGCTTGGCGAGGCCCACTTAGTGGCGACAGCCGACTACTATTGGTGGGGTACTTGGAAAACCTACCTGGCCCTTGCAATTGTCATCATCCTTGGCATCGGCATTCCCGTCGCCGCCAAACGCTTTGACATCCGCGCTGTCAGTCTACCTGGTTCACCGCACGACAAAATGGGCAGAAAGGCCATCAAACAGATGCTGAAACTCAAGAGCACGCGAAAGCCAGAACAGCCACGCGAAACGTATAACGATTTGAACCAAATCCTACGCTGTTATTTCTCAGAACGGATGACAATGCCTGTCAACGAACTGAACACGGAGCGAATCCTCAATTATCTGAAGGAGACTTGCCATGCAGACGAGAATCTCACCATCAAAGTGAAACGCCTGCTGGACAACTGCGAAATGTCGAGCTACGCTCCGGTTGAAATGATGGCTGATGCTCAAAAAGACATCGACGATGCCATACTGATTATCAAAACATTAGCCACCCTTTGACAAGCAGTCTGCACATTCTGCACTGCCAAATGTTTCAAGAAAAGACAAACACGAAACAACCAAAGACGCTCTTACACCACGCCCCACGCACACAAAATAGCGCCACAAAAATTGTTTCATAAGTCAGCAACATCACTATAAGCGAATGAAACACAACAAGATAAATAAAAGTCTCTTCACGCTGCTCACTTGGTTCCTTCTGCAAGCAGCGGGCACCTTCGCCTTTGCCGAATCCATCGAACCGGCAAACGGCAGCAACGGAGAGCAAATCCCCACGGCAACCGCCGACAAACAAGTAAACGAACGCCCAAACGCCAACAAGCAAGCTGCCGATTCGGCGTATATGGAAAAGGCATACGACAAGGCGATTGCTGGATATGAGCAACTTCTGAAAGCGGGAGTTGATGTCGACGTCCTTTACAACCTCGGAAATGCTTACTATCGCAAGAACAATCTGCCGCGCGCCATTCTTAACTACGAAAAGGCCTTGAAATATGAGCCCCGCCATAAAGATGCCCGCCATAACTTGGAAATCTGCCGTAGCAAACTGGGAGTTTCGGAGAATCCGCCTTCAGAAATGTTCTTCATCACTTGGTTCAACGACCTAACAGCTTATTTCTCTGTTGACCAATGGGGCACAATGGCCATGTTGTTCTTCTCGCTAACAACATTTCTTATCGTCCTGCGCAGAATGACGCGCCAACGCCTGCCGAAAAAAATCGCCTCCGTCATCATGCCATTCGCCATTGCCGCCTTTGCATTGGCTGCCACCAATGCCAGCCTGCAATACCATCGCTTTCACAACGACACATACGCCGTCGCCTTACAAGACTCAACCATAGAGGACGAAAACGGGAAAGCGAAGAAAAACATACTGCGAGCTGGCACAACCGTACGACTTCTCAAAAACGGCTCGGAAGGAAAAATCATGGTGCAAACGAGCGACAAAACATGCGAAGGTTGGGCAATCAGCGGACATTTTATGCCTGTCTGATGCCGCCTAATCCGATTATTTCTGATAAATTTGCATAATACAGGCTGCACCTCGGCAAAGCAAACAAACAAGTTTGATGCTCTGCACTCAGTTTGCACTGTATTTGCATAATACAGGCTGCACCTCGTCCAATAGTTAGCAGTGCTCCATCTTCACTGGCAACTTGTCTGCCAACCCCACACCTACATATCTAAAGAATATTTATGCTGGAACAACTACAAAATATCGACACGTGGCTGACATTGGCAGTCAACGGCAGCCATTCATTATGGCTTGATGCCTTTGCCCTCAGCATCACAAGCACGATGACATGGATTGCCGCAGCCGCCATGCTCCTGTATGTGGTCATACGCAACGGTGAGATGAAAGACATTCTGATCATCATCGCAGCCCTGGCGCTCTGCATCCTGCTGGCCGACCAGATAGCTTCCGGCATCTTCAAGCCACTTGTAGCCCGCTATCGTCCGAGCAACTCGCCGCTCATCATGCTGGACGTTGACATTGTGGCCGACTATCGTGGCGGGCGCTATGGTTTCTTCTCCAGCCATGCGGCAAACACATTTGCCGTCACCACCTTCACAGCCCTGCTGATACGCCACAAAGCCTTGACACAATCAATGATTCTGTGGGCATTGGCCAACTGCTGGTCGCGCATGTACCTTGGCGTCCATTATGCTGGCGACATCCTTTGCGGTACAATCTGCGGCATTCTCGTCGGCTGGAGCGTCTACAAACTGGCCTGTCGCTTCCTCCCCCGCCATTGTGAACGCAGTAGCCACACGTTGGGCAGCGACATACAAACAAAAACTGGTTTCGCCATAGCCGACGCAACGCTCCTGGCCACCACCCTGTATGCCTCATTCATCTATTCCACATTTAAAGCCCTCTTCTGCATTTATGAATAAAAACAACGTCCTTCAGCATCTCTTGCTCGGAGCCTTCCTCATGATTTTCTCCACAGCGTCTGTCGCGCAAAACACGATTCTGCGCGCCAACGGTGCAATGAATGACGGTGATTCCCACTGGAACAACGACACTGACACTGTCAAAACAGAGAACGTACCAATTGGGCTCTACGTCTGGAAAATCAACCCGCGCTTTGGCGACATCATAAAAGCCGACCCCGACACACTCCCCCACCTGTTTCAAAACGAAGCTTTCACTGGTGGCACAACAGGCCACTATAACTATACAGGCAACCTGGGTTCTCCGAGAAATTCCCGCATTCTCTCTGACAACCTTGAACGCACCTTCTCCCCACAGTTCATCTTTGCCAAGCCCTACGATTACTTCCTCACGCCAATCAGCGACCTGTTGTTCACCAATACAAAATCGCCGATAACCAACATCACTTACCACGAATGCGGCAATAAGCAAAACGGGGAAGACCGCATACGTGCCCTCTTTGCCACCAATGCGGGAAAACGCTTCGGCGCCGGATTCAAACTCGACTACCTCTATGGTCGCGGCTACTACCAAAGCCAGTCGACCGCACATTTCAACGGCACGCTGTTCGCCTCCTACATTTCAGACACCTATAATCTGCACACGGCATACAGCGCCAATCACCTCAAAAATTCCGAGAACGGAGGTATTGAAAGCGACGACTACGTCACACGCCCCGAAACGTTTCCAACGAAATACGGAACCGCCGACATGCCAACACGGCTGTCAAAATCATGGAACAAGATGAACGTCAATACGTTCTATCTGACACACAACTACAACCTCGGCTTCACGCGCCACCGCGACAAAGACGGCCACATTGTCAATGCCCGCCAGTTTGCACCGAAAAACAAACTACTCTCGAAAGTAGTGAAAAAAGCTGGCATGCCTGCCGACACCACACGTCGCGACAGCATGCCAACCTCCGACGCTAACGCCAAACTTGTCTCTGCCACACAAAGAGCCGCCAAAGACATGGAAGCCGCTGAGGACACACTTTCAAAACTCATCCCCGAATTTGTGCCCGTTGTCGGCTTCATCCACACCATGCGCCTTGAACACAACAACAGGCGCTTCCTTTCAAACCTGACACGCGCCGCTGGGGCCGACCGTTATTTCAACGACTTTTACCTGCCAGGCGACTCTGCCAATGACTACACAAAAAACATACACGTTGAAAACACACTGGCCCTGGAACTCCGAGAGGGCTTCAACAAATGGGTCAAATCAGGATTGCGCCTCTTCGTGAGACACGATTTCTATAAATACACCCTCCCCGACCAGCTGCGCCTTGAAACGCGCTACACGGAAAACTACTTCACCATCGGTGCGCAGCTGTTCAGCAAGCAGAGCCGTCTGTTCCACTACGACCTCCTGGGCGAACTGCGAAACACGGGCAAGAGCTGGGGTGAATTCAACGTCTCCGCCAATGTCGGCCTCGCCATCCCCCTACATAGCGACACATTGAAAGTCAATCTATTTGGCAACACACGCGGCGAGCAACCAACCTTCTACCAACGCACCTACCACGCCCGCAACGCATGGTGGGACAAGTCATACGACCGCACCTTCAGCGCCAGCGCTGGCGGCACCATCGCATACAAGCGCACACGCCTGTCAATTGCCCTGCAAACGCTGCAAAACCACGCCTATTTCCAAGAACGGCTGACGCCCGTCACCACCTCTGAGGGCACAACGCTCTTCCGCAGCGGCGTTGAAGCCCTGCAAAAAGGGAAAAACATCCAGGCGCTTTCAGCCTCTCTCAGACAAGACCTCACATGGGGCATCCTCAATTGGGAAAACGAACTGACGGCGCAAACCACCTCCGAGAAGGAAATTCTTCCACTGCCGGCATTTTCCGTTTGGAGCAACCTATATCTGCGCTTCCGCATTGCCCACGTGCTACTCACGGAATTTGGCGCCGATGCACGCTTTTTCACGGCATATAAAGCGCTGACCTATTCGCCCCTCATCGGAAGTTACGTCGTGCAAGACCCCGACCACGCCACAAAAACAGGCAGCTACCCCTGGGTCAACGTCTACGCCAATTTCCATCTGAAGAGCACGCGCTTCTACATCATGGCGTCACACGTCAACTATAAGAGCGGCAGCGGAAAACCCTTTCTCGTGCCCCATTATCCGCTAAACCAGATGGTCCTCCGCCTTGGCATTTCATGGAATTTCTTTAACTGAGCCAAAACGTCCTCTTCCCCGCCCCCTGGCAGTCGTTCATCAAAAAAACTGCCGAAGAGCAGGAAAGGCGGGCGGCCCAAACAAAAAACAACCCCATACATTATGCAAAAACTTGTCATCAACTCCTACGACGACTTCGCCACACACGTGGGCGAAGTTCTCGGCACATCCGAATGGCTCGAAGTCAGCCAAGAACGCATCAACCAGTTTGCCGATGCCACCCTCGACCACCAATGGATTCACGTTGACCCAGAGCGTGCAAAAGCCGGCCCCTTCGGACAAACAATCGTTCACGGCTACCTGACACTCTCCCTTCTCCCCTACATGTGGGAGCAGATTGTTGAAGTCAACAACCTGAAGATGATGGTCAACTACGGCATGGACAAGATGAAATTCGGCCAAGCCGTTTTGAGCGGACAAAGCGTACGCCTCGTCACCACGCTGCAATCCATTGCCAACCTCCGTGGCATCTGCAAAGTGGAAATCAAATTTACCATCGAGATCAAAGACCAGAAGAAACCGGCGCTCACAGGCGTCGCCACATTCCTCTATCATTTCAATTAAAAAAGACCAAAACAAAAGCAACCTGTCTGCCTGCAATATTGCAACAGGTTGCTTTACCATTTTGCCGTGTGCAAGATTCAGAGAGAAACACCCGTTTGGTTGCCGCAACCGTCTCTCCCCCATACACCAGCATCACGCCTCCACCCCAAAGACAAAAAACCACACTATGAAAAAAGCATTACTCTGTTCGTTTGCAACCCTGCTCCCGCTTGTAGGAAACGCAGAAGACATTCATAAAGACAACGAATTTCAAGACCCCGACTACGAAACGCCTGGCTACGTCATCACGCCGAAAGCCACCACCGCCCTCATGCAGGAAATGCAGCCCACCATGAAATTCGGCGGCTACATCATGGGCAAATATTCCGTCAACGACCGAAAAAGACAAGCCACAAACGGAGGCTTCGATCTCCGCTTCATCCGCCTCTATGCCGATGGCCACGTCTACAAGGATTTCTATTATAAATTCCAGCTCGAAGTGAACGGAGCGCCAGGAGAAAACAAAGGGCCGCGCGTGCTCGACGCCTTCATCGAATGGCAGAAATATGATTTCCTGCGCGTCAAACTCGGGCAGTTCAAACGTTCCTTCGGATTTGAAAACCCCATGAGCCCGCTGGCCATCGGTGGCGGAGCCTATTCCCAGGCAACCATGAAACTCGCTTCCATCAACGACCGCAACGGCGAAGGAACCTACAACAAAAGTTCGGGTCGCGACCTTGGCATACAGCTCCAAGGCGACATATTCCCCGCTGCCGACAACCACAAGTTGCTTCACTATCAAGTGGGCTTCTTCAACGGACAAGGCATCAACCACGCCGACAAAGACCACCACAAAGACCTCATCGGAGGCCTCTGGTTCTCGCCCGTGAAAAACCTCGCCATCGGAGGATTCGGGTGGAACGGCAAATACACCAACGAAAAATACAATGCAACCAACCCTGGAGAACAGCTGAAAAGCGTGAAACGCGTGCGCTGGGGTAGCGGACTGAAATATGAAGGCAAGTGGACCCTCAGAGGAGAATACATGAGCTCCGTCGGCGGAGTGACAACAGATGCCGGTGCCCCCGACCGCTCCGACGCTTGGTATGCCACGCTGGGAGTTCCAGTGACCGAAAAGTTCAAAGTCTTCGGACATTACGACTGCTACCGCAACGACAAACACACGTGGGCATCCATGAACACGAACTACGGACTAACTGGCAATTACTGGCTCGGCAAAAACCTGCTCTTCCAGCTCAACTACACCTTCACCGACAACCATGCAGCTCGCGGGAAAGACTCCCACTACAACACCGTCGACGTGCAAGTGACTGCAAGATTCTAAGAAATATCTGGGTCCGAAAAACACATATCTCAACATACGAAAAAGAGGGGATCCTCCTTTGAGGTCCCCTCTATTCCTTCATCTGCTTTCTAACGAGAAAGCAAAAACATCAAATTTTCGTTCGCGGGGCGAACAACCTATAGCGGCATGACTTTAAACCAAAAAATATATGCTATAGAACACGTACGAAAATGCCCCTTTTTATTTTACTATAAATTTTCACTCTTAGTATTTGTGAAAGAATAAGTTGACCAATCTTGACCAGTATTTTGGCTTGATTTGGGATTTGGAGAAAGGAACATAGCGGACTATGTGGCCAAGACCAAATACCAATAACGAAAAAAGAGACAGTGCTAAGAAAGAACAACCGACTCTCCTTATCCCCAAAATTGCTCAATTTTTTTTTTTGCCAACACTAAAAATAAGATAAGTGTCCCTGAAGAACCCCTTAAAAGCGTTTTCCAGGGACACGTTGTTTCTCATTCAGTCGGCGTCATTCCGCCTGCTCCTTTTCAAAAGCTTCAACCAGTTTGTTCTGGATGTCGCCAGGAACGAGTTCGTAGCTTGCAAACTTCATGATGAAGCTGGCGCGTCCTCCAGTCAAAGAGCTCAGGCTCGTCGAGTAATTGCTCATTTCCTTGAGAGGCACTTTCGCCTGCAGCTTCTCATAACCATTTTCGCTGCTCATGCCGACAATCATGCCGCGACGGCCTTGAAGGTCACTCATCACGTCGCCCATTTTGTCTGCAGGCACAAATACTTCGACATCATAAATCGGCTCGAGAATCTTCGGGCCAGCAGCCTTGAAGGCTTCGCTGAACGCCTGGCGACCTGCGAGCATAAACGACAATTCGTTGCTGTCTACGGGATGCATCTTGCCGTCGTAAACGATGACGCGAACGTCACGTGCGTAGCTACCCGTCAGCGGGCCTTGCTCCATACGGCTCATCACACCCTTCAGAATCGCTGGCATAAAGCGCGCATCAATAGCTCCTCCAACAACCGAGTTGATGAAGACGAGCTTGCCGCCCCACTCCAACGGAATCTCTTCCTTGCCTTTCATGGAAATGCGGATTTCCTGATTGCCAAACTTGTAGAGCGTTGGGTCGGGCATACCGTCGCTATAGGGTTCCACTATGAGGTGTACCTCACCAAACTGACCAGCTCCGCCGCTCTGCTTCTTATGGCGATAGTCGGCGCGTGCAGCCTTCGTGATGGTTTCACGATAGGGGATGCGCTGCTCGTAAAACTCAACTGGAATCTTGTCAAGATTTTCCAAACGCCATTTCAGCGTGCGGAGGTGGAATTCGCCCTGTCCGTGAACCAGAATCTGGCGCAGTTCCTTCGATTGTTCAACCACCCATGTCGGGTCTTCCTGACGCATACGGTTTAATGCCACCATCATCTTTTCCGTGTCGGCCTCATTGACGGCCTTGATGGCACGCGTATATTTCGAATTTGGATATTTGATAAAATTAAAACGATTGTCGCAATCCTTGCTGTTTAAGGTGTTGCCCGTTCTGACATCCTTCAGTTTCACAGTGCAGCCGATGTCGCCCGCCTCGAGTTTTTCTACCTTTTCGCGGTTTGAGCCTGCACAGACAAACAACTGGGCCATACGTTCCTTGGAACCGCGGTCGGCATTCGTCAGATCGTCGCCTTCCTTCACCACGCCGCTCATCACCTTGAAATATTGCACCTCTCCGATGTGTGGCTCAACGCCGGTTTTGAAGAAATAGATGGATGTTGGGCCGGCAGGGTCTGGTTTGACCTCAACGCCGCGCGTGTTGTGAACAGCTGGCATTTCGTCAACAAACGGCACCACGTTGCCCAAGAATTCCATCAGACGGCCAACGCCCATATTCTTGGAGGCACAGACGCAGAACACGGGGAAAATTGAGCGAGTCACCATGCCCTTGCGGATGCCTTCGCGCATCTCGTCTTCGCTCAGATGGTCGGTTTCAAAAAACTTCTCCATCAGGCCCTCGTCGTTCTCGGCAGCGGCTTCAACGAGCGCCTTGTGCATGGCTTCTGCTTTTTCCTTTTCAGAATCGGGAATTTCCGAGAGCGTCGGCTTGCCGCCATCGGGTCCCCACGTGAGCTGCTTCATCAAGATGACGTCAATCAGGGAATTGAAGCCCGGACCTGTTTCAACGGGATATTGAACGGGAACCACCTTCGGGCCGTAAATGCCGCTCAACTCTTCCAATATTGCATCGTAGTCACATTTCTCATCGTCCAGTTGGTTTACCAAGAAGATGACAGGCTTTCCCAATTTTTCGGTATAGCGGAAGTGGTTTTGCGTGCCCACTTCTGGGCCAAACTGCCCATTGATCAACAGAACTGCCGTATCTGTCACATTCAATGCCGTCATAGCTGCCCCAACAAAATCATCCGATCCTGGGCAGTCGATGATATTCAGCTTTTTGTTATTCCATTCCACATGAAACACCGTTGAGAAGACGGAATAACCGTAATCTTGCTCAACAGGGAAATAATCCGACACCGTATTTTTTGCCGTAATACGTCCGCGACGTTTTATCAGACCACTCTCAAAAAGCAAAGCTTCCGTGAGAGTGGTCTTGCCTGATCCATCATTGCCGAGGAGCGCAATGTTCTTAATTTCGTGAGAATTATAAACTTTCATGATGCTATAGATTATAAATGGTTAGTGAACCTTGGTTTTTAATGGAGAAACATGGTTTCCCACTTACGTTTCGCAAACATACCTATTTAATTTGAGACCGCCAAATCTTAAAAGTATGTTATTTAGCATGGTTTTCCGATATATCCACCTTACAAATAAAACGCTTCTTACCAAAATCGCTTATAATTAGCCACATAACGTCTGTTTCTTTGTTCCACGGAAAAAAGTCTGTGATTCCGTCTGTTCAACTGCCAGACGGCCATTCTGCAACACGCGCCAAGCGCTTTACCTGAAACGGAGACAACGGACCACTTGACCGAAATCTGACACGACTTCATGGGAGACAAGGAATCACGGGACAAGTGAGTTTTGACCTGGGTCAAAAATTTCTGATTATTCTATTAATGCAAGATTAAAGTGCAATCTATAATTAAGAATTTGTCGTTCAAGGTTATATGCCTATGCTTTTTGACGAACACGAGACAAGGCACATCCGCATCTGGGGCGAGACACATCCGCATCTGGGAGGAGGCACATCCGTATCTGGGAGGAGATGCGCCTGTGTCCGGAACAAGAAACGACCGCATCTGAGACTTGAAACGGTTGAACGCGAGACGATGTTTGCCGACAAATAGAGATACCAAATTCTCTTGTTGCTTTTTCTATGATTGCTGTCTGGTAAAACTAATTCTAATTGAGCGCTATATATCAAGGCAAAAGCTATCCCGCCCTCCCATTTCTGTCACGTGATAACATCTATTCCTCCCCCCTCATAACACAACAGCTCCCGCCATGGAAGTCCAAAGCGGGAGCTGTTTATCCAATTATCTAAGGAAATCACGCGATGCGTCGCGGGGGTGTATGTCTGTTCAGCCGGCATATTGCGCCAAACGACTGACGTATTTCCCGATGATATCAAACTCGATGTTGACAACGCTGCCTACGCGGATGGCGTGGAAATTGGTGTGTTCGAACGTATAGGGGATGATACACACCTCGAAGGTGTTATCCGTTGGGCGGCATACGGTGAGGCTCACGCCGTTGACCGTGACACTGCCTTTGTCAACCGTGAAATATCCGCGCTTTGCCATGACAGGGTCGTTTTGGTAGGAGAACGTAAAGGCTGTGCTTCCGTCCATGTTCTCCACCTTGGTGCAGACGGCTGTTTGGTCGACATGCCCCTGCACGATGTGTCCGTCCAAACGCGCATTTAAAGGCATTGAGCGTTCCACGTTGACTTCATCGCCCACTTGAAGGGCGCCAAGGTTGCTGCGCTGAAGGGTTTCTTCCATGGCGGTGACGGTGTAAGTGGCGTTGTCTGTTCTGACCACCGTCAGGCACACGCCGTTGTGGGCAACGCTCTGGTCGATTTTCAGTTCGGAAACGAAACTGCACGTGAGCGTGATGTCGATGTTGGACTGATGCTTCTCAAGCGAAACCACTTTTGCGGTTTCTTCTATGATTCCTGAAAACATTGTTGTCGTGTTTTTTTGAGAACAGGTATTTTTGAAACTGGCCGCAACGGCGGCGTTTGAAAGCCCGCAATGGGGATTCCAAGCGGACCCCCGTTGTCTTGGTTAGGGATGGAGGCGAGGGGCGCACAACATCATTGTTGCTGCCCGTGGGGGTCTTCCGAACCTTCGCTGAGGAGGTCTGTTCCCCAATGGGTGGAGGAGAGACGGCGTTCGCGCTCAACAACCTCCTTGGCTTTTTTGGCGTAAACGATCATGCGCAAGGACTGACCGTAAGAGAAATAGTTCCACATCCAGTTGAGCAAAACGACAATTTTGTTGCGCACGCCGAGGATGGAGCGCAAATGCACAACAAGCCACATGAACCAGGCCATGAAGCCAGCCATGTGTACTTTCCTGAACTCGGCAACGGCTTTGTTTCGGCCAACAGTGGCCATCGTTCCAAGATTGCGGTAGCGGAAGGGCTTCATTTCCTTGCCATTCTCAAGGCGCTGCAGATTCTTGGCCAGCAAAACGCCTTGCTGAATGGCCACTTGTGCCAACTGCGGATGTCCGCCCGGCCAGTTGGGGTCGCCCTCCGTCATGATGCACTGGTCGCCAATGGAGAACACGCCGTCGAGTCCTTCAACTTGGTTGCAGGCGTTAACCTTGATTCGGGCGCCACGACCGAGGTGCGAGGCATCGAGGTTGCCCACTTTCTGCGCGGCAACACCGCTGACCCAAATGAAGGTGCGCGTGGCAATCGAACTGCCGTCTTTCAGGATGACGCGGTGGTCTTGATAGTCGGTCACCATCTTGTTGAGCAACACGTTGACGCCCATGGAGCGCAGATATTTCTCAACGTGTGCTGAAGAATCGGGACTCATGGCGGGGAGCAGGCGCTCTCCGGCTTCAATCAGATAGATGTGCATGAGGCTCGAAGGCATGTCGGGATAGTCCTTCGGAAGGACGTATTTTTTCATTTCTGAGAGGGCACCCGCAATTTCCACACCTGTGGCACCTCCACCTACGATGACAACGTTGAGGAGTTCCTGGCGTTCCTGTTCGCCAGCACAGGTCAGCGCACGCTCAAAATTGTCGAGCAGGGCATTGCGCAAACCCATGGCCTCGCTCAGCGTTTTCATCGGCATGGCTTCTTCTGCCACATGCTGGTTGCCAAAGAAGTTGGTGGTTGTTCCTGCTGCAAGAACCAGATAGTCGTAATGGAGCTTACCGATGGACGTCTGGATGATTTTGTGTTCAGGGAAGATGGAACGCACCTCTGCCATGCGGTAGAAGAAATTTTTCCTGCGCTGGAACATTTTTCTATAAGGGAAGGATATGGAGCTCGGCTCTATACCTGCAGAAGCAATCTGATAAATGAGGGGTGGGAACTGGTGGTAGTTGTTTTTGTCTATCAAAACTACCTGGAAATTCGAACGGCGAAGTTTGTTGGCCAACTTCAGTCCGCCGAAACCTCCTCCAACAATAACTACACGCTTTCGATCCGACTTGGGATTTGGTACATTAAAACTCATAGCACATTATTTTCTTTAGGGCGTTTTCTGATTTTTCGGAATCACGGGCTACACCTGTTTTCCCGACTGAATTAAACTCATCTCCGTCAGAATCTTTATTTTGGGAAGTCTGAACGAATTTTCAGTACGTCTCTTTTTTTCTAAGATGGGTGTTCTAAATCTGTTTGAATCGTATGACATGATTTTGAAGACCTGCTTATCCAAAAACGGCTCATACGGCGATGGCCACAAGGAATTTCTACAGGGGCGCCGATTTCTGCCTTTGCCTGCCATCTGACTTTGTTCCGACAAAACCGTAACACGCTTTTCTACTGCAAAGTTACAAATTTATGAAAACCGACAGACCGAAACGAGGGAATATATTGCAACGGTCGGCATATTTGTCATGTTGACAAGGCATACGCAAGCGGCGTGCGCGTGTAAAGACAAATGAGGGGATGGTCTGAAGGGCGGCATAGCGCTCGCCCTTGTTCAGACCACCCCCTCTTTTAGTGTAGGTTGGTTATTCTTTTGTTCGTTACTTCCAACAACGTGGCTGACTGGCCCCGATTGGGAGGGGTCATTTCAGGTTGTTGGCAGCGAGGTATCTCTCTGCCTCTATAGCGGCCTTGCATCCCGAGGCAGCTGCCGTGATGGCCTGACGATAAAGCGGGTCGGCCACGTCGCCAGCGGCGAAGACTCCTGGAACGTTGGTGCAGGGCGTCTGTCCTTGGGTCTTGATGTAGCCCAATTCGTCGGTTTCCACCCAGGGTTTGAAGAGGTCGCTATTTGGCTTGTGCCCGATGGCCAGGAAGAGGCCGTCGATGGCGATGTCGGAGGTGTGTTCGTCCTGCGTGCCTTTCTTATGAACGAGATGTGCGCCCTCCACGCCATCGGCTCCGAAAAGTCCGGTGACATTGGTCTCGAAGAGGATTTTGATGTTAGGCGTTTCCGCCACACGGGTCTGCATGGCTTGCGAGGCACGGAGGAAGGGCTTTCTGACGATGAGGTAAACCTGTTTCGCGAGGCCAGCGAGATAGGTGGCTTCTTCGCAGGCTGTGTCTCCGCCGCCAACAACGGCCACGGTCTTCTTGCGATAGAAAAAGCCGTCACACGTGGCGCAGGCGCTCACACCGGCTCCGCGATATTTGGTTTCATCGGAGAGACCGAGATATTTGGCTGTGGCGCCCGTGGCGATGATGAGGGCGTGGCATTGCACGGTGGTGTCGTCGTCAAATTCAACGATATAGGGGGCTTCAGAGAGGCTGACCTTTGTGGCAATGGCAGAACGGATTTCCACACCGAAGCGCAACGCCTGGTTTCTAATGTCGTCCATCATGTCGTTGGCATCAACGCCTTCCGGATAGCCAGGGAAGTTCTCGATTTCGGTGGTGGTGGTCAGTTGCCCGCCAGGTTGGATTCCTTCATAAAGGACGGGAGACAAGCCCGCACGACCGGCATAGATGGCTGCGGTGTATCCTGCAGGACCGGAGCCGAGAATGAGACATTTAACGGTTTCCATTGTATTTGCTGTTTTTTATGTGAGTAGATAAGTCAGTGGGTATTCTTTGGAATAAGTGTCCAATACAAATATATACCTCTGGGAAGGGGGACCACAGTGATACTATAAAATAATTCTGAACACCTATTATTAATAATACTGAGCAACAGGCTGCGTCTTATCTCAAATCGACCACTTCAACTCCAGGATGTTCTTTGGCGTTGAAAGCGAAATGCGATTGAGGCCATTTATGTCCAAAAGAGATGCTACCGACCTGTATGCGCACCCATTTTCCGGATGCCTGACGGAAGCGGACGCAAAGCGGCATGGCGTTAGCGGCGGAAAGCGTGACGAGGACTTCTGAGAACTGCTGCCGCTTGTTTTGTGCCTTCATCTGGATTTCATAAGCAGCCTTGGAGGCGTAAGTGACTTTTTTCGCCGAAAGTTTATAGCCCGATTTATAGATATTGAGGAAGGCGTATGGATTGAGCATCTGCTGCTCTTCAGCTGTGGGGATGCTCAGATAGGCTTCGTCACTTCCGCTTTGATACACCCAGCGCTTTTTCCCATCGTACCACGTTGTGCCAGAAGAGGAGGTCATTCTGACCATGTTGCCGCGGATGTCAATGGTGCCACTGGCGGCAGACTCCATTTTTCGGTTTTTGAAGACTGCGGCATTGAAGGTTGCACTTATGCCACCTGCCTGTCTGAGTTTTGAGGCGGTGTTGTCGAGCAGGCTTCGGGCGTCTTGCGCCTGAGCCGATGTCTGCGGCAGGGCGATGAAAGCCAGAAGAAAAAGGCACGAGAGGAGAACGTGTTTGCAATGTGATTTCATGATGAGAAAATGTGTGTTTATAAATGGTGAATTTTACGTTTGGGTATGGTCACGAGAGTTTTGCAACGATTTCGTCCAGCTGCACAATGTCGGTGATGAGCACTTCACGCGGTTTTGCACCACGCGTCGGTCCTACGATTCCCGCGCGCTCCAACTGGTCCATCAGACGCCCGGCACGGTTGTATCCGATGGAGAACTTGCGCTGGATGAGCGACGTTGAGCCTTGCTGATGCGTGACAATCAATTCTGCAGCCTGACGGAAGAGGGGGTCGAGTTCTTCTTCCATGCCGCCTGCTGCGCCCGGTTTTTCGGTGCCCTCTGCCAGCACTTCTGGCAAAGCGAACGGCTGGGGATAGCCTTGCTGCGCGGCGATGTAGGAACAAATGGCCTCAACTTCCGGAGTGTCGACAAAGGCACACTGAACACGCACAGGACTGTTACCTGAAAGGAAAAGCAGGTCGCCCTTTCCAATGAGCTGATTGGCACCGGGGCGATCGAGAATGGTTTGACTGTCGATGCGCTGCGACACTTTGAAGGCCATTCTCGCTGGGAAGTTGGCCTTGATGGTTCCCGTGATAATATTGGTTGTTGGGCGCTGTGTTGCGATGACCATGTGCATGCCGACGGCTCGGGCGAGCTGTGCGATGCGCGCAATGGGGAGTTCTACTTCCTTTCCCGCCGTCATGATGAGGTCGCCAAACTCGTCGATGATGATAACAATGTAGGGCATATATTCATGACCATTTTCAGGGTTGAGCTGACGGGCCGTGAATTTGGCATTATATTCCTTGATGTTTCTCGCCTTGGCACGCTTGAGCAGGTCGTATCTGTGATCCATCAATTGGCAGAGGCTCTTGAGCGTCTGGACCACCTTAGTGACGTCGGTGATGATGGCATCGTCGCCATCGGGGATTCTTGCAAGAAAATGGTTTTCTATGGGCGAATAGACACTGAACTCCACCTTCTTGGGGTCGACCATGACGAATTTCAACTCCGAAGGGTGTTTCTTATAGAGCAGTGAAGTGATGATGGCATTAAGTCCGACCGACTTTCCCTGTCCCGTGGCACCAGCCACGAGCAAATGGGGCATCTTGGCGAGGTCCACCATGAAGACTTCGTTGGTGATGGTTTTGCCAATGGCAATTGGGAGCTCATAGGTGCTCTCCTGAAATTTCCTGGAATTGATGATGCTCTCCATGGAAACGATGTGCGGTGTTTTGTTTGGCACCTCCACACCGATGGTTCCCTTGCCAGGAATGGGGGCAATGATTCGAATGCCGAGCGCACTGAGACTCAAGGCGATATCGTCTTCAAGATTACGGATTTTGCTGATTCTGACACCAGGTGCCGGCGTGATTTCGTAAAGCGTGATGGTGGGGCCGATGGTGGCCTTGATGCCAACGATTTCCACACCGAAATCATGAAGCACTTTGATGATACGGTCTTTGTTGGCATTCTGCTCAACCATGTCTACCGAACGGCTGTTGTCGGGGTATTTCTTCAGAAGGTCGAGACCAGGGAACTTGTAGTTTTCGAGGTCAAGACGAGGATTGTATGGCATGCTGGAAATGGGCAGGGAGGGCGTTTCGCGGTGTGACTTCTCTATTTCCAGAGAGACACTGGCTGCGGGTTTCGGCGCTGCGGAAAGATGGTCAGTGGAGACAGGAGGGGTGTCGTTGACATCCAGTTCGAGTTCACCAACGCTTCCTTCGTTTGTTGCATTGGAAAAGTCGACGCTCACGCGACAATCGTCGTTGTAGTCGTCTTCGTTTTGCGTGTCGTCTGTGTCATTAAGGTCCTGTATCTGATTGTCATCTACACGGTATTCCGTTCCTCTGTTTCTCGCTGCGGAGAGTTTCTCATAGCCGTTTTTCACCAACGCGTGTGGCTTCATGGCGGAACGGATGACAGAGATGGTTTCACGCCGCAAGTAGATCATATAGTAGATGGCAGCCACCACCACGATAGCATACGTGGGTATCAGGCCGATAGAGTTGGTTAAGAAATCGCAGGCTATCTGGCCGTGCTTGCCTCCCCAGTTGAACGTGATTTGGGTATCGCTGTCTTTGCCGAAAGAGGAATAGAGAAGGCTCAGGGTGATTGATATCCAAACGAGCAATATGCCGCAATGAATGAAGCATTTCCAAAGTCTCACTTTATAGGCATTCATCAGCTTCACTCCCAACAGCAGGAAGAAGATGGGGATGATGTAGGCACTTGCACCGAAGCAATTGTCCATGAAATAATAGGCAGCGTATGCACCAAGTCGCCCTCCATAGTTCTGAACTTCCTCAAAATCAGTTCCGTTCTGCACAGCCGATTGTTCTTCCCAACCTGTCATGAAATGCGAAGAAAAGGCAAGTATCAAGAACAGCGATATGATGATGATGAAGAGGCCGACCACGAAGCGGAGACTGTCTCTTTGGAACATTGAGGCCAAACTACTATTGATGATGGCTTGTTTAAATCCCTTATTGTCGTTTCTTCGGGTGCTCTTAGTTTTTTTTGTGGTCATAATGGAAAAATGAAACAAATCAGGAAGCATTTATCCTGGACGGGGATATTTAGTAATGGAAACATTACTTGAAAGGTGTGTGCAACGCAAAGGGGCGATTGTGAGGAGAATCAGCCTGCTCACATCACTCTGCCGCAGGGCCTTCCGTAACGTAAAACTGTATCAAACGCTTGAGGGCACGCTGGCAGACGGGACAGAATTCCTGCGCGGTATTGGTGCGCATTCTGCAATCCTGGTATGCACGATAGACATTTTTCGTCTGATTTCCCCCTCCTTCATAAAGTCCGATTTTCTTCTTATTTTTTGACGTAACAGGCGTAGGGATTTTGACGTTGGCGGGCAATTGGTTACCCCACTTTACCGAGAGGTCTTTCAGCGTCGTGATGTTCTGCTCCCAAGGTTCGGTTTCCGGCGTATATTCTGGCGTGTACTCATCGTAGCCATACTCGTCAGCCAAGGCCGCGAAACTGTGTCCAAACTCATGCACAACAACAGGGCTGAACATGGGATGGCGGGCCGTTGTCAACGTATAGGAATTATAGATGCCGCCACCGCCGTAGGTGTCGGTATTGGCAAGGATGATAAGATGCTCATAGGCAATTCCGGCCAAGAGGTTGTGGAGCTGACGCAAGCGGAGCGTGGTGAGATAGCGTTCGGAATAAAACGTGTCGAAATGCGAAGAGAGCGCAGTTTCCTTCCAATCGTTTTCGTGGGGAACGCTCACGCCACTGTCTTTCGATGGCAAGGCCACAGCAACGACGTTGAAATATTGCTCCATGTCCTTGAACGGCTGATAGGAGAAGAGGCTCTTCACAGCGGCGGTGGCATGCTCGTAGAAGAGGTCGGCCTCTTCAGGACGGTATCCTTCAGCCACAATCGCCACGTCGATGGCCTCGGGATGGGGGCTCTTCTTGAGATAGCGGTGGGGCGCCGGATGCTTGCAGTTGATTTTACGGATCAGAACGTCGGAAGGAGCCACGATGTGTTCGAGTGACGCAGTCACCTCATCCTTGTGGTTGAACAACTGGATTCTGACGTGTGCCGAATCTTTTGGCATCGGCAAAAGGAAGACGTTTTCAAAGGATTTAGTGGTGCGCAGCGCTTCATCGGTGGCAGTCCACTCCTGGAAGAGCGTTGAGAACGATGTCTTATAGATGACGCGGCCGCTTTTGATGTCCGTCATCGTGATCTGTCCCATTCCGTGGAGAGGAAGAGAATCCAGATTGACATGCCGGCCTGCCCATCCTGGCATTTCGCAGAGTTCGTCAAGCGCGATGCTCTGGTGTTTGGAATCGCCGCTGAAAATGTAGTCGACGCGGAGGGTGTTGTTCTCAAAATATTTGCTGAACTCTATTTTTGTTCCTGCAAAACTGTGGCTGAACAGCATTGCCAGAAGGAGTAAAAGGCATATTCTTATATTTCGCATTTTTGTCTGTTGGGTTAGGTGATGGCTATTGAATTGGAGGAGACAACAAACGGGGGTCAGGCTTCTACGCGTTCGTCGCCAGAGAGGTGGAAACCGCGTAGAAAATCCACTATCTCCATGCGCTTTTTACCTGCCAGCTGAATTGTGTCGAGATGCAGGAAACCGTCTTGAAGGGCAATCTTGAAAAAGGTTTTGCCATCGCTGACAACTTTTCCTGTTTCAACAGTCTGCTCACAAAATTCCTTATGGGAGGCGTATATCTTCACAACCTGACGCTTGCCACCATGCACCAATGTTGTCCATGCCGCGGGATATGGCGAAAGACCGCGAATGAAGTCGTAGACCTTCTTGACGCCGAGATTCCAATTGATGTTACAGGTCTCCTTAAAGATTTTTGGCGCTGGTCTCAAAGGCTCGTCAGTGGTCAGTTCGGATTGCGGAATGGGATTGACGCGATTGTTGATGATGTTGTCAACCGTCTCGACCACCAAGGATGCTCCGAGGTGCATCAGTTTGTCATGAATATCCTCTGCGTTGTCGGTGTCAAGAATGGGCACTTTAACGCGCTGTATGACTTTGCCTGTATCAATTTCGTGGTCAAGGAAAAAGGTGGTGATACCAGTCTCCGTGTCACCGTTGATGATGGCCCAGTTGATCGGGGCGGCACCACGGTATTGGGGGAGCAGGGCGGCATGGAGATTGAACGTGCCAAAACGGGGCATGGCCCACACAACTTCAGGGAGCATTCTGAAGGCGACAACAATCTGTAAATCAGCCTGCAGGCTGCGCAACTCTTCGAGAAACGCCTAATCTTTGAGCTTTTCGGGCTGGAGCACTTTCAATCCGTGTTCCAAAGCGTATTTCTTGACGGGCGACTGCTGGAGTTCCGTTTGGTGCCGGCCGACGGGTTTGTCGGGCATGGTGATGACTCCGACAATGTTATAACCTCCTTCAACCAATTTGGAGAGGGCTTCCACCGCAAAATCGGGAGTGCCCATATATACGATTCTTAATGACTTGTCCATTCGTTTACTTATATATTTAATTGAGGACTATGGAGATACTGCATTGCCGCACTACAAGAGAAGGCTGCTAACATGGGCCGACTGAAGCTGACTGCCATTGCCTTACACAACCTACTGCTGAGTGCTACCTAAATTTTATTCCTCTGAAAAATCTTTCATTATCTGACGATAGGAAGCATAGAGGTGTGTGCGAGAGACGAAGCCGACAAATTTGCCGTCGGACTTCAAAACGGGCAGGGTTCCTGCATCACATTTCTGAAACTTGTCCATGATGGTGGACATGGAGTCTTCTGTGTTTAATGTGACCTGTGGCTTCTGCATCAGCATCTCTGCGGTGTACACCCGATAGAGTTCACTACGAAAAATGATTTTTCTGATTTTGTTGATATTGATAACGCCAAGGAGCACACCCGACTTGTCGACAACGGCAAAGTGAAGAGATTTGCACGCTGAGATGGTTTGCACAATGTGCCCCAAGTACATATCTGGAGAAAGCAGAGGACGGTTTTTTTCGATGATAGCATCCAACGTCATAAGGGTCAAAATTGATTTGTCCTTATGATGAGTTAGAAGTTCTCCTTTTCTTGCCAAACGCATAGAATATATACTGTGGGGCTCAAAGGTGTTAATCGTCAGATAGGATGCTGTTGACACTATCATCAGAGGTATGAACAATTGGTAGCCGCCAGTCAGCTCCGCAATGAGGAAAACGCCCGTCAACGGTGCGTGAAACACACCGCTCATCACTCCAGCCATGCCCAACAGGGCATAGTTGGTGGCAGGAACGGAAATCCCGAAAAATTGGTAATAGTTCCACACCTGCGCAAAGACAAATCCGCCGATGCAGCCCAAGAACAAACTGGGAGCGAACGTACCACCGCAACCTCCACCACCGTTAGTGGCAGTCGTTGCAAACACCTTGAAGAGAATGATGAGCGCCAAAAAGAGCAGAAGGTATTCTGAATGTCCGTAAAACAAAGAGTTGTTCATGACATTATCTACGTCCACCTGGCTCCTTGCATTCAAAAGGGTGGAGATGGTGCCGTAGCCTTCTCCGTAGAGCGGCGGGAAGAAGTAGATCAGAAGGGCCAAAACAGAACCACCTAAAGCAACTTTCGCATAGAGGTTCTTGATTCTGCCAAACACTTGCTCAAAACTATTCATTGTTCTCGTGAAGTAGAGCGAAATCAAACCACAAAAGATGCCGAGCAAGATGGCGGTGGGGACACGCTCAACCGTGAACGGATTGATGAGATCGAAGGAGAACATGGCCTCGGTACCAGTCAAGGCATAGGTGAGGCAGGTGGCGGTGAGGCAGGAAACGAGCAGAGGAAGCAAGGAAGCCATTGTCAGGTCGATCATGAGCACCTCAAGGGTGAAAACCAAACCAGCAATGGGGGCCTTGAAAATACCGGCAACGGCAGCCGAGGCTCCACAGCCGATGAGGAGCATCAACGTCTTATGGTCTAAACGACAAATGCGCCCCAAGTCGGAACCTATGGCCGAACCTGTCAAAACAATCGGAGACTCTGCTCCGACTGAACCACCAAAACCAATGGTGATGGCGGAGGCAATGACACTCGTCCAACGGTTGTGCTTCCTGATATGTCCTTGTCGGCGAGAAATGGCATAGAGGATTTTTGTCACACCGTGGCCGATATTGTCTCGAACAATATACTTGATAAACAAGGCCGTCAAAAGTATACCGATAATCGGGTACACCAAAAACAACCAGTTACTGCTCGTTACGTCAAACTGCGAAGTCAGTATGTGCTCTATCTGATGGATGAGCCACTTCAACAATTGTGCGGCTATGGCTGCACCGATGCCGACGATAAAACTCAGCAGGAGGATGAACTGGCGCGGGCTAAGCCGTTTGTAAAGGTATGAAAAAAACTTGGATGCCACACCTTCTCTGACACTACCCGCTTCCTCTACATCCTCTTCACGAATGGATGAAGCGGAGGAGTTTTTGAGTTTATCTTTTGTAGCTTCGTTTTCGAAATAAAATTCTGGCATTTTTCTTTTTAAGTATAAGCAGGCTTTTCTTTTTAAGGAAACGATGGAGGAAGAAAGCCGGCAATTCTTCTCTGCACTTTTACCGTTGCTTAAATTCAGTATCCACTCCCAGCTTTGAGGCTGTCAAGGACGGATGATTTTGATTTCAGAGTCGGCCCCCAACTTGATGATTGACGATGCAGGCGGATTTTCCTTTTCATCGCGACGTGATGTGCAAACATAATCCACGGCATTTTTTATTTCGTCGGATATATCTGAGAAGCAATGCGGCGCAGGCATCCCACTGATATTGGCTGACGTGGACACCACAGCACATTTCATCCGCATACACAATTCCTTGCTGAACGGCTCATTTGTCAAGCGAATGGCAACACTGCCGTCTTGTGCAATCAAGTTTTTAGCCAAATTGCGGGCACCGTCGTAAATGACGGTCAGCGGTTTGTTGCTCATTTCTATCAAATCCCAAGCCACGTCTGGAATCTCCCTCACATAAAACTGTATCTTCGCTTCGGAGTCAACCAACGTAATCAGCGCCTTGGAATCTTCTCTGCGCTTTATTTCAAAAATGCGTCTGACGGCCTCTTCATTGGTGGCATCGCAGCCCAATCCCCAAATCGTGTCGGTCGGGTATAATATGATTCCTCCTCTCCTCATCACGTTGACGGCCTCCCTGATGTCGTCTTTAAACTCCTGAGGAAGTGGCGTTACGTTTTTACGAGGGCGTGAAGCAGCCTCGTCATTCTGCGGATTATAGTTTCTTTTCATGAATTATTCTTTTTGAATGTATCTTCAGAGATTTTGGGATAGCGTAAACCTTGGCAGCCGTAGGGGTAGAGTTTTGCGAGTTGCCGGTTAGTATTCAGCATAGCCAGATTTTCATCTGCAAGGCAAACTGGCCATTTATAGAAAATAAGTTTACCCCATCCTACTATTCAAATCTTATCGCCTTAGTTGGGCGAATATTTGAAGTGATGTAGCTCGGAACGACCATGGTGAGCGTCGTAAGCAGCAACGTAACCAGATTGATGGCAACAATCCACAAAACAGAGATTTCAACGGGCGCTGCCTCTACATAATAGGTGGAAGGGTCCAGCTTTACGACCGCGAAGTATTTTTGGAGTAACACGATTCCAAGTCCAACGATATTACCCCATACAAGACCCCGAATCAATATGAAAGCGGCATACTCAATGAATATATGTCTGATGCACCTATTAGTGGCACCAAGGGCTTTCAACACACCGATAGTCGAAGTTCGTTCCAGAATGAGAATGAGCAAACCGCTGACCATCGTAAAGCCGGCGACTCCCATCATCAGAGCCAAAATCACCCAGACGTTCAAGTCAAGCAAAGAGAGCCATTGTGTGACGGCCGCCGTCCTGGGATTTTCCTTTACAGACAAAACCTCATAATTACCGCCATTTGCATCCCTGTAATCCTTTGACAAGAATTTCACCAACGGCTGGACTTTTTCTATGTCCTCAAATCTCCCAAGACGGACTTCTATGTCTGTCGCCTTATCAGAGGTCCAATTATTCAATTTATTAACCGCGGCACGGTCAGTCCATACGAAATGCTCATCAAATTGCATCAGACTGGTTTCGTAAATTCCAACGACCTTGAAGCGACGCATGCGGATTTCGTTTGAGATAAAATAGGCAAAAATCTTGTCGCCGACCTTGATGTGAAGATTCTGTGCCTGTTTGCGGGAAATCAAGACCTCATTCGACACATCTGTCTCAGAAAAACGGGGTTTGCGCCCTTCAACAATATGCCGCTCTATGAAGCCTGAGGCATATTTTTCGTTAACCCCTTTCAGCACGATTGTCTGAAAGGCATCATCCGTTTTAATGATTCCCATTTTCAGTGAAACGGGATCCACATGCGAGATGCCTTCGATTGACTTAACTTTGTCGAGATAATTCTGCGACACGGCAATCGGATGGTCTTCAGGAGAAGCAAACGAAGCCAAACTAAGGACTTCCATGTGTGCGGTGAAGCCGGAAAGTTTCGAACGCACTTCTGTCTGAAACCCTTTCACCACGCAAATGGAAATGATCATGACAGCCAAGCCGATGGCAACGCCTGCAGTCGCAATACGTAAAGCAAGTTTTGAAGCGCCGCGCTTGTCCTTTTTCTGGGTGCTTTTGTATAATTTCTTAGCAACGAATAAAGTGAAAGACATGTTTATCGGGTTTCAATGTGCCTGCCGCCAAAACCGACGACAGATGATGTTATATTACAACCTTTCCCTGAGGGAACAACAGTTGCTGATATTAGACAACAATAAGCCACAAGCGAAAACGCTGCGAAAAACATTTGCAGCGTAAACACTTATGCCTTATTATAAGCAGACTCTTTTTAAACAATAGAACCTTGTCTCCAGAATTATATCCTGCCAATTATTTACTGAACACGTCCAGGGTATGCTTCCAGCGCCTTTTGAAGCACGAAGAGCGCCTTGTGCAAATCATCCTTATTAAGGACATAAGCAATTCGCACCTGATTGATGCCAGCATTGGGTGTAGTATAGAAGCCCGCAGCCGGAGCCATCATGACAGTCTGTCCTTCATATTCAAAATCCGTCAGACACCAAGCGCAGAATTTTTCAGCATTGTCAACGGGCAGTTTGGCCACCGTGTAGAAGGCCCCCATCGGGATTGGAGAGTAAACCCCAGGGATTCTGTTCAATCCATCAATAAGGCATTTTCTCCGCTCCACATACTCGTCATAAACTTCACGGCTATATTCCTCAGGCTCGTCAATTGACGCTTCTGCCACAAGCTGCCCCAGCAACGGTGGGCTCAAGCGTGCCTGGCAAAATTTCATGACAGCGCTGCGCACCTCCTCATTCTTGGTAATCAAAGCACCGACACGGATACCGCATTCGCTATATCGCTTTGAAACAGAGTCAATGAGCACCACATTATTTTCAATTCCTTCCAAGTGGCAGGCTGAAATATAAGGAGAACCCGTATAGATAAATTCGCGATACACCTCGTCGGAGAACAGATATAGGTCATACTTATTCACCAAGTCGCGGATTTGGTTCATTTCACGCCGCGTGTACAAGTAGCCCGTCGGGTTATTGGGGTTGCAAATCAAAATGGCACGTGTATGCTCATTTATCAGCTCCTCAAACTTCTCGACCTTAGGCAACGAGAAGCCCTCTTCGATTGTCGTGGCAATTGTTTTGATTTTGGCACCAACAGAAATGGCAAACGCCATATAGTTGGCGTAAGCCGGCTCTGGAACTATGATTTCGTCACCTGGATTCAAGCAGGAAAGGAAGGCAAACAACACGGCCTCAGAACCGCCAGAGGTGATAATGATGTCATCAGCCGTCAGATTGATGTCGTATTTTTTGTAATAGCCTGTCAGTTTTTCTCTATAACTTTTAAAGCCCTGGCTCGGACTATATTCCAACACCTTACGGTCAATATGACGCAAAACGTCCAATCCCTTTTGCGGGGTCGGGAGGTCAGGCTGTCCGATATTCAAGTGGTAAACGTGAACTCCTCGCTCTTTGGCAGCAGAAGCAAGAGGAGCCAACTTCCTAATGGGGGATGCTGGCATATCAATGGCACGTTGCGATATATGTGGCATTCTTGTTCTCTATTTTTAAAGGTTTTAAAATAACAATTTAAACCCGCCAACAGGCAGGCCATCCGTTGTTTTGTTGAATCCAAACACAAACTTACAAAAAAACTTTGTATCATACCAGCCTGTCAAGCAAAAAAAGTTGAGGACGGAAAAACAGAAACAAAGGATCATTAATATTGCGAACTGCAT
>OHYC01000173.1_pt1 | contig 29463 bp, 19 predicted proteins | sample 1580171 | NCBI WGS metagenome assembly OHYC01 (sample SAMEA3882526, study PRJEB24775) | human gut metagenome | biome: human-associated habitat; feature: intestine environment; material: feces | place: Netherlands | collected 2009/2010
GAGAGTGAAGTCGCTCTTTCTTCCTGCCATCGGCTAACACCTCCTTTGTAAATTCAGCGTATGCCTTAGACACTGTGCTGTTTGGCTCATAAGCATAAATGCTTTTACCTTTGGAAGAAGTTTCAGCGGCTTTTACGGCAATCGGGATTTGTGTTCGATACATCCTTATCTGATTACCGAAGTTTGCCCTGAGTGCTTCCACCGTACTCTTTGCAAGGTTTGTTCGGCTATCCACCAAAGTAAGCAGCATACCGTCTATCTTAATATCCGGATTGATATACTTCTTTACTTTTGAAATGGTCTGCACAAGCTGTGTCATACCCTTTGCAGGCAAATACTGAGCCTGAACCGGAATGATAACACTGTCTGCCGCCGATAAAGCATTGAGAGTAACCATACCAAGTGAAGGCATACAGTCTATAATTACATAATCATATCTGTTCTTCACTTGACTCAGATAATTCTTGAGTGTAGTTTCTCTGCTCATTGCGTTCACAAGGTTAAATTCCATTGCTGAAAGCTCAAGGTTTGCCGGAACAAGGTCAACACCTTCTTCGTGGTGCAGGATACCAACCATAGGGTCTGTCATCGTTTCATTGATTACATCTGTGAGTTTCGTTGCAAGCGTAATACCCAAGCCGTCTGTATCCTGCCAACCAAGACAAGTCGTTAAATCTCCCTGCGGGTCTGCGTCTATGAGCAATACTTTCTTGCCCTGCATTGCAAGCCCGACTCCAAGATTAACTGTTGTGGTGGTCTTTCCGACTCCGCCTTTCTGGTTACATACGGAAATCGTTTTACAGTTTGACACTTCTTTTTGCCCTCCTTTCTGAAAATTCATAGCCACCGCATTATGGCTATGTACCTGACCGACTCATTTCCTAATCGGTCATAGCAATATTTGTTCTCAACACCCCTTGCCAAGCAAAATGCTTATGGGAAGTCACTAAGGAACAGACTGCTTATCTGTATCATAGGATTCTAACCTCTGCCGGGTACTCCGCCAGCTCCGTAGAGAAGTATCATTATCATTCTGACTGTCATCGCCATATCAGGAGCAACCTGATACTCATAACCGGAGTTCTCGCTATTCTGAAATACAGAAATCACGGCGTACCTGCTAAAGTGGCTATCATCAGAAATAAAGTCTTAGTGAATGACTTATTCAATTTTCAAGCGAAAAGGCTTCCGTTTTTGCTATCCGGAATGAACCCCTTCACTCATTTGGACAAAGGGGTATGAAATGCACACCCAAAATCTCCGCTTTTCCAAAAATATTTCAAAAAAATTTTTGGAAATTAAAAAAGCCGTCTGCTCCGGTTAGGAAACAGACGGCAAAACACGTTCTAAATGTATTCAATTTTCAATTTCTTTTTCTTTGCTTCAAGCACTTTGCAGAGGACATCATCTACTGCATCGGTGTATCGTCCCTGAGCTGCTAAATTGTTCTTCAGTTCAATGAGCGATTGTATCACTCGGCTTCGTTCTTCTTCATTTAAGTATAGATGATAGGTTTTCTCTCTCATTGGCTGTCCCTCCATCTTTCAAATGTATTTTTGATTATCTCCACATCTTCCTCTGTATCAGAAGAAATAAATATATGTACGTTCTGAAAAGCTCTTTTTAAGCTGTCGGCATAATCCAGTTCAGTGCCTTTCATCGGCAGTTTAATCAGTCTTATTCCTCGTTGCTCACACATATATGCTTTCATTATTTCTATATTCTCGTCAGCACTTCCTGACTCAATAGCCAACTTTTCTGAAGGTATGTATGTTTCAAGCGGAACTCCAAGCAATCGGTCAGAACCAAGTTCTGCTTTCAAGCCTTTCTTATTAGAATAATAGCTGACAGCCAAAGCAGGAAATAGAGATAAATATTCTTGCTCACAAATTCGGCAGCCTTTATTCAATATCGTTCTTTCATTTATCTTCATACTCCACGAATGACCGTGCCTGCATTTCCACCACGCTCTCTTTGCTGAAGTTCGTGATACTTCTGTCGGCTTCAATTTATTCTGTTCATAATCCCATTCACTGAGAAGCTGATTATCTGTCGTCGCCAAATCATTATATCCGGCAAGAACTTCTCTCTCCGCACAAACGGGGCATACCGTACCTTTCACACGAGCATTGATAACTGATTTCCACTCGTTACCGCATTTACCGCATCTCCACCAGACATTTTTCCTCGACTTTGCATTTACCTCATCAGGTTTCAACGGCAAGTTCTTTTCTGACCACTCCGAAGCAATTTCAGGGTGTGTTGTCTGCAAATCGTTAAATCCTTTCAGGAATATGTACCCACTGCAATACGGGCATTTACTACCACCGGAACGGGTAGAAATAAGAGTGTTCCACTCTCTGCCACAATCCTTACACTTCCACCAAGCCTTACGATTGGCAAAGACCGTAACCTGAGTTGGAAGTAACGGATAATTTCTGTCCGACCACTCGGCAGCTATATCCGGCAAAAGCGTTGCAAGGTCATTAAATCCTGCCAACACTTTATTATGGGAACAATATGGGCAACCTGTTTTATTTATTGTCCTGCTCTTAACAGCAGCTTCCCACTCGTGTCCTTTTTCACATCTCCAAATCACTTTCTTATGAGAACCAATAGAAACTTCTGTCGGTTTTATCTTATTCTTTTCCGACCACTGCTTTTCCAGTAGCGGCTCTAATGTTGCCAAATCGTTAATCCCTGCAATCACTCTTGCACCGGAACATATCGGGCATTTCTCTCCATTGGAACGAGCCTTAACGCTTGTCTGCCATTCATGACCGCAAGCACCTCTCCACCATACTTTTTTATTTGAACCGAAAGTAATCTCATCAGGTTTAAGCGGTAAGTTCTTCTCTGACCACTCAGGAACAAGTTCCGGGCGTACTTCTGCTAAACTGTTATTCATAGCCAAACCTCAACCTCCTTGTGCTTAGAGTATATGAAGTTTTAGCTTTATCTTGTAGTTTGCGAATATCCGTATAAATAGAAAAAGCCCTTTGAGAAAAGGATTTCTCCTCTCTCAAAGGGCAAATTGACAAACTTGAATTTGTAATTACATTCCATACATATTGGCATTCTTTACAAGTACTTTATCACCCTTTTCTAATTGTTCCTTGGAAATTCCTCGTAACCCAAGTCCAACATGCTCTGTTTTATATCCACAACCATTTGCTTTTCGTTCTTTTGTATGTACATCGACAGTAGTAATTCTGGTTTCTAAGATATCTCCATTTGCTTTATAAATACATGCATTTTCCCCTTCTCTGCACATCCCTGTTAATATGTTTCCTGTGGCAACTGTTCCAACTCCCATAATTGTAAATATATCATCAATAATCAATTCAAAATCTTCTTTTAAACACGATGGAACATCTAATCTGCTCATGTATTCTGTTTCTCGTTCTTTTTTGCTTTTACCAAATAATCCCATGGTATTCCTCCTTTAAAACTTCCAATTTGTATTTCTGTTTGTTTTAAAAATGGGCAATCCCGATTGGAATTGCCCACTCTTTGTACTAATTATGCGATTTTTTCTTGCTTGCACCGATTTCTGCATCAATTGATGTAAGTTTGATGTAAATCGCTGTTTTTTTAGTTTTTTATCAAATGAAGTACGTCCCGTCTATTTGGTAAAACGGTACATCTTTACATCATCTTAATAGAGCTTTGCACCTGCCGGAATGTGGTCATCTACCATCAGAAGATGAAGTTTTTCTTCGCCCTCTTCCTCATGAATAGCACTGAGGAGCATACCGCAAGAGTCAATGCCCATCATCGCTCTCGGTGGAAGATTTGTGATAGCGATAAGAGTCTTTCCAACCAGTTCCTCCGGCTCATAAAAGCTATGAATACCGCTTAAAATGGTTCTGTCTGTGCCTGTTCCGTCATCAAGAGTAAACTGTAACAGTTTCTTTGACTTCGGTACTGCAACACACTCTTTAACCTTTACTGCACGGAAATCTGACTTGCTGAATGTATCAAAGTCTACCATTTCCTCAAACAAAGGCTCAATCTTTACTTTAGAAAAATCAATCTTTTCAGACTCAGTTTTTACATTTTTTTCAGGTGCTTCAGAAGCTGTATTATTTACATCATTTTTCTTATTTACACCATCTAAGGACTTCATTGTCGGGAACAGGATCACATCGCGGATGGAGCTTGCGCCGCACAGTAGCATGGCGCAGCGGTCAATGCCGAAGCCCAAGCCGCCGGTGGGCGGCATGCCGTATTCGAGCGCCATGACGAAGTCCTCGTCCATCATGTTGGCCTCTTCATCGCCGTGGGCGCGCTTTTCGGCCTGTGCTTTGAAGCGCTGATACTGGTCGATGGGGTCGTTGAGCTCAGAGAAGGCGTTGCCCATCTCGCAGCCGCAGATGAACATCTCATAGCGCTCGGTGAGCGCGGGCTGCTCGGGGCTGCGCTTGGCCAGCGGGCTGACCTCCACGGGGTACATGGTGATGAATGTCGGCTGGATGAGCGTGGACTCGACCTTCTGGTCGAACGTCTCATAGAGCGCGTTGCCCCACGTGTGGGCGACGTTTTCCATGTCCACGCCCACGCTCTTGGCGAGGGCGACTGCCGCGTCCGCGTCGCCGAGGATGGCCATGAAGTCCGCCCCCGTGACGTCCTTGACAGCGTCGGCCATGGTCACGCGGCGCCAGCTCGGCGTGAGGTCCACATCGTGGCCCAGCCACTGGAGCTGATACGTGCCGAGAATCTCCTTGGCCGCGCCGGAGAGGATGCCCTCGAGGATGTCCATCATGCCGTCGAGGTTGGTATAGGCCTGATAGAGCTCACAGGTCGTGAACTCCGGATTGTGCTTGGTGTCCATGCCCTCGTTGCGGAAGATGCGGCCGACCTCATACACGCGCTCAATGCCGCCGACGATCAGGCGCTTGAGGTGCAGCTCGGTCGCAATGCGCATATACATATCAATGTCAAGCGTGTTGTGGTGCGTGATGAACGGGCGCGCCGTCGCGCCGCCGGCGATGGGGCTGAGCACGGGGGTCTCGACTTCCATGAAGCCCAGGCCGTCCAAATAGCGGCGCAGATAGGCCACGAACCGGCTGCGGATCTGGAAATTGCGCTTGCTCTCAGGGTTCATGATGAGATCCACATAGCGCTGGCGGTAGCGCAGCTCCGTGTTCGTCATGCCATGGAACTTCTCCGGCAGCGGGCGCAGGGACTTGCTGAGCAGCGTGACCTGCTGCACGTGGATGGAGATCTCCCCTGTCTTGGTCTTGAACGCATAGCCGCGCACGCCGATGATGTCGCCAATGTCATACTTGCGGAAATCGGCAAACTCCTGCTCGGTGACGGCGTCCTTGCGGACGTAGAGCTGGATCTGGCCGCGGTCGTCCTGAATGTCGCAGAAGATGGCCTTGCCCATGCCGCGCTTGGACATGATGCGGCCGGCGGCCTGCAGCGTTTTGCCGTCATAGGCGTCAAAATCGTTCTTGATATCCGCCGAATAGGCGCTGCGCTCAAAGCGCGTCTGCACAAAGGGGTCGCGCCCGGCGTCCTGCAGCGCCTTGAGCTTGTCGCGGCGCACCTGAAGGATCTCGGACAGGGACGGCTCTGCCGCCGCCTGCTGGTTCTTTCTCTCTTCGTTCATGATGGACTCCTCAGTCTTCGTTTTCGACGGCGATGATCTTAAACTGCAGCTCGCCGACCGGGGCTGTTACCGTGACGGTCTCGCCGACCTTGTGGCCCTTGAGCGCGAAGCCGAACGGGCTGTCGTCCGAAATGCAGCCCTCCATGGGGTTGGCCTCCTGCGAGCCGACGATGGTGTACTCCTCTTCCGCGTCCTCGTCGACGTCGAGCACGCGCACGTGGCTGCCGATGGTCACGACGTCCGCCGCGACCTCGACCTTCTCCACGACCTCGGCGTTCTCGATCAGGTCCGTGATCTCGGCAATGCGGGAGTAGAGCTTGCCCTGCTCCGTCTTGGCCTCGTCATACTCGCTGTTCTCCGACAGGTCGCCGAACGAGCGCGCCTCCTTGATGAGCTCCGCAACTTCTTTCTCGCGGGTCGTCTCGAGGTAATGCAGTTCTTCCTTGAGCGTGTCCAGACGCTCCTGACTCATCTTATATCTGCTGTCGATCGCCATAATCCGTCTCCTTATATCATTGAAATTTCAGTATATCTCCGTTGATTCAGCGCAGCGCAGCGATCGCTGCCTCAAGCTGTGCATCGACATCGCTGTCCGCGGCCGGGGCCACGACAACATCCGGCACAAGGCCGCCCTGCTCGGACAGGTCCACGCGGTTGGGCGTGAGATACTTCCGGCTCGAGATGTGCACGGCGCTGCCGTCCGGAAGCGCGATGGTCGTCTGGCTGCGGCCCTTGCCGGTCGTGTTCTGGCCGACGATGGTCGCCCAGTCATACTCCTGCAGCGCGGCCGCGAAAAACTCCGCCGCACTGTAGGTATTGCCGTTGACGATGACCGCCATCGGCACTTTGACGCAGACGCTGTCGCTCTGCGTGACGGTCTCTTTTCCGTTGCCGTCGACGCTCACGAACAGGTCGCCCTGCGGCAGCAGGTGATCCAGGATCGTGATGAGCTCCGAGAGCAGGCCGCCGGGGTTATCGCGCAGGTCGAACACCAGCGACTTTGCACCGAGGTCCAGCAGCTTATCGACTGCCTGCACGGCACGGCTGCCGCCGCCGGTCTCAAAGTTGCGGATCTGGACATAGCCGACGCCGTTATCCATGAGCTTATACGTCACGGGATCGGTGTAAATGACCGTACAGTCGAGCGTGACGGTCTGGCTCTTGCCGGCGGAGTCCTGAATGGTGAGCTTGAGCGTCTTGTTGAGCTTGGCGCGGATGGTGCTCTGCACGTCCGAGAGCGTCTTGCCCGTGACGTCCTCACCGTCGATCGCCGTGATGATGTCCCCCTGCTGGAGGCCGGCCTTCGCCGCGGGCGAGTCGCTCGTCACGGCTGTGATGCGAAAGCCCTTCGTCTTGTCGTCGAGCTGGATGGTCACGCCGATGCCGGCGTACTCATTGTTGGAGTACATCTGATAGGCCTTGTATTCCTCGGCCGTCATGTAATAGCTCCATTTATCGCCGATGGCGCTGATGATCGCGCTCGATGATGCATCGCTGATCGCCGTATCGTCCGCGTCGCCGATATAGTCTTTATCCACGACCTGCTTGACCTGCGCAAACTTCAGCGCGAGCTTATAGTTGCTGCTGCCGCCGAACTTGCCGACGAAGATCATCGACGTGACCAGCGCAGTCACCAGAATACAGATCACACAGGCAAGGATACTCGCCCTCCAGCCGTGCATTCTGCCGCTTTTTCTGCGGGCGGGCACTTTTTCCGATGCCTGTTCCTGTGGCTTGTGTTCGTCCATGCTATCCCTCCGGGTCCATTTGCCGCCTGCATCGGGCAGCCCCAATGCAGCAGATGAGCCGGGCAGCCATTTTCCGGCTGCCCGGCAGTTTCATTCAGTCAAAATATGTCCGATCAGCGCGCATAGTTGAGCGGGTTCTGGCGCACGCCGTTGACCGTGACCTCCCAGTGCAGATGCGGGCCGGTGGAGTTGCCGGTCGAGCCGACATAACCGATCGTCTGGCCCTTGGAGACCTTCTGGCCGGAGGAGACCGCGATGGAACTCATGTGGCCATAGAGCGTGGTGATGCCGTTGCCATGGTTGATGACCACGCAGTTGCCGTAACCGGACACAGCGCCGGCCGTGATGACCGTGCCGCCGTCGGCCGCAACGATGGTCGCGCCATAGCTCGCGCCGATGTCCACGCCGGAGTGATACTTCTGCGTGTGATAGATCGGGTGCTCACGCCAGCCGAAGGGGGACGTGATCGTGTGGCAGGACGGGCACGGCCACAGCATGGAGCCGGTAGCGCCGTTGTCCTTGCCCGCATCATAGCTGGGGTCGTTTTTCTTGTTTGCCTCTTCCTGGCGGCGCAGATCCTCGACCTGCTTATCGATCTGCGACCGAACGGCCTGCTCCTGCTGCTCGTACTGATCGTAGACGCTCTTATAAGCGTTGATATCCGACTCCAGGCTGGCGAGCAGCGCGTTGGCCTCGGACACCTTCTGCTGCAGCTCGACCTGCTTGGTCTCCAGCTCGGACTGCTTATCCTGCAGCTCGGTACGGGCATCCTCAAGCTCGGCCTTGACGGTCTCGACCTTTTCACGGGCGGCCGTCATGTCGGCCTGCACCTGTTTATTGTATGCAATGACCTCGCCAACCATGTCCATGCGGGCAAGGAGGTCAGAGAGGCTGGTCGCCTCGAGCAAAATGGCGATGTAGGACATCTGGCCGTACTCCTCAAGATGGCGCACGCAGCCGCGGAAGCGCACCGTCTGCGCCTCTTCTTCCTGCTTGGCTTCCTCGAGCTCAACGCCCTTGTCCTCGATCTGCTGGTCATAGGCCGTGATCTGCTGCTTGACGACCTCGATCTCCTGCTGCGCCAGATTGTTTTCCTGATCCAGCGCGGCCTTCTGATCGACCACACTGGCCTTCTTGGAGCGGAGATTGTTGATGGTTTTCTGCTGCTCCTTCTGCTTGGCCTGCAGCTCCTTACGCTGCTGCGTGAGCTGGTTGATCTCCGACTGCGACGCCGCGCTGGCATTGATCGGGATCAGCGCCGTCATGAGCGAAACGATAAAAATCAACGCAAGCAGCACACAAATGACGGATCGAACGACTTTGCGGTTCATCTTCATTCGATTTCCTCCTTAAACTTTCAGATAGTTGCGAATGGCCGTGAGGCCGCCGAACACGCCGACGAGCACACCCACGCCAAGGAACACCAGCAGCAGCGGCAGCGCCACGGATGCAAACGGGAGCACCGTGATGATACCGGCCGCCATGGTGGACATGATCTTGCTGACGATCAGGCTGTAAAGTCCCCACTGGAGCAGGAACGCGACCAGACCGCCGACCAGGCCGAGCACAAGGCCCTCGACCACAAACGGCAGACGGATGAAGCCATTCGTCGCACCGACCATCTTCATGATGGCGATCTCTTCACGCCGGCCGAACGTGGCCAGCTTGATGGTGTTGGTCATAATAAACAGGGACACCGCGATGAGGATCACGATCAAAACGACGGAGACAACGCTCACAATGTTCCGGAACGTAATAAAGTTTTCCGCATAATCCAGGTGCGCGGTCACATCGGCGATGCCGTCGACATTCTTGAGCGCGGCCTGCGTGTCCTTCATGAGCGACAGATCGTCGAGCGTCACGACGTAGCGGTGACGAAAGACCGAGGCGTCAATGTTGTCAAAGAGGTCGGAGTCATACTCGGCCTCGAACGTCTGCATGGCCTGCTCGCGCGTGACGAATTCGACCGTGGCGACATTCGGCACCGCGGCGACCTGGGGCTCGATGGCCCGGGCCTCGTCCTCCGAGAGCGTCTCATCGACGTAGGCAATGACCTCGTTCTGATTTTGCAGGCGGTCGATGTTCGCGTCGATGTTGAGCGTCAGCAGCGAAAAGCTGCCCATGATGAGCAGGCACGCGATGATGATCGTGATCGACGCGAAGGACATGAAACCGTGCGTGAAGATGTTTTTCACGCCCTGCGTCATCAGGTAGTTGAATCTATTCAGCTTCATATCCGTAGTACCCGTCCAATCCGTCACTGATGACTCTTCCGGCGTCGATAGAGATGACGCGCTTGGAAAAAGCGTCGACCAGTTCCTTTTCGTGCGTCACCACGAGGACCGTGGTGCCGAGCTCGTTGATCTTCTCCAGCAGCAGCATCAGCTCCAGACTGCGCACCGGGTCGAGGTTGCCGGTCGGCTCGTCCGCGATGATCATGCGCGGATTGTTCACGAGCGCGCGGGCGATGGCCACGCGCTGCTGCTCACCGCCGGAAAGCTCCGCCGGAAAGCGCTTTTCCCGGTCGGCCAGGCCGACCAGCTCGAGCACCTGCGGCACGCGGCGGCGGATCTCCTTGTTGGAAGCTCCCACCACGCGCATGGCAAACGCAACGTTTTCATACACCGTCATTTTGTCGATCAGGCGAAAATCCTGAAAAATGACGCCCAGTGTCCGGCGCAGCTTCGGCAGCTTGCGGCGCTTGATGCCCTGCATGTCAAAGCCGTTGACCGTGATCTGTCCGGATGTGGGGCTCAGCTCGCCGGTGATCAGTTTGATGATCGTCGTCTTGCCGGAGCCGGACGGTCCGACCAGAAACACGAACTCGCCCTCGTTGATCGTAAAACTGATCCCATTGAGGGCCGCAGCCTCCGTGTTCCCGTAGACCATCTTCACATCGTTCATTTGAACCATAAGATGTCCTCCAATATGTTGGGCTTACGCCCGCCCGGGTAGGTCTCAGAACTTGGCAGTGTTCTGAGAATCGAGGTATTGCTTTACCATGACCGCGACCTTGAAGAGGATTGCATCCTCAAACTCGCGCAGATCCAGGCCCGTGATCTTCTTGACTTTCTCCAACCGGTATACCAAAGTGTTTCGATGGACGTAGAGCTTGCGCGCCGTCTCCGAAACGTTGAGATTGTTCTCAAAGAAGCGATTGATCGTGTCGAGCGTGTCCTCATCGAGCGCCTCGATGGGGTTTTTCTTGAACGCTTCGGACAGGAACATCTCGCACAGCGTCGTCGGCAGCTGATAAATGATGCGGCCGATGCCGAGGTTGTCATAGTGAATGACCGGCTTCTCGTTTTCAAACACCTTGCCGACCTCGATGGCGACCTGCGCCTCCTTATAGCGGTCGGCCAGCTCGCGCAGGTGGTTGGCCGTCGTGCCGATGCCGATGACCGTCTGCACGTGCAGCTCCGTGTGCACGGCGCGCTCAATGCTCTCGGCCAGCGCGCAGACATCCTCCGAGGTCTCGTCCGGCGTCATTTCCTTGATGACGACAATGTCCGACTCGCTCACGCTGAGCACGAAATCATGCTGCCGATCCGGGAACATGTTCTGGATCAGCTCGAGCACGGCGATATCCGTCACGTTCACCTGACGCACCAGCAGCACGGCGCGCGGCACGTCGGTGGTAAAATGCAGCTCCTTGGCGCGCACATACACGTCGCCGGGGAGAATGTTGTCCGAAATGATGTTCTTAACGAAGGCGGCCTTATTGTGCTTTTCCTCAAAGTTCGTGCTGGCCTCCGTCATGCCGACGGCCGCGAGAATGCAGATGCTGCGCGCCGTCTGGTCATTGCCCTCGACAAACACGGCATACTCAAAACGCGCCGTGCTGGCAGACAGAATCTTATACGTGCGTGCGTCCGTTGCAAACAGCTGCTCCTGCACTTCACCCACCGCGGCCTGAAAGTCATCCAGGCGCGAGCCGATCATCGAAAGCTCACTGCAGGCAATGACAAACCCCTGCTCGTCTACAACACCAATGCAGCGCGTGGTGGCATCTTTCATCTGAACGATCACGCCCTGAAAAATTCTGCTCGACATATCTTTTCCTCCTACGAACGGCCGCCGCAGTCTCCCACAGCACCTACCAATTTCCTACTTTACATAATAGACGATTTATGTGCATTTTTCAATAGAAAAATGGTCGTTTTTTGTGAATAATTTTCGAAATTTCGTGAGATAGTCGGATAATTTCCCGAACTTTTGTAAATTATCACGAAGCTGGAAGCGAGAAAACGAGCATCGCCTCAGCGGGCTGCAATTCCCGGTAAGCGCCCGGTGACAGCGCGGGATCGAGCGTCAACGCCCCGATCGACAGCCGGTGCAGCTGCAAAACGGGCGTCCCGCAGCCGGCCAGCATCCGCTTGACCATATGATATTTCCCTTCATAGACCGTGACGCGGCAGCCCCCCTGCTCCGGCAGCAGCTCCAGCCGGGCGGGCAGGCACTGCGTCCCGTCGCCGAGGACAACGCCCTGTGCAAAGCGGTCCACATCCGCGCTCGTGGGCTGTCCATCCGTGCGCGCGAAGTAGACCTTCGGCACGTGCTTTTTCGGCGTGATGACACGGTGGACATAGTCCCCGTCGTCCGTAACGAGCAGCAGGCCGGTCGTGTCCTTATCGAGCCGCCCAGCGGGCACGAGCCCGAAGCGCCGCAGCTCCGGCGGGAACAGATCGAGCACCGTCGGCTGACTGCGGTCGGCCGTCGCGGTGAGGACGCCGGCGGGTTTATGGAGCATATAGTAATGATATGCCTGATAGCGCAGGATCTGTCCGCGCAGGCAGACGACAGCGGTCTCCGCGATCTTCTGCTCCGGCGCGCGGGCGGGCACACCGTCGACCGTGACCTCACCGCGGCGGATATACGCCTTGGCCTCGCGCCGGGAAGCGGCGCCGGTATCGGCCAGATATTTGTCCAGACGGATCATGCGCGCCCCTCCTTTACGGCCATTGGATGTATTATAACATATCCGACGGCAAATTTGAATAGGCTTGTTCCGAGGTGTGGTTATGAAGCTTAAATCCTTTCACTGGACAAGACGGACGGTCGTGTATGCGCTCATCGGTCTGGCCGTGCTGCTGGCGCTGGCTGTCATCTGGCGCAGCAACGGCGGCGTGCTCTCGGCGCACTACAACGTCACGACGACGGACGGGCGCATTGCCTATCTGCAGGCGCTCGGCTGGGAGGCGGATCCCGCGACGGAAACGGCGCAGGAGATCGTGATCCCGCGTGTGTTCAGCGGTGTATTCAGCGATTACAACGCCCTGCAAAAGCAGCAGGGATTTGACCTGTCCACTTACGCCGGCGAGACGTGCACAGCCTATACCTACCGCGTGACGAACTACGAGGGCTCGACGGACACCGTGCTCGCGCAACTGTTCGTCTACCGCAACCGCGTCATCGGCGGCGACATCCACGCGACGGCGATGGACGGCTTCATGCACGGTCTGCGGTGAATGGGCGAAAAAAACTCCCGGCACGAATGTGCCGGGAGTTTTGGTTTCGTTCGGGTTCAGGCAGATGCCTTGGGGCTCAGGCGAGCGCCGTCCAGCGCTCAATGCCGGTCAGCTCCGTAAAGGTGTGGCCGACCGAGGCCTCGGTGACTGCGGTGTAGTACCATGCGCCGGGCGTGACGTCGGTAAAGTGCGACGCTGCCTGCGCATTGGCCTGCACGAACGTCAGGTCGCAGCTGCGGCCAAGCACGCGGTTGAGGATAGTCACCGCCTCGGCGCGCGTGATGGTCTGGTTCGGGTGGAACGTGCCATCCGCATAGCCGCCGACCCAGCCGTTGGCATAGGCCGTAGCGACCGCATCATGACACCATGCGCTGCCTACATCGGCAAACGGCATGCCCTTGGACGTGTTCGCACCGTAGATCCCGGTCAGAATGGTCACGAATTCCGCGCGGGTGATGGGCTTGCCCGGCTGGAACGTGCCGTTGCTGTAGCCCTTGATGGCGCCGGCATTGGCCAGCGTGCTGACCGCGACCACGTACCACTTGCCGGCCGGAACATCGCTGAAGCCATTGTCGCTGCGGTCATACTGCTTGTGCGCCTGTGCGGTCATGAGCTCATAGAGCAGCTTGGCCGCCTCGGCGCGCGTGAGCGTGCCGTTGGGCACAAAGGTGGTCGCGGTGCGGCCGGGAACATAGGCGTTGTGGTTGGTCGTATCCAGCAGGCCGGTCGACTGCGCCGGCTCCGTGCCGGTGCCGCTGCCGCTGTTGTTGCCCATCTGGGAAATGTACTTTTCCAGCAGCGCCATCGCCTGCTGGAGCGTGATGGTGCGGCTGTTGTAGAGCGCACAGATGATCGTCACAATGTTCTTCAGGTTCATATTCGCCGAAGAAATGAGCTAAGACAGCAGCTGCGCGATCTGATCGTTTGTGAGGATGCTGCCGGCAAAGCCCGTCAGGATGGCATTGATGCCGGTCTGCGTCATACCAAAGGCTTTCAGGATCTCGGCAAGCGCCTGCTGGGCGGCCTCGCTGTTCGCGCCGCCGGCGGCAATGTCGCCGATGACCTGACCGAAGTTGATGTTCACCGTGTTGCCGGTGATGGTGATGATGCCGTGCATGTAGTTATTGTTGCTGGCGATGTCCTTGAACAGATCGCCCACGTCCACGTTCACGATGCCGTGGACGAAATTGCTGTCGCTGCCAATGTGGTCGACCAGATCCTTAATATTTACGCCGACAATGCCGTGAATGAAGTTATCGTCATTGGCGATGTCGATCCGGCTCAGGATCTCACTGAGCAGGCCGTTGTGCAGCTGGCCATAGGCCGTGTCGGATGTGCTGGTCTCCGCCTCCGTGGTGTCTGCCGCGAAAGCCGGGACAGCAGCGAGACTGAATGCCAGCGCCAGGGCCAGTATCAGGCTCAATGTCTTGCGCATTTTTTCATGGAATTTTGCCTCCTTTAAGTTCCAAGCAAACATACATGGAAAAGGTGCCGGCAAAATGTCGGACACAGGTGTCCGCATCCCATCGGCGCGAAGCCAGGAGCTTTTTTTACCACGAAATATAGGCCGCAATTCTTAAAAAAGCATTTGAAAAGTAATTAAAGTTTCGTGCTTGAAACAATTTTGTCGAAAAACAAAAAAATTCCTCTCCGGCAGATGCCGGAGAGGAATTTTGCATGCTGAAAATTACTCGTTGATGGCGATGACAACACCGGAACCAACGGTACGGCCGCCTTCACGGATAGCGAAACGCAGGCCAACCTCGATCGCGATCGGGGTGATCAGCTCGACGTCCATGTCGACGTTATCGCCGGGCATGCACATCTCAACACCCTCGGGGAGGCTGATGACGCCGGTCACGTCGGTGGTACGGAAGTAGAACTGGGGACGGTAGTTGTTGAAGAACGGGGTGTGACGGCCGCCCTCTTCCTTGGACAGAACGTAAACCTGGCCCTTGAACTTGGTGTGCGGGTGGATGGACTTCGGAGCAGCGAGGACCTGGCCACGCTCAACGCCCTTCTTGTCGATGCCGCGGAGCAGGCAGCCGACGTTGTCGCCAGCCTCGGCGAACTCGAGGGTCTTGTGGAACATCTCGGTGCCGGTGACGGTGGTCTCCTGGGTGTCCTTGATGCCGACGATCTCGACCTTATCGCCAACCTTGACGATGCCACGCTCGACACGGCCGGTAACGACGGTGCCGCGGCCGGAGATGGTGAACACGTCCTCGATGGGCATCAGGAACGGCTTGTCAGCAGCACGGTCCGGAGTCTTGATCCAAGTGTCAACAGCGTCCATGAGCTCCCAGATGCACTTGTACTCGGGGGCCTTCGGATCGGTGGACTCGGAGATCAGCGCGTTCAGAGCGGAGCCCTTGATGATCGGGGTGTCGTCGCCCGGGAAGTCGTACTTGTCGAGCAGCTCACGGACTTCCATCTCGACGAGCTCAAGCAGCTCGGGATCGTCGACCTGGTCAACCTTGTTCAGGAACACCAGAACGTACGGAACGTTGACCTGACGGGCAAGCAGCAGGTGCTCACGGGTCTGAGCCATCGGGCCGTCGGAGGCAGCGATAACGAGGATCGCGCCGTCCATCTGAGCAGCGCCGGTGATCATGTTCTTGATATAGTCGGCGTGGCCCGGGCAGTCGACGTGCGCATAGTGGCGGCCCTTGATCTCGGTGCCGTCAAGGCCGATGCGGTCGTCGGTCTGGTACTCAACGTGAGCGGTGTTGATCGTGATGCCACGCGCTTTTTCTTCCGGAGCCTTATCGATCTGGTCGTAGGCAGCGAACTCGGCGCTGTTCGGGTCAGCCAGGGACAGAACCTTGGTGATCGCAGCGGTCAGGGTGGTCTTGCCGTGGTCGATATGGCCGATGGTGCCGATATTGACATGGGGCTTGGTTCTATTGTACATCTGCTTTGCCATTAGAATATCCTCCTAATTCTAAAATAATGTTGTGACTTACTTTCTTATAAGGCACATTGTGCCGGTTGCGCAGGTCAGTTGCTGCCGTGGATGATCTTCTCCTGAAGAGACTTCGGCAGCTCTACGAAGTGGCTGGGCTCCATGCTGTAGGTCGCGCGGCCCTGCGTTTTGCTGCGCAGGTCGGTCGCATAGCCGAACATGGATGCCAGGGGCACGTTCGCCGTGACGATCGCCGCACCGTTGCGGATGTCCGTGCCGGCGATCTGGCCGCGGCGGGCATTGATATCGCCCATGACGTCGCCCATATAGCTTTCCGGCGCCGTAACGACGACCTTCATAATGGGCTCGAGGAGCGTCGGGCCGGCCTTCTGGCAGGCCTCCTTGAATGCCATGCTGCCGCAGATCTTAAACGCCATCTCGGACGAGTCGACCTCGTGATACGAGCCGTCGAGCAGCGTGACTTTCACGTCCACGACCTCGTAGCCCGCAAGCACGCCGGCCTGCATCGCGCCCTGGATGCCCTGATCCACACAGGGGATAAACTCTTTCGGGATCGCACCGCCGGTGATCTGGTTGATGAACTCGTAACCCTTGCCGGGCTCGTTGGGTTCCACCATGAGCTTGACGTGTGCAAACTGGCCTTTGCCGCCGGTCTGGCGCGCGTAGCGCGTGTCCACCGTAGCGGCCTTGGTGATGGTCTCCTTGTAAGAGACCTGAGGTCTGCCGACATTCGCCTCGACGCGGAACTCGCGCAGAAGGCGATCGACGATGATCTCCAAATGGAGCTCACCCATGCCGGCGATGATGGTCTGGCCCGTTTCCTCGTCCGTGTAGGCCTTGAAGGTGGGGTCTTCCTCGGCAAGCTTGCCGAGGGCGATGTCCATCTTCTCCTGCCCGGCCTTGGTCTTGGGCTCGATTGCTACGCGGATGACCGGTTCCGGGAACTCCATCGACTCGAGCACGATCGGGTACTTTTCGTCGCAGAGCGTATCGCCGGTCGTCGTATTCTTGAGACCGACCGCCGCCGCAATATCACCGGAATAGACCTGCGTGATATCCTCGCGGTGGTTGGCGTGCATCAAAAGGATGCGGCCCAGACGCTCGCGCTGGCCCTTGGTGGAGTTCAGGACGGATTTGCCGGCTTCGATCGTGCCGGAATAGACACGGAAGAACGCCAGACGGCCGACGTAGGGGTCGGTCATGATCTTGAAGGCCAGAGCAGAGAACGGCTCGGAATCGTCCGCGGAGCGGTGCTCGACCTCATCCGTCTTGGGCACCGTGCCGGTGATCGGCGGGATGTCCAGCGGGGACGGCATATAATCGACGATGGCGTCCAGCAGCTTCTGCACGCCCTTGTTTTTATAGGACGTGCCGCACACGATCGGGACGAACTTGACCTGCGTCGTGGCCTTGCGGATGGCCGCCTTGATCATTTCGGTGGGGATTTCCTCACCTTCCAGATACATCTCCATGATCTCGTCGTCGAAATCGGCGACGGCCTCAAGGAGCTGCGTGCGGTACTCTTCGGCCTCGGCGCGCATGTCCTCGGGGATCTCCTCGACGCGCATATCCTTGCCAAGATCGTCGTAGTAGACGTCCGCCTTCATCTCGAGCAGGTCGATGATGCCGCGGAAGTCCGCCTCGGAGCCGATCGGCAGCTGAATCGGAACAGCGTTGCAGCGCAGGCGCTCGTGCACCATGTCGACAACGTTGTAGAAATTTGCGCCCATGATATCCATCTTGTTGATGTAGATCATGCGGGGAACATTGTAATGGTCAGCCTGTCTCCAGACCGTCTCGGACTGCGGCTCAACGCCGCCCTTGGCACAAAGGACCGTCACGCAGCCATCAAGCACGCGCAGGCTGCGCTCGACCTCAACGGTGAAGTCGACGTGGCCCGGGGTGTCGATGATATTGATGCGGTTGCCCTTCCAGAAGCAAGTGGTCGCAGCGCTCGTGATCGTGATGCCGCGCTCCTGCTCCTGCGCCATCCAGTCCATGGTGGCGGTGCCTTCATGGGTCTCACCGAGCTTGTGGTTGACGCCCGTGTAGAACAGAATGCGTTCCGTCGTGGTCGTCTTACCGGCGTCGATGTGCGCCATGATGCCAATGTTTCTTGTGTTTTCAAGGGAATATTGTCTGGGCATAATTGATAGCTCCTAGTCGGAAGATTACCAGCGGAAGTGCGCGAACGCCTTGTTGGACTCGGCCATCTTGTGCGTGTCTTCGCGCTTCTTCACAGCAGCGCCGGTGTTGTTGCAGGCATCCATGATCTCGCCTGCGAGGCGCTCCTTCATGGTCTTTTCGCTGCGCTTGCGGGCATAGCCGGTCAGCCAGCGCAGGCCGAGCGTCTGGCGTCTCTCAGGACGCACTTCCATAGGAACCTGGTAGGTCGCACCGCCGACGCGGCGGGCCTTGACTTCGAGGCTCGGCATGATGTTATTCATGGCTTCGGTAAACGCATCGAGCGGTTCCTTGCCGGTCTTTTCCTTGATGATGTCAAAAGCATCGTACACGACCTTCTGAGCAACACCCTTTTTGCCGTCGAGCATCACGCTGTTGATGAGCTTGGTCACCAGAACGCTGTTGTACATCGGATCCGGCAAAATTTCTCTTTTGGGAACGTTACCTCTTCTGGGCACTATACTTCCCTCCTTCATTAAAAAATGACTTCACAGGTACTCGAAGATGCGGTGCATCTCCGTCTGCGCCCCGAGGTTAACGAATACATATATATCAGTTAACAACAGGGCAAAATTTGCTGTTGGAACTTACTTCTTTCCTGCCTTCGGCCGCTTGGCACCGTACTTGGAACGGGCCTGCATACGTCCGGAAACGCCCTGCGTATCGAGCGTGCCGCGGATGATGTGGTAACGAACGCCAGGAAGATCCTTGACACGGCCGCCGCGGATCATAACGACGCTATGCTCCTGCAGGTTGTGACCGATGCCCGGGATGTAGGCGGTTACCTCGTAGCCGTTGGTCAGACGCACACGGGCGATCTTACGAAGCGCGGAGTTCGGCTTCTTGGGGGTAGAGGTACGCACGGCAGTGCAGACGCCTCTCTTCTGAGGTGCGCTCAGATTGGTCTCGCGGTTCTTCAGGGTGTTGAGGCCCTTCTGCATGGCGGGAGACGTGGACTTATAGGTGACTTTCTCTCTGCCCTTTCTCACCAACTGGTTAAAAGTAGGCATGGTTTTCCTCCTTTCCTCGAAAATGGATCTATTTATACGATGCCAAAAAACAGCATCGGATAAACCGTGATTCTGCCGGAAAATTTTCAGGAGATCCCGGCCATTTTTGTGCTTTTTACACAGGTATGACAAATCGGTGGGCGCACGCCCACGCAAAATAGGATTTTAGCATATTGCACAAGATTCGTCAAGCATTTTTATTCAAGACGGAAGCGAAAATTTCACCGGGATATGCAGACATATCCCGGTGAAACGGTTGGTATTTGGTCGTTTAAAGCGCGTTGGAGATGTTGGCGAGATCGGACAGATCCACGCCGTCGTCCTCCGGCTCCGCGGGGACTGCCGGCTCCTCATTCGTCTCGAAGTTGCGGTAGCAGGCAAGGCCGCTTCCGGCGGGAATGAGCTTGCCGATGATGACGTTCTCCTTCAGGCCAACGAGGTGGTCGATCTTGCCCTTGATGGCGGCATCGGTCAGCACCTTCGTGGTCTCCTGGAAGGACGCGGCCGACAGGAAGCTCTCCGTGGCGAGCGACGCCTTCGTGATGCCCATAAGGACATGCTCAGCCGTCGCGGGCGTGAGCTCGGTCTCCCCTGCCGCGATGCGCTCGGCGATCGCGCGGTTGGCCGCGCGGAACTCATGCAGATCCACAATGGCGCCGGACAGCAAGTTCGTGCTGCCGGAATCGTCGATACGGACCTTGCGCATCATCTGGCGGACGATGATCTCGATGTGCTTATCGTTGATGTCAACGCCCTGCTGACGGTAGACCTTCTGGACTTCCTGAATGATATACTGCCGGCAGGCATCGACGCCGCAGATACGCAGCACGTCGTGCGGGCTGTACGCGCCGTTCGAAAGTGGCTGGCCCTTCGTGACCGTGTCGCCGTTGGCGACCAGAATGCCGGCGGAGTACGGCAGGTTGTACGTGACGGTCTCGCCGTCGACCGGGTTCGTGACCGTGACCGCATAGATGGAGGTCTTCTTCGTCTCCTCGATGCTGACGACGCCGGGGATCTCGGCGAGGGTGGCCATCTTCTTCGGCTTGCGCGCCTCGAACAGCTCTTCAACACGCGGAAGGCCCTGCGTGATATCGTCGCCGGCGACGCCGCCGGTGTGGAACGTACGCATGGTCAGCTGCGTGCCCGGCTCGCCGATGGACTGGGCGGCGATAACGCCGACCGCCTCGCCGATGTTGACCGGCTGGCCGATGGCCAGGTTGATGCCGTAGCACTTGGCGCAGACGCCGTTGCGCGCCTCACAGGTCATGACGCTGCGGATCTTGACTTCCTCGATGCCGTGCTCTTCGAGCGTCTTGGCATCGTCGGGCATGAGCATATGGTCGGTATCGAACAGCACCTCGCCGGTCTTGGGCGACACGACGGGCTCGGCCGGGTAGCGGCCGTGGATGCTCTCGCCGAGGCTCTGGACTTCCTGTCCCTTGTCGAACACGGCGCGGGCCATGATGCCATCGGTCGTACCGCAGTCATCCTCGCGGATGATGACTTCCTGCGATACATCGACCAAACGACGGGTCAGATAACCGGAGTCGGCAGTACGCAGTGCGGTATCGGCCAGGCCCTTACGGGCGCCTCGGGACGAGATGAAGTACTCGAGGACGGACAGGCCCTCACGGTAGTTGGCCTTGATCGGGATCTCGATGGTCTTGCCGGCGGTGTTTGCGATCAGGCCGCGCATACCGGCGAGCTGACGGATCTGCGCCATGGAACCACGGGCGCCGGAGTCCGCCATCATATAGATGGGGTTGAACTCATCGAGGCAGTTCTGCAGGGCCGCCGTGACGTCCTTCGTGGTCTTTTCCCACTCGGACACGGCCAGACGGTAGCGCTCGTCCTCGGTGATGAAGCCGCGCTTGTACTTCTTCTCGATCGCAATGACCTTCTTCTCCGTGGCGGAGATGAGCGTTTTCTTCTCCTCCGGGACGGTCATGTCCGCGATGGAGATCGTGATGGCGCCGATGGTGGAATACTTGTAGCCGAGCGCCTTGACGTTATCGAGCACTTCGGTCGCAACGGTGAAGCCGTGCTTCTCGATGCAGCGGTCGATGATCTTGCCGAGCTGTTTCTTGCCGACCTTGAAGCTGACCTCGAGGTCGAACATGTGCTCGGGGTCGGTGCGGTCAACGTAGCCGAGATCCTGCGGGATGGGCTCGTTGTAGATGATGCGGCCGACGGTCGTCTCGATCGTGCGGTGCAGCGTCTCGCCGTTGACCTCGCGCGCCACGCGCACCAGGATCGGCGCATGCAGGCCGACATCGCCGTAGTTATAGGCCATGATAGCTTCATTCGGGTCGCGGTAGACCTTGAGCGGCTTATAGCTCGGGAGCTTGCTGCCCTCAGCCTCGGCCTTCTTGTGCGCGGCGACAAAGTCGTCCGCGTCGACGATCTCATTGACCGGCAGATCGGTATCGCCAGCATCGGTCACGAACACCTGCTCAGCGCCCTTCTCGGCCTTGCCGAGGCGAACGTAGGTCAGGTAGTATGCGCCGAGGATCATATCCTGCGTCGGCACGGTGACGGGGTGGCCGTCCTGCGGGCGGAGGAGGTTGTTTGCCGAGAGCATGAGGATGCGCGCCTCGGCCTGCGCCTCCGCGGACAGCGGGACGTGGATAGCCATCTGGTCGCCGTCGAAGTCGGCGTTGAACGCGGTGCAGCACAGGGGGTGCAGCTTGAGCGCACGGCCCTCGACCAGCACGGGCTCGAACGCCTGAATGCCCAGGCGGTGGAGCGTCGGTGCGCGGTTGAGCATGACCGGATGATCCTTGATGACGACCTCGAGCGCGTCCCAGACCTCGGTGCGCTGCTTGTCGACCATCTTCTTGGCGGACTTGATGTTGTTGGCAACACCGTCCTCGACGAGCTTTTTCATAACGAACGGGCGGAAGAGCTCGATGGCCATTTCCTTCGGCACGCCGCACTGATAGAGCTTCAGATCCGGGCCGACGACGATAACGCTTCGGCCGGAGTAGTCGACACGCTTGCCGAGCAGGTTCTGACGGAAGCGGCCTTGCTTGCCCTTGAGCATATCCGACAGGGACTTGAGCGCGCGGGAGTTGGCGCCGGTGACGGCACGGCCGCGGCGGCCGTTGTCGATCAGGGCGTCAACAGCTTCCTGCAGCATGCGCTTCTCGTTGCGGACGATGATGTCCGGCGCGTTGAGCTGCATGAGGCGCTTGAGGCGGTTGTTGCGGTTGATGACGCGGCGATACAGGTCGTTGAGGTCGGACGTGGCAAAACGGCCGCCGTCGAGCTGGACCATGGGGCGAAGCTCGGGCGGGATGACCGGCAGAATGTCAATGATCATCCACTCCGGACGGTTGCCGCTGCGGTGGAATGCCTCGACGACCTCCAGGCGCTTGACGATCTTCGCCTTCTTCTGGCCGCTGGCCTCCTCGAGCTCGGCGCGCAGCTGCTCGGAGAGCTTGGCGCAGTCGATCTGCTGCAGGAGCTTCTTGATGGCCTCGGCGCCCATGCCGGCCTCGAAATCGTCCTCATACTTCTCGCGCATGTCGCGGTACTCTTTTTCGGACAGGATCTGGCAGCGCTGCAGCGGCGTCATGCCGGGGTCGGTGACGATATACGCACCGAAATACAGCACCTTTTCCAGCACGCGCGGGGTCAGATCCAGGATCAGGCCCATGCGCGACGGGATGCCCTTGAAGTACCAGATGTGGCTCACGGGCGCGGCCAGCTCGATATGGCCCATGCGCTCGCGGCGAACCTTTGCGCGCGTGACTTCGACGCCGCAGCGGTCGCAGATCTTACCCTTGTAGCGGATCTTCTTATACTTGCCGCAGTGGCACTCCCAGTCCTTCGTGGGTCCGAAAATGCGCTCGCAGAACAGGCCGTCACGCTCGGGCTTGAGCGTGCGGTAGTTGATGGTCTCGGGCTTTTTCACTTCGCCGGAGGACCAGGAAAGGATCATTTCAGGGGAGGCAATGCCGATCTGAATTGCATCAAACGGGGTGTAGCTCATGTTTTATTCCTCCTCCTTATCAGAATCGTCCGTGTAGTCATCGTCGCCGGCATCGCCGAACGCGCCGAGACTGTCATCTTCCTCCACCGGTACGTCCTCGATCGTGAAGCCGCTGCCGGTGATCTCATCATCGTCGGACTTGTAGGACATCTCATCGCGCATACCCGGGATGTAATCGTCCTCGTCGTCCTTGAGCTCGATCTCGTCGCCGTTCTCGTCGAGGATGCGCACATCCAGGCACAGGGACTGCAGCTCCTTGATGAGCACCTTGAACGACTCCGGCACGCCCGGCTGCGGGATGTTCTCGCCCTTGACGATGGCTTCGTACGTGCGCACACGGCCGGTCACGTCGTCGGACTTCACCGTCAGGATCTCCTGCAGGGTGTAAGCCGCGCCGTAGGCCTCGAGCGCCCAGACTTCCATTTCGCCGAAGCGCTGGCCGCCAAACTGCGCCTTGCCGCCGAGCGGCTGCTGCGTGACGAGGCTGTAGGGGCCGGTGCTGCGGGCGTGGATCTTATCATCGACGAGGTGGTGGAGCTTGAGGAAGTAGACCCAGCCGACCGTGACGTCGTTATCAAACTTCTGGCCGGTGCGGCCGTCGTACAACACGCTCTTGCCGTCCTCACGCAGGCCGGCCTTGTTGAGCGTCTCGCGGATGGTGACCTCGTTTGCGCCGTTGAAGACCGGCGTTGCGACCTTCCAGCCGAGCGCCTGCGCGGCGTAGCCCAGATGCACCTCGAGCATCTGACCGATGTTCATACGGGAAGGCACGCCCAGCGGGTTGAGGACGATATCGAGCGGCGTGCCGTCCGGCAGGTACGGCATATCCTCGCGCGGGAGGATGCGGGACACGACGCCCTTGTTGCCGTGGCGGCCGGCCATCTTGTCGCCGACGGAGATCTTACGCTTCTGCGCGATGTAGACGCGCACGACCTCGTTGACGCCGGGAGACATCTCGTCGCCGTTCTCGCGGGTGAAGCGCTTGACATCGACCACGATGCCGGCCTCGCCGTGCGGGACTTTGAGGGAAGTGTCGCGGACCTCTCTCGCCTTTTCGCCGAAGATGGCGCGCAGCAGGCGCTCCTCGGCGGTCAGATCGGTCTCGCCCTTCGGCGTGACCTTGCCGACCAGAATATCACCGCTGCGCACCTCTGCGCCGACGCAGATGATGCCGCGGTCGTCGAGATACTTGAGCGCATCGTCGCCGACGCCGGGGATATCACGGGTGATCTCCTCGGGGCCGAGCTTCGTGTCGCGCGCGTCGCACTCGAACTCTTCAATATGAATGGAGGTGTAAACGTCCTCCATGACCAGACGCTCGTTGATGAGAACGGCGTCCTCGTAGTTGTAGCCTTCCCAGGTCATGAAGCCGACCAGCAGGTTCTTGCCGAGCGCGATCTCGCCCTGCGAGGTGGCCGGGCCGTCGGCGATGACGTCGCCCTTGTTCAGGCGGTCGCCGACCGCAACGATCGGGCGCTGGTTGATGCACGTGCCCTGGTTGGAGCGGGCAAACTTGATGAGCTTGTAGTCCTTGATCTCGCCGCTGTCGTAGCGCACCTTGACGCTGTCGGCCGAGACGGCCAGCACCACGCCGTCGTCCTCGGCGAGGATGACCACGCCGGAGTCCACGCACAGCTTGTGCTCGATGCCGGTGGCGACGATCGGTGCCTCCGTGACCATCAGCGGCACGGCCTGACGCTGCATGTTCGCGCCCATGAGGGCACGGTTCGCGTCGTCGTTTTCCAGGAACGGGATCATGGCCGTTGCGATGGAGACCATCATGCGCGGGGAAATGTCGATGTAGTCGACGCGGTCACGGTCAACCTCGACGATCTCGTCGCGGTGGCGGCAGGTGATACGCTCGTTGATGAGGCAGCCGTTTTCGTCGACCGGCTCGCTCGCCTGCGCGACGATGTAGCGGTCCTCAACGTCCGCCGTCATGTACTCGACGTCGTCGGTCACGCGGCAGGTGCCCTTCTCCACGCGGCGGAACGGCGTCACGAGGAAGCCGTACTCGTTCACGCGGGCATAGGACGCGAGGTAGCTGATCAGGCCGATGTTCGGGCCTTCAGGCGTCTCGATCGGGCACATACGGCCGTAGTGGCTGTAGTGCACGTCACGGACATCGAAGCTCGCGCGCTCACGCGACAGGCCGCCGGGGCCGAGGGCGGAGATACGGCGCTTGTGCGTCAGCTCTGCCAGCGGATTGGTCTGGTCCATGAACTGGGACAGCGGGCTGCTGCCGAAAAACTCCTTGATGGAGGCCGTCACGGGGCGGATATTGATAAGCGACTGCGGGGTCACGGCGTCGAGATCCTGCAGCGTCATGCGCTCGCGGATCACGCGCTCCATGCGGCTGAAGCCGATGCGGAACTGGTTTTGCAGCAGCTCGCCCACGCTGCGCACGCGGCGGTTGCCGAGATGGTCGATGTCGTCCGGCTCACCGATGCCGTGCGCCAGGCAGCACAGATAGTTGATGGACGCGAACATATCGTCCGCGATGATGTGCTTCGGGATGAGCAGGTCGAGGTTTTCCTCGATGGCTTCCTTGAGCGCGTCGCCCTCGTACTGCTCCATGAGCTGGCGCAGGATCACGCCGCGCACGAGCTCCTTGACGCCGAGCTCGGCGGGATCAAAGTCCACATAGTGCTTCATGTCGACCATGCCGTTGCCGAACACGCGGATGGACTTGCCGTCCACGTCCAGATAGACGTCGTTGACGCCGGCCTCGGCGATCTCCTCGGCGCGCTCGCGCGTGAGCACCTCGCCCGCCTCAGCAATGATCTCACCGGTCATCGGGTCGGCGACCGGAGCTGCCAGCGCAAAGCCGGCGATACGGCCGCGCAGGCCGAGCTTCTTGTTGAACTTATAGCGGCCGACGTTCGAAATGTCGTAGCGGCGGCGGTCATAGAACAGGCCCTCGAGCAGCGTCTCCGAGCTCTCGACCGTCGGGGGATCGCCCGGGCGGAGCTTGCGGTAGATCTCGACGAGCGCCTCCTCGCGGGAGTTGCAGGTGTCCTTGTCGAGCGTGGCGACGATGCGCGCGTCGTTGTCGAACACTTCCTTGATCTGCTCGTTCGTGACGACGCCGGTCGTCATATCCGGGATACAAGACAGCCAGGTGTTCGGGTTGTCCGCCTTGTAGGCGCCCATGGCCTTGATGAACCAAGTCACGGGCAGCTTGCGGTTTTTATCAATGCGGCAGTTGAAAATGTCGTTGAGGTCGGTCTCGTACTCGAGCCAGGCGCCGTGGTACGGGATGACGGTCGTGCCGTAGGTGGAGTTGTAGGCCTTGTCGGTCTTCTTATCATAGTACACGCCGGGGGAACGCACGATCTGCGAGACGATGACGCGCTCCGCACCATTGATGACGAAGGTGCCGCTGGGCGTCATGATCGGGAAATCGCCCATGAAGATCTCCTGTTCCTTGATCTCCTCGGTCTCCTTGTTGCGCAGGCGGACGCTGACCTTCAGTGGGGCCGCATACGTGGCGTCGCGCGCTTTGCACTCTTCCTCGGTGTACTTCGGGTTCTCGTCCATGGAATAGTCCACGAAGCGCAGCTCGAGGTTGCCGGAGTAGTCGGTGATGACGTCCACATCCTTGAACACATCACGCAGGCCCTCTTCGAGGAACCACTTGTACGAATTCTTCTGGATCTCCAGAAGATTCGGCATGCTCTGGATCTCCTCGTGACGGGCAAAGCTCATTCGTTCGGTTTTTCCATAGGTGACTGCCTTTGGCATGGCGAACACTCCTTCTTTTGAGATTGCGAACACCCGGTAGGGTTGTAAAATACTTTTTTGACTTGTTGCATTTTCACAGCGAATCCGGTAAAATGTGCTTGTAGGCTGCGGGAGTTGTTTCTTCCGCTCCCAAAGACACATAGCGTGATATTTTACCATTTCAACGCATAGGTTGTCAAGCACGAATTTGTGAATTTTTCGCCGGCAGGAGCGCGTCGCCCTGCCGCTTTTTTGTATCTTCGGAGGGATGACCATGGATATCCGAATCTGTCTGCTGCTGGCTGCCGAGGCCGGGCTCGCGCTGGTACTGCTGTGGAGCGCCGGCGTGCTGCGCAAACCGGCGCACGTCCTGTGCGCGGTGCTGCTGCTGGCGGCGGCGTTCGTGCTGCGTGGGCTGTGCCTGAATTATGAGACGAGCGACTACACGCAGTTTCTGACCGTGTGGGTCAACTTTTTCCGCACGCACGGCGGGCTCGCCGCGCTGCGGGAGTCCGTTGGCAATTATAATGTACCGTACCTGACGTTTCTGGCGCTCATCAGCGGCAGTTCCCTGCCCGATCTGTACCTTATAAAACTGTTCAGCATCTTTTTTGACGTCGTGCTCGCGTGGTCGGTCATGCAGCTCGTGGGGCTGTTCCGGCGTGAGGCGGTGTGGAAGCTTGCGGCGTTCTTCCTCGTGCTCTTCTGGCCGACGGTCATGCTCAACAGCGCGCTCTGGGGCCAGTGCGACAGTGTGTATGCCGCCCTCGCCGTGCTGAGCGTCTATCTCGTGCTGGCCGGGCATCCCGTGCTCGGCGTGGTGAGCATCGGCGCATCGTTCGCCTTCAAACTGCAGGCCGTGTTCGTTATGCCGGTGTTCCTGCTCTTCTGGCTCACGCGGCGCGTCAAGCTGCGGCACGCGCTGGCCTTCCCCGCTACGTGCGTGGTCATGGTGCTGCCGGCCGTCATCGCCGGACGCGGACTGTGGGATGCGCTGACCATCCCGTTTCAGCAGACGGGCAGCATCGGCACCGGGCTCAACTATAACTCCTCGTCCGTCTTTGCGCTCTTTACGGAGGTGCGCGACCCCGAGATCGCCGCAAAACTCGGCATCGGCGCAGCCGCACTCGTGATCGTGCTGCTGGCCGTCTGGTTCTGGCTGCACCGGGACGATTGCTCCGGCCGGGCGCTCGTGCTGGCGGCGGCGCTGCTCGCGGTCGCGATCCCGTTTTTCCTGCCGCACATGCACGACCGGTATTTCTTCGCCGCCGATGCGCTCACGCTCGCGCTGGCGGCCGCGTGGCCGCAGCTGGCGGCGCCTGCGGTGCTGTGCGAGTTTGCGTCCCTGCTCGGCTATCACGCCTATCTGCGCATGCGCTACCTGCTGCCGATGGCCGACGGCGCGCTCGCACTCATCGCCGCGCTCGTGATCCTGACGGTCGTTCTCGCGCTGGAGCTGCGGCAGAGATCGCCGCTGAACGGGAAAATAAAAAAATCGACCTGAGTCGAAAATTTGTGGTTGACATTCCGCGCTTTTCTGTTATAATAACTCATGCGTTTGAAAAGTGCATATGCGGGAGTGCTGGAATCGGTAGACAGGCAGGCTTGAGGTGCCTGTGTCCAACCATAGACGTGTGGGTTCAAGTCCCATCTCCCGCACCAAGATCGCCAAGGTACATCGTACCTTGGCGATCTTGTTTTTCCCAAGCGCGCAAAAAAGGCCTCCGGCGGAAGATCCGCCGGAGGCTTTCTGCATTTATGAAGAGCGGCGCAGGTTATCCAACGATGAAGTACAGGACCATGAGCGCGCACAGCAGGTACATGATCGGGTGGATCTCCTTGGCCTTGCCGCGCACGAGCTTGACGAGCACGTGCACGATGATGCCGGCGCCGAGGCCGTTGGTGATGTTGCCGGTGAAGGCCGTGAACATCATCATGACGCAGGGGCCGATGGCCTCGTCAAAGTCCGTGAAGTCGATCTCCGTGAAGCCCTTGAGCATCAGAAAGCCGACATAGATCAGCGCCGGGCCGGTCGCGGCATACGGGATGGCGACGAACAGCGGCGCAAGGAAGATGGTCAGCAGGAACATGATGCCGGTGACGAGCGCGGTCAGACCGGTGCGGCCGCCGGCTTCCACGCCGGAGGTGGACTCGACAAAGGTCGTGATGGTGGTGTTGCCGGTCAGCGCGCCGATGCAGGTGCCGATGGCGTCGACGAGGAAGGGGCGCTCGATGCCGGGCAGGTTGCCGTTTTCATCGAGCATGTTGGCGCGGTTGGCAACGGCGAGCACCGTGCCGAGCGTGGAGAAGAAATCTCCGAAGAAACATACAAACACAAGGATGAGCCCGCTCGCGGTGAACACGCCCTTGAAATCGAGGTTGAACATGACGTTGCCCAGCTCGCCGAAGTCCGGCACGGCGGCGACGCCGTTGAGCGTCGTCACACCGAGCGGGATGCCGATGAGCGTGGTGGCAATGATGCTGATGAGGATGGCGCCCTTGACGTTCAGGGCGTTGAGCACAATGATGAGCAGCAGGCCGCCGATGGCCAGCAGCACGGCGGGATCGGTCGCCAGAGCGCGGGCGATCTCCAGACGGCGCTGTGCGCCATAGGGCAGGGAGCCCGCCTCGTGGCCCGCCAAGTCCTGCATGTCGAAAATGGACAGCAGCTCCATGGCGCTCTCGTGGGCCAGCTTCTCCTGCTTCCAGAATTTCGGCAGGCGGAACACGCCGTCCCACATGGGATAGCGTACCTGATTGTGCAGGCCGATCTTCACGTTGTCCTCCACGGAC
>OHYC01000180.1_pt1 | contig 28513 bp, 19 predicted proteins | sample 1580171 | NCBI WGS metagenome assembly OHYC01 (sample SAMEA3882526, study PRJEB24775) | human gut metagenome | biome: human-associated habitat; feature: intestine environment; material: feces | place: Netherlands | collected 2009/2010
TAGGGACACCAGAAAGTCCGCCCATTGTCTCCGGTGTGTCGGACATGCACCCGTCGGATTGTCCAAACGTGGAAGAGACACGGAATCCGATGCAAACATTCAGCCGGAAGAAATGCTCACATTTTTCTCAAACGAATATTCCATCTGCATTTCCATCAGAAATCGGTAGGATGTGCTTCTTTTTCTATTACTTCTCACTCCAAAAGGGGCTGTCCGTTTCAAGCGACTGCCCCGCTTTTTTGGTTCATAGGAAAATGCTTCCTATACAGGAAAAAACTGATATAATAGACAAAGAATAACACAGGGTGCCTCAGGAAGCGGATTTCTGCGGAGGCACCGGAGGGAGAAACGATGATCGTATGTAATAACTGCGGTGCGTCTTACGAAGATGACGAGCCGCGCTGTCCGTACTGTGGTGGCGACAACTTTGAAAAATCTGTGCAGGTGCACGAGGATACGATCAATGACTTAAAAAGAGAGAAGCAGCAGTGGGAGGAGAAGCCCCAGCGGGTGGCGAGAGCAGGGATGTCTATGGTGGCGAAGGTTCTGATTACTGTGATTGTGGCGGGACTTTTGATCAGTGCCGGTATATATGTGGTCATGCGTATTCATACGGTTGCTTCGGATAACAGAGAGCAGGCAGTACTCGAAAAGCTGGAGAAGATGTATCAGCAGCAGGACTACAGCGGAATCTGTACTTATATGAAAAAGCACAATACATTGTATGGTGAAGCATTTCGCAAGTACCGGCTGGTAGAGACACTGGAAAACGATACAAAGGATTATCTGATAACACCTGAGGGAGAGTATCTGGAGAGAATTATCCGTGAGAAAAAACCAACTGGACTGAGCGATGTGAGCTATATCATAGATGCACTTATTGTCTGCCAGAAAAGTGAAGCAGCTGATTATAAATATGAAGAACAGGAGGCAGTCGCTTATTACCGGGAGTATTGCTCTGCGTATTTAAATGAGCATTATGAATTGACAGAGGAAGAGATAAAGGAAGTGATGGACGGGTATGATCCATCAGACAAAGATAATCAGAGCAATCTGGAGCGGATGATGCAGGAGCGGGCATTTTCCCATCTTACGGAATAAAAGCGAGGGCGTGTGCGAAGATGATATGTAAAAAATGCGGATATGATTATCCGGCGAAAGAACTGAAATGCCCATATTGTGGAGAGGTGAATCCGCTTGGCGAAAAATGGAAAAATGAGGAAAATCTGGCGCGAAAGGAGACGCTGCTTACGAAAGCCAGGGTGATTCACTCCATGCCGCTGTATGTTGCAGATAAGGTGATGAATGTGATTCTGCTGGTGATTACGGCAGTGACAGCGCTTACATTTCTGGTGCTGGCGATTGTGTTTGGACTGGAGGGGATTCACATTACCCGCCAGCACAACCAGGCATCTGTGCAGGAGGCAGAAGAACTGTTTACGGCGGAGGATTATGTCGGTCTTTACGATTATCTGAAATCCCATCAGGTATATGGACAGGAGGGGTTTAAAAAATATACAGAGCGCGTCCGGCTGTATGACGACGATCAGGCATTTATGAGAGATCTGTTCCGCATCCAGGAGGTGTTAGACTGGCCGGCCGGGCAGCAGATCAGTCCGAACGATGTAAAGTATGTACTCTGGGCGGGAAAGAATATCCTGGGAAGAGAGACGGGTGATTCCTACCGCAAGCTGGAATATGAAGAAAACAAGGAATATTACAATGACATGAAACAGGACGTGGCAGCGGCACTGCTTGGCACCTTTGGAATGTCAGAGGAAGAACTGTCAGAGCTGATGGGCATGGAACGTGATTCGGAGAAGGTGGACGAACTGGTACGCCGGATCTTTGAGAGAGAGGGCTGGGAATATGAAGAAGATTAAGAATCTGAAAATGATGTGGAAATTTTCAGATGAGACCGGAAACTATGAGGTAAGTATGCCGATGCTGGCAGTAAAGGCAGCAGGATGTGTGATAGCGCTGTTTTTCGTGTTCTCGGTTCTGTGGGCTCTGATTGCTACCGCTGTGGATGAGGGAAAATATTCCGGCGATGCCTATCATCTGGACTGGTGTGAGCGGAAGTATATAGAACGTAATTACAGTGGACTATATAATACGTTGGATTTGTATGGACTAACCAGTGACAAGTACGCTTCCTATTGGGAGATGGTGAACGGATACAGGGATCACACGCTGTATGACGCATATCGGGCACTTGGTGAGACGGGGATTGACGAAGTCTCCTACGAGACGGAGAACGGCACGGCGACACTGTCGATCCCTGTGGAGGAAAAGCGCGTTTTCTACGGACGCAAGGTGCTTGACAATGCGAGTACCTGCGAATTTGAGGAGAATCAGCGCTACCTGACGAAGTTCGCGGATGAAGTGGAATAGCAGTTTTCTAATGAGAAAAATATTTCATTTACTGCACTTGACGAAACCCTTCTTATTTAGTATAGTATAGCTAAAGTTAGTTAAGACTAACTTACATAGCAGAATACAGAGATATAGCAGGAGGGAAAAGTGTTGGATAAGATTTATGTAGTATACTGGTCACAGTCAGGAAATACACAGGCGATGGCAGAGGCAGTCGGCGCCGGAATCACAGCAGCAGGTAAGGAAGCCGCAGTGGTAGACGTAAGCAGCGTCTCTACAGCGGAGTTAAAGAACGCAAAGGCATTTGCACTCGGATGCCCGGCAATGGGGGCTGAGGTTCTTGAGGAGGGCGAGATGGAGCCTTTCGTAACCGAGGTGGAAGGATTTGCGGCAGGCAAGACCATCGGTCTGTTCGGTTCCTATGGCTGGGGAGACGGACAGTGGATGCGTGACTGGGTAGACCGCATGTCATCCGCAGGCGCGAATGTATTGAACGGCGAAGGCGTGATCTGTAAGGAGGCACCGGACGATGAGGCTGTGGCTGCCTGCACCGATCTCGGCAGGCAGCTTGCGGCGGTGTAGTCGTGAGTGTTGTGATTGTAGGCGGACATGACCGCATGGTCTGCCAGTATAAAAAGATCTGTAAGGAACATAACTGTAAAGCGAAGGTATTTACACAGATGCCGGCAAAGCTCGGGAACCAGATCGGATCACCGGATCTGATCATTCTCTTCACCAACACCGTATCACATAAGATGGTACGGTGTGCGGTGGCAGAGGCGGAGCGCTGCAATGCGGATGTGGTGAGAAGCCATACCAGCAGCGGAAGTGCACTTACAGAGATTCTGGAGAGGGTTTGCGGATAAATAAAAGAGACTGCCGCATGACGGCAGATTCCCAAAAGATCCTGGCTGGTCCGGTTGGACAGGCCGGGATTTTTTTGATGAGAAAAATAACACAATAAAACACTTGCAATATACCCTAAGGGGGTATATAATGAGCCTGCAAATGAGGAATAGAAACAGACTTGCGGGTAAATAGTAAGAAAGAGGGCAAAGCGTATGGCAGAGGAAAAGGAATGCTGCTGTTCCCATAAGGCAAAGGAACGGTCAGAGAAAGAATACAAGGATATGATTCACCGTTTAAACCGCATCGAGGGACAGATTCGCGGAATTAAGGGAATGGTGGAGCGGGATGCTTACTGTACGGATATTCTGGTGCAGGTGGCGGCTGTGAATGCGGCGCTCAACAGTTTTAACAAGGTGCTTCTCGCCAATCATATCAAGACCTGCGTGACGAATGATATCCGCGAGGGCAGGGAGGAGACTGTCGACGAACTGGTGACGGTGCTCCAGAAATTGATGAAATAGATGGGAGAGGGAGGAAGATGAAGCAATATACAGTGACGGGAATGAGCTGTGCGGCGTGTAGCGCGCGCGTGGAAAAAGCAGTGTCGAAGGTGCCGGGTGTGACATCCTGTTCGGTGAGTCTTCTGACGAATTCCATGGGTGTCGAGGGAAACGCGGCGCCGCAGGAGATCATCCGGGCGGTTGAGAACGCCGGATACGGCGCTGCCGAGAAGAAGCGGGGCGGCGCGGAAACCGCGGGAGCGGCGGAGGCGATGCCGCAGGAAGAGATGTTAAAGGACCGGGAGACGCCTCTTTTAAAAAAGAGACTGGTGACTTCGGTAGGCTTTCTGGCAGTGCTGATGTATTTTTCCATGGGACATATGATGTGGGGATGGCCGCTGCCGGCGTTCTTTGAAGGAAACCATGTGGCGATGGGGCTGGTACAGCTCTTGCTGACGGTGGTGATCATGGTCATCAACCAGAAGTTCTTTATCAGCGGATTCAAGAGTCTCTGGCACCGGGCGCCGAATATGGACACACTGGTAGCGCTGGGGGCAACGGCAGCGTTCGGCTACAGTACCTACGCGCTCTTTGCAATGACCGATGCACAGGTGCGCGGCGATATGGACGGGGTCATGAGCTACATGCACGAGTTCTACTTTGAATCGGCGGCGATGATTTTGACGCTGATCACGGTCGGAAAAATGCTGGAGGCGCGTTCAAAAGGCAAGACGACCGATGCGCTCAAGAGCCTGATGAGCCTGGCACCGAAGACTGCCACCATCGTGCGTGACGGTGTGGAACAGGAGGTTCCGGTCGCGCAGGTCAAAAAGGGAGACGTCTTCGTGGTGCGCCCAGGGGAGAACATACCCGTGGACGGTATCATCCTCGAGGGCAGCAGTGCTGTGAATGAGGCGGCATTGACCGGCGAGAGCATACCGGTGGACAAGGCGGCGGGAGATGAAGTCTCCGCGGCGACCGTGAACCAGTCCGGTTTTTTAAAATGCGAGGCGGCAAGAGTCGGCGAGGATACAACCTTATCCCAGATTATCCAGATGGTCAGCGATGCCGCGGCGACCAAGGCGCCGATTGCCAAGATTGCCGACAAAGTCTCCGGCGTATTTGTGCCGACGGTGATTGGAATTGCGATTGTGACACTGATTGTGTGGCTGCTTGTCGGAAAGCCGGTCGGTTTTGCACTGGCGAGAGCGATCTCTGTTCTGGTCATCAGCTGCCCGTGTGCGCTCGGTCTTGCCACGCCAGTAGCCATCATGGTCGGAAACGGCATGGGTGCTAAGAACGGTATTATGTTCAAGACGGCAATCTCTCTGGAGGAGACCGGAAAAATGCAGATTGTAGCGCTCGATAAGACCGGAACCATCACGAGCGGAGAGCCGCGGGTTACGGATGTCCTTCCGGCGGAAGGCGTTCCGGCGGAGGAGCTGCTGCATGCGGCAGGGATTCTGGAGCAGAAGAGCGAGCATCCGCTTGCAAAGGCCGTTCTTGCCTACGTGAAGGAGCAGGCCGGGGCAAAGGCGCAGTCCGGCGGGAAGAGGGCGACTGCGGCAGACGGAGCATCTGGCGGAGCGGACGGCTTAGAAGATATGCTGACCGATTTCATGGCGCTTCCGGGCAACGGTCTGACCGGTGTGTGGGATGGAAGACGGCTTTACGGCGGCAATCTCATCTTTATCGAGCAGCACGTGAAGGTGTCCGATGCCATGAAGCGGCAGGCGGAACAGCTCGCCATGCAGGGCAAGACGCCGCTGTTTTTTGCAAAGGATGAGAAGCTGCTCGGCGTAATCGCCGTGGCGGATGTCATCAAGGAGGACAGCCCGCGTGCAGTGGCAGAACTGCAGAACATGGGAATCTATGTGGTGATGCTGACCGGCGACAATGAGCGGACGGCGCAGGCGATCGGAAAAGAGGCAGGCGTGGACGAGGTGATCGCCGGCGTGCTTCCGGACGGCAAGGAGCAGGTGGTAAGAGAACTGCAGAAAAAAGGCAAAGTGGTCATGGTCGGCGATGGAATCAATGACGCGCCGGCGCTTACAAGGGCGGATATCGGAATGGCGATCGGCGCCGGAACGGATATTGCCATTGATGCCGCGGATGTCGTGCTGATGAAGAGCCGCCTGTCGGATGTGCCTGCGGCAATCCGCTTGAGCCGCGCAACCCTGCGCAATATTCATGAAAATCTGTTCTGGGCATTTTTCTACAATATTATCGGCATTCCTCTTGCGGCAGGCGTGTGGATTCCGCTGTTCGGCTGGCAGTTAAACCCGATGTTCGGTGCGGCAGCCATGAGCTTATCCAGCTTCTGTGTTGTGACCAACGCGCTGCGCCTGAATCTGTTCCGGATGTATGACGTCGGAAAAGACCGCAGGATCAAAAATGCGGTGACAGGGCAGACCGCCGCAGCTGCGGCGAAGGAGCCGGATGACGCTTTGGAGAAGAAATCAGAAACAAATCAAAAAAAGGAGAATGAGACAATGAAAAAGACAATGAAGATTAACGGTATGATGTGTGGACACTGTGAGGCGAGAGTCAAGAAGGCACTCGAAGCGGTAGAAGGCGTGCAGGAGGCTGTAGTCAGCCACGAGGCAGGAAACGCGGTTGTGACGCTTAGCAGCGACGTGGCGGATGAGGTCTTAAAGAAGGCGGTTGAGGATCAGGATTACGAGGTGGTTTCTGTCGAATCCTAGAAAATAAGGTCAAAAGTTTCATTAACTTTATGAGGTCGGCTTGGTACAGTGAAAGGTAGGAGGAATGTTATGCGTTATGTACCACTCAGGGAGGCAGAACCGGGCATGGTTCTTGCAGCCGACCTTTATGATTCCGTCGGAAGAACGTTGATTGGCTGCCATTGCGAATTGACGGAGAGCTATCTGGAAAAACTGGAAGCTTACGGATTCGACGGTATATATATAGAAGATAAACTTTCAGAGGGCATCACGATTGAGAGTGTGATTACGCCGCAGTTAAGGCAGGAGGGACAGGAGCGCATCCGTGCCTGCGACATTGACGGATGTAAGTTGATTGCCAGACGCATGGTGGAGGAGATTTTATCCTGCGGAAATGTGTCTCTTGATCTTACGGACTTAAGAAGCTACGACGATTACACTTACGCACATTCTGTGAACGTGGCGGTATACTGCGGCGTCATTGGAATGGGTATGGGGATGAGTGAAGTGGAGCTGGGGCATCTTGTGACTGCGGCATTGCTTCATGACCTCGGAAAGCTGCAGATCCCGGATGAGATCTTAAACAAGCCGGGACGTCTGACACAGGAAGAATATCTGATTATGAAATCCCACGCAACACTGTCGTACCAGATTATCAGTGAGCGGTGGGATATTTCTGCGCATATCAAGGAGGCCGTGCTGCATCACCATGAAAATGTGGACGGAAGCGGATACCCGGACGGGCTGGAAGGCGCGCAGCAGACGATGTTTACCAGGATTCTGCACGTGGCGGATGTCTATGATGCACTTACGTCCAGGCGCCCGTACAAGGAGCCATACGCACCGTATGAGGCGACAGAGTATCTGATGGGCGGCTGCGGCATCATGTTTGACCGCGAGGTAGTGGAGACACTTCTAAAGTATGTGCCGCTCTATCCGAAGGGAACGATGGTTACGCTTTCCGATGGAAGAGAAGCCATCATCTATGAGAATTTTGGCGTACATAATTTAAGACCCGTAGTGCGTCTGATGGACGGGGAACGGTTGGATCTGTCCAACGAAGCGAACTACCATATTACATTGCGTATGAAGACGGAATCCGGCTTCTCCACGGAAGAGGCAGAAAAGGAGCGCAACGAGATGATACGGCCGCCGGTACGCTGCCGGATCATGGTTGTGGACGATATGAAGACGAATCTGCAGATGCTGCGTGGCATTTTAGAGCCGTTATATGATGTCATCCTGATGAAATCCGGTCACCAGGCATTGCTGTATTTGAAAAAACATCCGGCGCCGGATCTGGTGCTGATGGATATCGATATGCCGGAGATGGACGGTATCGAGACGGCCAAACACATTATGGAGATGACGGATCACACGGTGCCGATCCTGTTCGTCACGGCGCTCTGCGACAGACAGACGGTCACGCTGTGCCGGAATCTGGATGCGGCAGGTTACATTGTAAGACCGTACAAGCCGGTCTTTGTCAAGACAGAGATTAAGAGGATTCTGATGGGGCGGAGTGAGATTGAATGATATTATTGGTTCAGATAATATGTCTTTGTTATACGCTGTATGTACTGCAGGAATATGCCACTTCCGGTGCATATTCCAGACAGCACAGGCTGCTGCCGCTGCTGGTCGGACTGATCGGTGTATATAATTTCTATCAGGTTGTCCTTACGCTCACCGGACAGACAGAACTGTTCGGGCGTTTGAAGGACATGCTCTTAATTCAGGTGCTTTATCTGATTCTTATCTATATCATGGATTTTCTGAAAATCCATATCCCCTACGGGGTGCAGTGGATTATGTTTTGTGTGCTGCTCGCGCTGAATGTGATTGTTTTTATGCGCTACCGGCAGCCGGAAATCTATCACATTTATTTCAGAATTTACTTAATCGGATGTACGGCGGCGATCGTTGCAATGGGGACCTACGCCTATCTGCGCCGTTCCCTGACCATGCATGAGCATCAGATTGCTAATCTGCTCTATATTGTGCTGCTCGTGAATGCAGCAGCGATGTGCGCGGAAAAGTTTTTTACTATTCCGGGCAATCTTCTGATGCTGGCAGCTACAACCGGTGTCTGCGGTGCGGTTCATTATCTGATCCAGACGGATCAGCTGATGGATACGGGCGAGCTTCTGCGTGAGCGGCTGTACGATGACTCGGATACGGCAGTGGTACTGCTGGATACCAATTTTTACTGCGTTGATGCGAACCGCAGCGGCAGAAGTCTGTTTGCGGGTCCGATGCAGTTGTATGAGAGAGACAGCCGCAGGCACCGCGGATACATGCAGGAGGCGGAGGAGCTGGCGAAGTCCATACAGGAGGGAAAAAAGAGCCGGGAGATCGAGAAGAACGGACAGTATTATCAGTGTCAGTGTACGCCGGTGTACTATTCAGGGAGACTCCGTGGATATATTCTCGGTGCCTGGGATATTACCAGCCCGAAAAAAGAGACGCAGCTGATGCAGGCATTAAAGGGAAAAGCAGAGATGCAGACGGCGCGGAAAAGTGATTTCCTCGCGCAGATGAGCCATGACCTGAAAAGCCCGCTGCACGCCATCATCGGAATCACGGATATTTTAAGCAGCCGCAAGGAACTCACGGCAAGTGACCGTGCACTCCTGCTTCACATCAAGGGAGCTGGGAACAGCCTTGTGGAACAGGTGAATGCGATTCTTGACTATTCCAGAATTGAGGCAGGAAAGTTCGAGCTGATGGCGGAGTGCTACCGGCTGGATCAGGTGCTCGAGGAGGTGGCACACATGTGTGTCATCAATCTGCAGTCGAAGAGGGTGTGGTTTGAGGCCTGTATACAGGGAGAATTCCCGGAGAAAATGTATGGGGATGCCATGCGCGTCCGGGAAATTTTGCAGAATCTGCTCGCAAATGCGGTCAAGTTCACAGAGGAGGGCGAGATCCGCTGTGTGATTACCTGTGAGGCAATCCGGGATTCCTCGGATGTGATGGTCCGCTGCAGGGTGTCGGACACCGGCACCGGAATGACAAGCGAACAGCTGCGGCAGGGATTTGATTCGTATGTGAGCTATGCGGCAGAGAGCGGACAGTCGGGAAACGGACTGGGACTTAGCATTGTAAAGGAACTTGCAAACCGTATGGGAGGCAGTGTCCGCGCCGAGAGCAACGGCACCAGGGGAACCACGATTACCGTGGAAATCCGGCAGAAGGTGTGCGGAAGCACCCTGCATGATGCGGTGTGCTATACGACGGACAGTCTGCTGCGCGAGTCAGTGGTCTATACGGAGCGGATCCAGCCGACATGGATCTATCCGGGGGCACATGTTCTGCTCGCGGATGATATGCGGATCAATCAGGAGATTTTCCAGGAACTCGCAGCGCCGTGGCGGTTTACACTGGATGTTGTGCGCAACGGAAAGGAGGCTGTGGAGGCGGCAGCGCGGAAGGAGTATCAGCTGATTTTTCTGGATCAGAGGATGCCGGAAAAAAATGGCGATGAAGCGGCGAAGGAGATCCGCCAGTTTTGCGATATCCCAATGGTACTTATGACTGCTGATATTACCGCGGAGTTAAAGCATCGGAATCGCAGACCGGAATTTACGGCGTATCTGGACAAGCCGATCGATGTGTCAGAGCTAAAGAAAGTGATTGAGACTTATCTGCCTGTCGCAGAGCGCAGGGATTTCCTGCTTCACGCGCAGATGAACCATGGGGCATACCGCCGTCTCTTGCAGACGTTTTTGCAGGAGACGGGATCGCTTGCAGCAGAACTGCCGGGCTATGTGCCGGAGCAGCTGGAGCTTTTCGGAACGAAAGTGCACGGAATCAAGGGCGCCAGCCAGCAGATCGGCAGACAGGCGTTAAGCGAGAGCGCAGAAATCATGGAAATGGCGGCAAAGACAGAAAATATCCGGTACCTGGAAAAGCATATGACAGAGTTTTTGGAGACGATCCGGCACACGTTAGAGAGTGTCGAGGATGAATTAAAGAATCTGCCGCAGGAGACATCCGGGGAAGAGACAGCAGCCGGGGACGCACCGGAGGAAAAGCAGCAGATTCTGGCACAGCTTAGGGAAGCTTTTGATGCGTGTGACCTGCCCGGGATTGAGCAGGGACTTTCCCGGTTTGCGCGTGCCCATCTGACAGCGGAGGAACGGGAACTGTTGACAGAACTGCATGCGGCATATGAGAACCTGGATTACGAAGAGGGAAGCGAACTGCTTTCCGGCCGGATGCTGTGATAGAAGTGAAAGAAAAAATGATTGTTTTGTACAAGTTAGGTGATTGATAGTGTGAGAAAAAATCCCTCCGCAGGGATATACTGTGCGTAGAATAGAAATCCGGAGTTCCCGGAGCAGCTGACAGGAGATCTGCAGCAAATTTGTACAGGGGGGAAAACTATGAATCTGGCAGAAATTACACATCGGGCGTATTTTTTAGACTGCTATCCGCTTGATGAGAGACATTTAAAAATAAGTATTCAGACAGGAAAAGATGTGGACGAGGTGATCCTCTGGGCGGGCGACCCGTATTCCGCCGGGATTGCCGAGAACGAGCAGAACTGGCAGGGCGAGCGGGTGCCGATGGAACTGGAGCGGGAACTGGCGCACAGAAATGTATATAGTGCCGTCCTCACACCGGCGTACCGCAGAGTCAAGTACCATTTTGAGATCACCGGCGGCGGGGAGAGCGTCTGCCTGTATGAGGATGGATTTGTGAAAGCGGCAGAGCGTTTTCCAGCGGACCGGATGATCCAGCGTTTTATCTATCCGTGGATGAACCGGGCGGACATTATGAAGGTGCCGGACTGGGCGGAGAATATCGTGTGGTATCAGATTTTCCCGGATCGTTTCTGCAGAAAAAATCCGGAAGAAAAGCGTCATTCCTGCCGCGAGTGGGCATGCCAGGAGGATCCGACCTGGAAGGAGTTTTACGGGGGGGATCTGGCGGGAATCCGCAGCCGCCTTGCCTATATTGCAGACCTTGGCGTCGGAGGCATCTACTTAAACCCGATTCTGTGGTCGGATTCCAACCACCGGTATGACACGATCGACTACCACAGCGTGGAGCCGGATCTCGGCACGGAGGAAGAACTGAAGGCGTTGATTGCGGAGGCGCATGCGCTGGGACTTCGTGTGATGATCGATGCGGTATTCAATCATTGCGGAGCGAAGTGCGCGCTCTGGCAGGACGTGCTGGAAAAGGGACCGCAGTCCGACTATTACCACTGGTTTTGCGTGAACCGCTGGCCGATCAATGAGCAGACCCATGCGACAAAGCAGGGGGATTATTTCTCATTTGCGTTTGTCGACAATATGCCCAAATTTGATACCAGTGAGCCGGACGTGATGGAGTATCTGACCGGCATTGCAAAGCACTGGGTATGTGACTGGAAGGTTGACGGAATCCGTTTTGATGTCGGCAATGAGATTTCGCATGCATTTTTAAAACATCTGCGTCTGGAATTGAAAAAGTGCAATCCAAAGCTTTTCCTGCTCGGAGAGATCTGGCATGATGCTTTCCCATGGCTGCTCGGCGACGAGTATGATTCGACGATGAACTACCCGTTTCTGGCGTGCGTGAATAACTTCTGGGCAGATAAGACACAGAGTGGTACGGATTTTATGCATGGCATCAACCAGTGCTACAGCATGTACTACGAGCAGGTGGACCGCGTGCTGTTTAATCTGTTAGATTCCCATGATACGGATCGTCTGATGGAGAGATGCCACGGAAATGCGGATATGTTTCTGGCACAGCTTGCGATTCTGTTCACCATGCAGGGCGCGCCGGGTATCTACTACGGCACCGAGATCGGCATGGACGGAGGCGGAACAAAGGCGAACCGGAAGTGCATGCCGTGGGAGGAGATCGATGCGGGTAGCTTTGCGGAGCTGACCGGACAGGTAAAGCGGCTGATTGCGATGCGCAGGCAGTATCCGCAGACAAGGAGCGGGAACGTGATGTGGGATGTCAGAGAGGATTCCAGATTGTTACATTATTATAAGAAAAAAGAAGGACAAAAAACGCTGGAGGTCTGCATTAACGCCGGGGAGGAACCGGTGCGGACAGGGGAGCGGGGACTGCCGGAGCCGGAGGACTGCCTGTTCGCGAACGGATTGGAGCACGGAAGCTTAAGACCGCAGGGCGTTTTCATAAGATTAGTGTGAACATGACACTGCCGTATCGGATCCCGTCTGATGCGGCGGTGTCAGCAGCTCCACTGCAATCCGGAGGCAGAGTGTCTGCATGGATTCCATATCAAACTGACTGCAGAGGGAAGTCTCCAGCTGGGTGTGCGCAAAGCTTTCCAGAAGCTGGATACCTAAATAGATGCGTTCCCTGAGCGCCGGAAGTCCTGCGTATGCGGGGGGACATTTCTGCACGAGGGTATCGACTGCATCGAGCAGAATCCGGTGATAGGCATCCCGGACAGCCAAAATCTTCTGTGTTTTTTGTTCGCAGGTGTGATAAAATGAATTTACAATGGTTTTTACAGGAAAATGTATTGAGGGGAATTTCATATGTTAAAGGTTTTTTTAGCGGAAGATGAGATCGTTATGCGGGAGGGCATAAAGAACAACATCGACTGGCAGGGTGAAGGCTTTGAATTTGTCGGTGACGCGGGCGACGGGGAGCTCGCCTATCCGATCATCCAGAAGACGAGACCGGATATTCTGATCACGGACATTAAGATGCCGTTCATGGATGGACTGGAGCTGAGCCGTCTCGTGAAGCACGAGCTGCCGGAGACCAAGATCATACTCCTGAGCGGGTATGACGAGTTCCAGTATGCAAAAGAGGCAATCGACATCGGAATCACGGATTATCTGGTGAAGCCGGTCACGGGTGCACAGCTGATCGGGACACTCAAGAAGATCGGTCAGAAGATCGAGGAGGAGCGCGGGAAGCAGAAGCAGCAGACGCCGGAGGAGGTGAGATCTGCCGGCAGGCAGCGGCTGTTCCGGCACATGGTCTCCGGAAAGCATACCTATGCGTCGGTGTTCCAGGAGGCGAAGGAACTGGGACTTGAGCTGATTGCGGAGCAGTACAATATCATGATGCTCCAGCTGTTCTCCGAGGAGAAGGAGGATGTCCTGCCGGAGAAGATAAAAGCCTTCGAGCAGGAGCTGGAGAAGTACATGGAGCAGTCCGGCAATCTGATTGTCGCAAAGCAGGGCCGGGCGGAGTACGATTTTGTGCTGAAGGGCACAGGGCAGCAGTCTCTCGCGGAGACGACAGAGCAGGTAAAAAGCCTGCTGGCAGAGTATTTCCGGAGAGAGACGGCGGTGGAGTATGTCGCGGCGCTCGGGACACCGGTGGAGCGTTTCAGCGAGCTGCAGCAGTGCTACCGGCAGACCAACCTGTGCTTTTCCAGACGCTATTCGGTAGAGCGCAACCAGATCCTTGAGGAGGAGACGCCGGGGGAGACTGCGGCGGAGGTTCTGGAGGATGTAAAGCTCGGGGAGCTGAATATCTCCAGCCTGAGTCAGCGGCAGGCAGAGGCTTTTCTGTACACGGGCACTAGGGAGGAGGTGTCCGGCTTCGTGGAGGATTACTTTGCACAGCTCGGGGACGGCAATGTAAAGTCTATCTTCCTGCGCCAGTACGTGGTGATGGATCTGTATGTGACGGCGGTTTCCGTTCTGGAGAAGAGCGGTTACAAGAGCAGGGATCTCGTGGAGCGGTGCGGCGATGCGAAGGAGATGGCAGCCTACCTGACCACGGTTGAGCAGACCAGGGAATATATTAAGAAGCTTTTTTCGGCGGTGCTGGATTTGCGCAGTGAGGCGGTGGACGGAAAATACGACGGCATCATGCAGAAGGCAAAGACCTACATCAACGATCATTTTGAGAAGGACGGGATTTCCCTGAATATGGTCGCAGCGGAGGTAAATCTGAGTCCGAGCCATTTCAGCACGGTATTCGGTCAGGAAATGGGAGAGACGTTCGTAGAATATCTTACAAGAATCCGCATGGAAAAAGCGAAGGAGCTGCTCAGGACGACGGGAAAGAAGGTAACGGAGATTGCCTTTGAGGTGGGCTACCGGGATGCGCATTATTTCAGCAACCTGTTCAAGAAGACGCAGGGCTGCACACCGGGTGAGTACCGCAGCAGAGGGTAAAAGGGGAGATGGATATTGAAGAGAGGGTTTTCACTAAAGAGCAGGCTCTATATGCTGCTGCTGATCTGTGTGGTGCCGCTGACCATACTTCTGGCGTATCTTCTGATTATGACGAACAAGATTTCCTCCGAGTATGACGGGATTGTCAGGAGAATCACAAAGGCAAACGCGTACAACATCAATTTCAAGGAGGACATGGACTACGTGATGTATATTATCGTAGTCAATTCGGAGCGTGCCGAGGAGCTGGTGGACACGGAGCAGCCGCACCGGATGATACAGGCCGCGCGGGAGGTGTTCGGCGAGCTCTATGAGGAGGCAGATTCCGAGTACGCCGCGAACCGGCTGTCAAGCATACTAAAGAGTCTTGACACGCTGGAGGATCGTGTGGAGGAGATCGAGAAGGATGCGCTTGTGACCGGGCTTTATGAGACGAACATGGAGCGTCTGGATCTGAATATCCGCGTCCTGACGGAGCTGATACAGGAGCAGATCCAGTATTATATCTACTATGAGACAACGAACATGGAGGAGCTGCGGATGGGAATCCGCGCGGATGTGGAGAGTGCCATCACGGCGATCACAGTGATTCTCGTCCTGATACTGCTCGGGGCATGGATGGTCAGCAGGAGGATTGTGCGGGGCATCACGGAGCCCATCCAGCGGCTGTGTGAGGCTGCGCAGGCAGCGGGAAGCGGGGATTTTGCGATCCGGGCGCAGGACGAGGAGCTGGATGAGCTCTCGGTTCTGAACAGCAGCTTTAACCAGATGGTGGAGGAGATCGGGCATCTCGTGGAGGATATACGCGTGGAGGAGCTGAATCTGCGCGCGGCGGAGCTGCGCGTGCTGCAGGAGCAGATCAACCCGCATTTTCTGTACAATACACTGGACAACATCATCTGGCTCGCGGAGTCGAAGGACACGGAGCAGGTCGTGAGGATGGTGTCGTCCCTGTCAAGCTTTTTTCGGACAACCTTAAGCAAGGGGCGGGAGTTCATCACGGTAAAGGAGGAGGAGCAGCACATCCGCAGCTACTTAGAGATCCAGCAGTTCCGCTACAGGGATATACTGGAATATGAGATTGCGATTCCGGAGGAGCTCTATGAATATGAGATCATCAAGCTGACGCTCCAGCCGCTTGTGGAGAATGCGCTCTACCACGGCATCAAGAACAAGCGCGGCGGCGGACATATCCGGGTGTCCGGTGCACTCTGCCAGGATGTCATGATTTTCAAGGTGCAGGATGACGGAATCGGAATGGACGGTGCGCGGCTTGCGCAGGTGTGCGCCATGCTCCGCGACGGGGAGCAGGAGCCGGAGCAGGAGGAGACGGGCGGCTTCGGACTGTTCAATGTCAACCAGCGTATCCAGCTCAATTATGGCAGGGAGTACGGACTGAAGATACAGAGCACCTACGGGCAGGGCACCGAGATCTGGGTGCGGATTCCGTGCCGGGCAGAGAAAATCAAAAGAAAACGCAACATTTCCAAAAAAATTACACCTTTTGAGGAAAATACGGCAAAATTGTGAATGAGCTGTTCATAATTTAGTAAAAAATTTTACTTATTTCAAAAGCCAGTCGGTATTTTTTAAACCGTCCGAAAGCTATAATAGGTACATGGTTAAGGACTTAACCAAATCTAATAAAAACTTTGGGAGGTTTTTAAAATGAAAAAAAAGTTAGTGAGTGTACTGATGTGCATGGCAATGGGCGCAACCTTACTGGCAGGCTGCGGAAGCGAGGAGGCTGCTGACAGCAGCAACACAACGGCAGCAGATGCAGCAGACGCAGATACGGCAGCGGACAGCGAAGCAGCGGATGCTTCTGACGCAGCAGATGCGGCAGACGCAGCTGACGGGGATGTAATCAAAATCGGCTTTGCACAGGTTGGCCATGAGTCTGACTGGCGTACCGCATCCACGAATTCCGCACAGTCCATCTTCTCGGCAGAGAACGGATATGATCTCCAGTTCGTTGACTGCGACCAGGATTCGGCAGTCCAGCTGGAGGCAGTACGTGGCTTCATCGAGCAGGATGTGGATTACATCATCATCGACCCGATCGTATCGACAGGCTGGGACACGGTACTGACAGAGTGCGAGGAGGCAGGTATTCCGGTTATCGTCATTGACCGTACGATTGATGATTCGGACAAATATATTTCATGGGTAGGCTCCAACTTCAAGAATGAGGGTCTTGCAGCAGGTGAGTGGTTAAAGGCTTACACGGATGCAAAGGGCATCAGCGACGTGAACGTGCTCGTTATCGAGGGAACAACCGGTGCTTCCGCACAGATCGGACGTACGGACGGCTTCAAGGAGATCGCAGATGCAAACGGCTGGAACATTCTGGATTCCCAGACCGGTGATTTCACACAGGCTGGTGGACAGGAGGTTATGGAGTCTTACATCAAGAGCTACGAGGGACAGTTCAATGTAGTGGTATGCCAGAACGATAACGAGGCATTTGGTGCGATGGATGCCATGAAGGCAGCAGGTATCTCCTATGGTGTGGACGGAGACGTGATCCTGATTTCCTTCGATGCCTGCACCGCAGGTCTTGAGTATGTAATGTCCGGCGACATCAATGCAGACTTCGAGTGCAACCCGCTTGCAGCTCCGTTTGTAGAGGATGTTATCCAGCAGTTAGAGTCCGGCAGCACACCTGACAAGGAAGTATACATGGTTGAGCACTGGTATGTAAATGAGGACATCCTTTCATCCATCACGGTAAACGGCGAGGAGCAGGAGCTTACCGTGGTTACACAGGAGATCGTTGACGCACAGTATTAAGACGGTCTGGCAACAGGACAAACATTATAGCAGGGACAGAGAAGAAGCTGCTTCACAGACAGGGAATTTGTAATGGGGGAGGTCCGTTGGTCTCTCCCAATTTTAAGGAAAGGGTGGAGTAAAATGGAGCATAATGTGGTACTGACCATGCGGGGGATTACCATGACATTTCCGGGCGTAAAGGCACTGGACAATGTGGATCTTACACTGCGGAAGGGCGAGATCATGGCACTGATGGGAGAAAATGGTGCCGGGAAATCTACACTGATCAAGTGTCTGACCGGAATCAACGCGTTCGATGCGGGAGAAATACGCGTTGACGGGATCGATGAACCGGTGGTCAATCATTCGACCCTGGATGCACAGAAAAAGGGCATATCCACGGTGTATCAGGAAGTCAATCTTTGCCCGAATTTGAGTGTGGCAGAAAATTTATTTATCGGCAGGGAGCCGAAGACAAAGCTTGGAACCATCGACTGGAAGACGATGACAGCAAAATCCAACAGGATTATTAAGAGCCTGGATCTTGATATTGACGTAACCAAAAATCTGGAAGAGTATTCACTGGCGCTCCAGCAGATGATTGCGATTGCAAGAGCGGTGGATATGGATTGTAAGGTACTGATTTTAGACGAGCCGACATCCTCCCTGGATGACCATGAGGTTGAAAAGCTGTTCGTTCTTATGCGGCAGCTGAAGGAAAAGGGTGTGGCGATTGTGTTTGTGACACACTTTCTGGAGCAGGTATACGCAGTCTGTGACCGGATCACAGTGCTCCGGAACGGCATACTGGTCGGAGAATATCCGATTGAGGAGCTGCCAAGGGTAAAGCTGGTCGCAGCGATGATGGGCAAGGATTTTGATGACCTTGCAGCTGTAAAATCAGAAGAGAAGAAGGATTTCACCAATGTGCCGGTGGTTATCGATGCGCAGGGCATGAGCCACAAGGGAAAGATCAAGCCGTTTGATTTACAGATACATAAGGGTGAGGTCGTGGGACTGACAGGTCTGCTTGGCTCGGGACGCAGTGAGCTGGCGCGTGTCATCTATGGAGCGGATAAAAACCAGACAGGTAAGCTGTTTGTCAACGGAAAAGAGGCAAAGATCAATGCGCCGATTGATGCGATGAATCTTGGAATGGGACTTCTTCCGGACGACAGAAAGGCAGAGGGCATTATCGCAGACTTATCTGTACGAGAAAATATAATTCTGGCAATGCAGGCAAAGCGCGGAATGTTTAAGCTGCTTCCAATGAGCAGACAGAACGAGATCGCAGACAAGTATATCGAGCTGCTGCAGATCAAGACGGCGAGCAGGGAGACCCTGATCGGGCAGCTCTCCGGCGGAAACCAGCAGAAGGTGATTCTGGCACGCTGGCTTGCCACAGATCCGGAATTCCTTATTCTGGATGAGCCGACCAGAGGTATCGATGTCGGGACAAAGACTGAGATCCAGAAGCTTGTGATCGAGCTTGCGGATCAGGGAAAGAGTCTGATCTTCATCTCTTCCGAGATTGAGGAGATGCTCAGAACATGCTCCAAGCTGGTGGTATTAAGGGATGGTCAGGAAGTGGGAGAGATCACTGAGGAACTGACCCAGGGGCATGTAATGCAGTCCATAGCAGGAGGTGGCAGGAATGAGTAAGTTTAAGAAGCTGGTCAGCCAGCCGTTGTTTTTACCGATTTTCTGTATGATACTGGTGATGGCGGTAAATATCATCTATGATGTGATGGCAGGAAATTTTGCATTTAACTTTTTTACCATCTCCATCCGCAACGGGGTATTGTACGGACGCATCATTGATATTTTAAACCGCGGCAGTGAGATTGCCATTCTTGCCATCGGCATGACGCTGGTTGTGTCCTGCTCGGCAGGAACGGATATTTCCGTCGGCTCGGTCATGTCACTGGCGGCATCGTTCTGCTGCATGCTTCTGGCAGGCTACGGCGTGTCCTCCACCAACAGCCTTGCAGCGCCGCTGATCGTCGGTGTGCTTGGCGGCATCCTGATGGGATGTGCCAGCGGTGCGTTTAACGGTTTTCTGGTATCGTATCTGAATGTGCAGCCGATGGTGGCAACGCTGATCCTGTTTTCGGCGGCGAGGGCAATCGGACTTCTGCTCTGCAACAACATGATCGTATACGTCCGGGATGATTCCTTTAAAATCTTCGGCGGCTATCTCGGATTTATGCCGACACCGATCGTGGTTGCCATCGTGTGCATCCTGATCACATCGCTGGTGCTCCGCAAGACCGCACTGGGCTTATATATCCAGAGCGTCGGCATCAATAAGAAGGCTTCCCGCATCGCGGGCATCAATTCCGAGCGCATCATTTTCCTGTGCTATGTTGTCTGCGGATTGTGTGCAGGAATTGCCGGCATTGTTGCTTCCTCCCGGATCAGCTCTGCGGATTCCAACAACATCGGACTGAACTTCGAGCTGGATGCGATTCTGGCAGTTGCACTCGGCGGCAACAGCCTCGGCGGCGGAAAGTTCCGGCTGGCAGGCTCTATTATCGGTGCGTACACCATCCAGGCGATCACCACCACCCTGTATGCGCTCGGCATCTCGACCGAGCAGGCACCGGTGTACAAGGCGGTCATTGTTATCATTATTGTGGCAATCCAGGCACCTCCGTTTAAGGCATTTATGAAAAAAATGTCTGTAAGGAGACAGCTTGCCAAAGGAGGTGCTGCATAATGAAAGCGAAAAAATTAAATGGAAATACGGTTCTTCTGATAATTACCATCGCGTTATTTTTTGTGATGTATGCCGTGGGCTGTGTGATTTATTCCAATAAGGGCTTCACACATCTGCAGACGTTTTTGAACATCCTTATCAATAATGCGGGCCTGCTCTGCATCACCTGTGGAATGACCTGCGTGATGCTGACCGGCGGCATCGATATTTCCGTTGGCTCGCTGGTTGCCATGGACTGCATGATTCTTGCCGTCGGTATGGAGCGCTGGAACATGAATGCGGTTCTGCTCTGCATACTTGTGCTTGCCATCGGGATTGTGTTCGGCGTGGTGCAGGGCTTCTGTGTCGGCTATCTGAATATCCAGCCGTTTATTGTGACAATGGCGGGAATGTTCTTCGCCAGAGGCATGACAGCCGTTATCAGCACGGAACAGATCTCCATCAGCAGCAATGCATTTTTTGTAAAGCTTGCCAATACGAAGATCAGCCTTCCGTTTGGCTCCTATACCAACAACAAGGGCGTGGTGCAGGTTCCGTTTATCCGTGTATCGGTAATCGTGGCGCTGCTCGTGCTGATAGCCGTATTTTTCATGCTCCGCTATACCAAGTTCGGCAGAAGCCTTTACGCAGTCGGAGGAAGTGAGCAGTCGGCGACCATGATGGGACTGGACGTGAAGAAGACGAAGCTGAAGGCGTATGTGCTTTCCTCATTCCTCTGCTCGATCGGCGGCATCTGCTACTGCCTGAACACGATGTCGGGAAATGTGCAGCAGGCACTCGGACTTGAGATGGATGCCATTGCTTCCTCCGTTATCGGCGGTACATTATTGACAGGCGGTGTGGGAAATGTCATCGGCTCCTTCTTTGGTGTACTTATCAACGGAACGATTTCCACACTGGTGAAGACGAACGGCAAGCTGCTCAGCTCGTGGTCCAACATTGCGGTGGCTGCGCTGCTCTGTTTCTTCATCGTATTACAGAGTATCTTTGCAAAGATCAAAGAGAAGAGCAAATAAAAACAAGGCTGTCCAGGGGCTGTCCGCTTCATGCGGCAGCCTTTTGGCTCTTCTATGGGAAAATACCGTGCTGCGTTAAAAAAGCACCCCGGGCAGGAGGTGCAGCCGGCAGGAGAAAAGGCGGGAGGAATATGAACATATTTCAGAAGAGGACTGTGGGAAAAAAAGGAATCGCGGCGGCGCTGCTTGCCAGCCAGCTGCTCTTTACAGCCGGCTGTGGGAGTGGGGAGCAGAGAGAGACTGCGGGACAGCTGGATACGGAGCAGACGATGCAGCAGGACGGCTATATTGTGGTCGGATATGTGCAGGTCGGCTCGGAATCCGACTGGAGAACCACCAACACACAGTCCTTTAAGGATGTGTTCACGCAGGAAAACGGCTACTATCTGATCTTCGAGGACGGACAGCAAAAGCAGGAGAACCAGGTGAAGGCAATCCGCAATCTGATCTTGCAGGAGGTGGATTATATCGTGCTCGACCCGATCGTGGAGACAGGCTGGGAATCCGTTCTGGAGGAGGCGAAGGAAGCCGGAATCCCGGTGATTCTGTCTGACCGCAGGGCGGAGATGGAGGACGACAGCCTGTATACATGCTGGGTGGGCAGTGACTTCGCGGAGGAGGGCAGGAACGCCGGGCACTGGCTGGAGAATTATCTGGAAAAGCAGGGGCGGAGCGGGGAGACAGTTCATATCGTATCTCTCCAGGGGACGCTGGGCTCCTCTGCACAGATCGGGCGGACAGACGGATTCGCAGAGGTTCTCCAGCAGAATGAAAACTGGGTGATGCTGGAGCGCCAGTCGGGGGATTTCACGCAGGCAAAGGGGCAGGAGGTTATGAAGGAATTTCTCGAAAAATACGAGGATATTGATGTTGTAATCAGCGAGAATGACAATATGACCTTTGGCGCTATCGAGGCGATCCGGGAGGCGGGCAGGACGATTGGCAGTGACGGGGACATTATTATCCTGTCCTTTGATGCGGTAAGGGATGCCCTCAAGGCAATCCAGACCGGGGACATCGCGGCTGATTTTGAATGCAATCCGCTGACAGCCCCGCTTGTGGAGGAGACGATCCGCCGCCTGGAGGCGGGGGAAAGCGTGGAGAAGATCCAGTATGTGGAGGAGACATATTTTGACTGTGAGATGGATCTCTCGGAGCTGTTGGAGAGCAGACCATATTAGGCAGGAAGTCCCTGCTTCTGCTGGCGGTAAAATTATCTGAAAAAATTAGCACTCACCTCTTGACAGTGCTAACAACTGGTGCTATAACATAATTGTAACAGGGAGAACAAAGCAGGCGGCGCATAGATATGTGCCGCCTGTATATCATAGGAAGAGAAAGAGAGGTACGCTTATGAACATTCAGAAATTTACACAAAAGTCAGTGGAAGCCATTAACGATTGCGAGAAGCTTGCCTATGAATATGGAAATCAGGAGATCGAGCAGGAGCATCTTCTGGTTGCACTCATGCGGCAGGAGGATGGACTGATTCCGAAGCTGATTGAGAAGATGGAGATTCAGAAGGAGCACTTCATGGATAACGCCGAGCGGCATCTGGCAGCGCGTGTCAAGGTGTCCGGCGGTCAGGTCTATGTCGGACAGGATTTAAATAAGGTGCTCATTCATGCCGAGGATGAGGCGAAGCAGATGGGGGACGAGTATGTTTCTGTCGAGCATCTGTTCCTGGCGCTGATCAAGTATCCGAATAAGGCATTGAAGGAGATCTTTAAGGAGTACGGCATTACCAGAGAACGGTTTTTGCAGGCGCTCTCGACAGTCCGCGGCAATCAGCGCGTGACATCGGACAATCCGGAAGCAACCTACGACACGCTGGAGAAGTACGGGTATGATATGGTAGCCCGTGCGAGAGACCAGAAGCTGGATCCGGTCATCGGACGTGATGATGAGATCCGGAATGTCGTGCGGATTCTGTCCCGTAAGACGAAAAACAACCCGGTGCTGATCGGTGAGCCGGGTGTCGGCAAGACGGCTGTTGTCGAGGGACTTGCCCAGCGAATTGTAAAAGGCGATGTGCCGGAGGGCTTAAAGGACAAGAAATTGTTTGCACTGGATATGGGTGCGTTAATCGCAGGTGCAAAATACCGCGGTGAATTCGAGGAGCGGTTAAAGGCAGTGCTTGATGAGGTGAAAAGTTCCGAGGGACAGATTATCCTGTTCATTGATGAGCTTCACACGATCGTGGGTGCGGGCAAGACGGATGGTGCGATGGATGCCGGACAGCTGTTAAAGCCGATGCTTGCGCGTGGTGAACTGCATTGTATCGGTGCGACGACCCTGGATGAGTACCGCGAATACATTGAAAAAGATGCGGCGCTCGAGCGTCGTTTCCAGCCGGTAATGGTGGATGAGCCGACGGTCGAGGATACCATCTCCATTCTGCGTGGATTGAAGGAACGCTACGAGGTTTTCCATGGAGTTAAGATTACAGATTCTGCGCTGGTATCGGCAGCAGTGCTCTCCAACCGTTATATTTCGGATCGTTTTCTTCCGGATAAAGCGATCGATCTGGTCGATGAGGCGTGCGCGCTGATCAAGACCGAGCTGGATTCCATGCCGACGGAACTGGACGAGTTGAACCGCCGTGTCATGCAGATGGAGATTGAGGAGACAGCGCTGAAAAAGGAGACCGACCGTCTGAGCCAGGAGCGTCTGGCAAATCTGCAGAAAGAACTGGCAGAGCTGCGCGATGAATTCAACACGAAGAAAGCGCAGTGGGAGAATGAGAAAAAGTCGGTAGAAAAAGTACAGAAGCTGCGTGAGGAGATCGAAGCGGTCAAGAATGAGATCAAGATGGCACAGCAGAAGTACGATCTGGAGAAGGCAGCCGAATTGCAGTACGGCAAGCTGCCACAGCTACAGAAGCAGTTGGAGATCGAGGAGGAAGCCGTGAAGAAACGCGACCTTTCCCTGGTGCATGAAAACGTCAGTGAGGAAGAGATTGCGCGGATCATCTCCAGATGGACAGGAATTCCGGTGGCAAAACTGACGGAGAGCGAGCGTAACAAGACGCTGCATCTCGACGAGGAACTGCACAAACGTGTCATCGGCCAGGATGAGTGCGTCACGAAAGTGACGGAAGCAATCATCCGTTCCAAAGCAGGTATCAAAGACCCGAGTAAGCCGATCGGATCGTTCTTATTCTTAGGACCGACCGGTGTTGGTAAGACAGAGCTTGCAAAGGCGCTTGCAGCAAGTCTCTTCGATGATGAGTCGAATATGGTGCGTCTTGATATGAGTGAGTATATGGAGAAATATTCCGTCTCCCGTCTGATCGGAGCGCCTCCAGGATATGTCGGATACGATGAGGGTGGACAGCTGACCGAGGCAGTGCGCAGAAAGCCGTATTCGGTGGTATTGTTTGATGAGGTGGAGAAGGCACATCCGGATGTGTTCAACGTTCTGTTGCAGGTACTGGACGATGGACGAATCACAGATTCACAGGGACGTACCGTCGATTTTAAGAATACAATCATCATCATGACATCGAACCTTGGATCAGCACATCTGCTTGAGGGCATCGATGCAAACGGGGATATCAATCCGGAGTGCGAAGCGGCAGTTATGGACGAACTGCGCGGACATTTCCGTCCGGAGTTTTTGAACCGTCTGGATGAGATTATTATGTTTAAGCCGCTGACGAAGGACAACATCGGTAACATCATCAACCTTCTGGTTGCAGATCTCAACAAACGTCTGGCAGACCGTGAGATCACGGTGGAGCTGACCGATGCGGCAAAGCAGTATATCGTGGAAAACGGATATGATCCGATCTACGGTGCAAGACCGTTAAAGCGGTTCTTACAGAAGCATGTGGAGACACTTTCCGCAAAGCTGATTCTTGCGGATAAAGTCAGGGAGGGAGATACGATTCTGATTGATGTCTCCGGAAATGAACTGACGGCAGCAGTGAAAGATTAAAGAAAAATGGACAGCCCGGCAATTTCGAGATGGAATTGCCGGGCTTTTTTGTTATAATAACAGAAGAAAATATCCGTGGAAAATACTACGACTTCGGACGGGATAAAAAGAAAAAGCAGGAAAAAGTGTATGATAACGATAAAGGATATGGCAGAAATAGCGGGGGTCAGCCCGACTACTGTTGCGAATGTTCTACATGGAAGAACGAAAAAAATGTCGAAGGAGACATTGAAAAAGGATGTGATCGATCAATCCCATTACGTTTCAAATATGGGGGCACGCGTTCTGGCAAATTATGGCTCCAGAATTATCGGAGTTATCATGAATTATGACAGGCGTGCGGAAAACAATGCAATGGCGGATCCGTTTTATGGAACCATAGTGGGAGCATTGGAAAAAGAAATCAGGGAACACGGTTACTATATGATGCTATATATGGCAGGGAGTGTTGAAGAAACGGTCAGGCTGGCATCTTCCTGGAATATTGAGGGACTGGTGGCGCTTGGCTGCCGGGCGGAGGATGTCCAGAAAATGAAAGAACAGTTAAAAATGCCGGTGGTGTTTATTGATTCTTATTTTGAAAATCAGGATTGTTATAATGTCGGGCTGGATGACTTCGGGGGAGGATACATGATGACAAATTATCTGATCCGGCAGGGGCATAGAAGAATTGCGTTTCTGGCAGATCAGCAGGAACCGGCAGGTGTTGACCGGGAGCGCTTACTGGGATATCAGAAAGCACTTGAAGAGAATGGAATCATATTTCATGAGAGGGACTATGTCCCGATCAGCTTCAGAAAACAGACGAGACACACGCGGTTGTGGGAATTTTGTCAGGAGCGCCTGAATGAGTATACGGCACTGTTTTTCGCTTCGGATTTTTATGCAAGCGACGCAGTATTTATTTTTCAATCGCAGGGGATACGTGTCCCACAGGATATATCGGTGGTAGGATTTGATGATAACCTGTTTGCAGAGCACTGCCGTCCAATGCTTACGACTGTGCAGCAGCATGTGGCAGACAAAGCATTTTACGCATTTGCGCTGTTGCAGCGTCTGATCAGGGGAGAGGAGTGTATAGAAAAAAATATTCATCTGCCGGTAAAGCTGGTCATAAGAGAGAGTGTGCAGCCATTAGAATCATAAATTTATAGTTAAAAGACATTTAAGTGCATATTGCACAATGAATGTCTTTTTTAATTGTAAAAATAGTAGGTGTTACACAACACCTATTGCCACATGTGGAAAGGAATGATACCATAGCAGATGTAAAGGATAGGTGTTACGTAACACCTGTGAGAAAAGGAGGAATTATGATGATGGGAAAAAGGTTTTTGGCATTAGGTCTTACGGTGGCAATGACGGGCAGCCTGCTTGCCGGCTGCGGCAGCGCGGGAACAGAAAGCAGCGCAGGGGCATCCGCTGGCAGCTCAGAATCTGGACGTTCCGGCAATGAAAATGCAAAGGTAGAATTGGAATTGTTTTCTACTAAAACAGAAAATGCTGATATTTTACAGCAGATGATTGATGGATTTATGGAGAAGAATCCGGATATCAAAATTACACTTACGTCAGAATCGGATGCGGCAACAGTTCTTAAGACACGGCTGACAAAGAATGATGTGCCGGAACTGATTGCCATGGGTGGAGATTCAAACTATACGGAACTTCAGAGTGCGGGAGTCCTGCTCGACTTAAGCGGTGAGGATTTCATATCTGAAGTACAGAGTGCATATCTTGAGATGCTCTATGATGTCAATGTAGACAAAGAGCAGAAAGCGTATGGTGTACCTTATGCGACCAATGCATCCGGTGTGTTATATAATGAAGATCTGTTCGCGCAGGCCGGTGTTGAGGTACCTCAGACCTGGAGTGAATTCCAGGATGTGGTGATTCAACTGCAGGAGGCTGGCATCACACCATTTGAATTGACGTTTGCGGACAGCTGGACGTGTCTGCCGCCGTGGAACAGCATGGCTCCGGTTATTCCGGCAGAAAATTTTACGGATGAACGCAAAGAGGGAAAGACGGCGTTTACAGGTACACACGAGGAGGTTCTGGAAAAATATCTGTGGCTTTTGGATTATGCGCAGGATGATTTTATGGGAACGACGTACACAGATGGAAATGCAGCATTTGCAAATGGTGCAGCAGCCATGATGATCAATGGAAACTGGGCAATTTCAGAGTTTTTGAATACCAATCCGAATATGAATGTGAATATGTTTGCGTTCCCGTCCGTGGATGAGGCTGACCGGAATACCGTGACATCCGGTGTAGATGTACTGTTGGCTGTTTCTAATCAGGGAGATGAGGCACAGCAGGAGGCTGCAAAAGAGTTTATCCGCTATGCTCTGACACCGGGGGTGGCGCAGTCTTATATCGACGACCAGTTTGCATTTTCGGCTGTCAATGGGGTAGAACAGAAGAATGAGACGGTATCAGGTGTCAGCAAGGACATTGCAAATGGTAAAGTTTCCAATTTCCCGGATCATTATTATCCGAACGGATTTGATCTGTCTGCGATTCTGCAGCAGTTTGCATTAAATAAAGTGGACGGTATGGATGATACAGAGAATATCACAGAAACGCTGCAATCCTGCGATGAGCAGTATGATGCAGCAAATGTAGAATAAATGATATGAGGTGCGTATGAAACAGAAAAAGAGAATCAATCCGGCATTTTACATTATGACGGTGCCGATGGCAGTCCTGTTTTTCTGTTTCCATACGTTTCCATTTCTGCAGGGTGTATTTTACAGCTTTACGGACTGGAAAGGGTATGGAAACTGGAATTTTGTAGGGCTGCGAAATTATCTGCATATTTTTCAGGACAAAAATGTTGGATATTCGTATTTGTTCACGTTTAAATTTGCAATATGCGCAACGATACTTGTAAATGTCGTGAGTCTGCTGTTAGCCTGTGCACTGAATGCAAAGATTGGGTGTAAAAATTTCCTGAAGGCGGTTTTTTTCCTGCCGTACATGCTGGGAACGCTGATCATCAGTTATGTTTTCAAGTATATTTTTGCAAATCTGATTCCAGTACTCGGAAAAGCGCTGGGCATTGCAGCACTCAGCAATAATGTGCTGGGAACAGGGAATGCGTGGATCGGGGTTCTGGTGGTTACGATATGGCAGTCCATGGCGTTTAACACATTGATATACCTGTCTGGTCTGCAGACGGTAGACCGTGATCTTTATGAGGCTGCGGCACTGGATGGGGCAACAGGATTCCGGAGATTTTTCCAGATTACATTTCCACTGATTGCACCGTTTTTTACAATCAATATGGTGCTTAGCGGGAAAAATTATCTGATGGCATTTGACCAGTTTATTGCGATGACGAACGGCGGACCGGGAACGGCAACGACAACCATTTCGGTATTGATCTATAAGAAGGGATTCAGCGGCGGACAATTTGCCTATCAGTCTGCCAATGCAGTGCTGCTGTTTCTTGTGGTTGTCCTGATTTCTGTATTCCAGCTTCGTGTGTTGGAGCGAAGGGAGGAGAAGGTAGGCTGATGAAAAAGACAGCATG
>OHYC01000196.1_pt1 | contig 27614 bp, 19 predicted proteins | sample 1580171 | NCBI WGS metagenome assembly OHYC01 (sample SAMEA3882526, study PRJEB24775) | human gut metagenome | biome: human-associated habitat; feature: intestine environment; material: feces | place: Netherlands | collected 2009/2010
TATCGGCAAGCAGTTTGCCGCCAAGCTCACCAAGCTCCATGGTCAGCGCCTCAGCATGCTTACCGGCAACCGACGTGGAGGCCTGGGCACAATAAGCACCAGTATCCACGCCATGCCCGATGCGCATGATAGAAACGCCAGCGACCTCATCACCAGCGAGAATCGCACGCTGAATAGGAGCAGCCCCACGCCAACGAGGCAGCAAGGACGCATGGACATTCACAATACCAAGCGGTGCCATATGCAGCACGTCATCAGACAAAATGCAGCCATAAGCAGCCACACAGAAGATATCGGCTTGCGCAGCTTGGAGAGCCTCAACAACCTCAGGCGTCATACGATTAGCCTCAACAACGGGCAGACCAAGCTCAAGCGCTTTAGCCTTAACAGGAGACGGCTCAAGCTTCTTACCACGCCCACGAACAGCATCAGGACGAGTAACAACAAGCGCAATCTCATTGCCAGCCTCAACAAGCGAAACCAGCGAAGGCACAGCAAAATCAGGCGTACCCATAAAAACAATACGCATAAAGAACGTCTCCCCTCAACCAAAGCCGAGACGGCTACAAATTAACAGCGGAAAGCCGAGTCACCAGCCCATCCGCAATAACAATTCAACAAGAACAAATATACCCAAAACCAAAGAAAGAGCCGCAATAAAAGCAGCTCTTTCAGCAAAGCAATTATCAGCGAAGACGCCCCTCCCTGGCCCAACGGCACCCGGGCGAACCGAGCCAGAACAACGCAGTCCCCGGTGCTGAGCGCCCACATATCGTCCCGCGCGCAGTTTCGCAGCGCAGCGAGAATGTTTGAGCACGGGATGATATAGGCGGGCGCCCCGGTGACGGACAAACCTACTCCGTCTCGCCCGGTCGAGCGCCGCGGGCCAGGGCGTCCTGGTACTCCTTGACAGCCTTGAGCCTCTGCATGGGCTTAAGGCGCTCGAACATGGTGTTACCGTGCAGGTGATCGATCTCGTGCTGCAGGCACACGCAGAACAGATCGCCCGTGGCCTCATAGCGAATCAGGTTGGCATCCAAGTCATACGCCTCGACGACGACATGGTCGGGACGCTCAATCTCGCAGCTAATGCCAGGGATGGAAAGGCAGCCCTCGCTAAAGGGCACCAGATGGTCGCTCTGCTCAACAATGACGGGATTGATGAGCACGTACGGGTCGTAGTCGTTTTTGTCACTGTAGTCGCAGTCGATGGTGACGAGCTGAATGAGCTCGCCGATCTGCGGGGCAGCCAGGCCGCAACCGCCGTTCTCGAACATCATCTTCTTCATCTTCTCGGCAAGCGCCTCGATTGCCGGGGTGATCTCCTCGATGACGGCGCACTCCTGGCGCAGACGAGGGTCGGGCGACAGTACGATTCCGTTGGCTTCCATGGCCATCCTTTCGGGTTGTTACATCAAATCATAGGCGTCGACGTCAACGCTCACGCTCACGCCGCGCACAGAGCCCACCTCTTTGAGGCAGGCGTCGATATCATCAGAGACATGGTACCCCACGGGCGACTTCACAAGCAGATGGAAGCGGTAACGGTCCTTGGCTCTCTCGATTACACACGAAGCCGGACCAAGCACCTGGGGCACGGCGCTCCCCGCCCGCAAAAAGTCGGGCGCGGCGGCATGCCAGCGACGCTTGAGGAGCTTCGCGATGCGACCAATGTAGTCCTGCGCGTCGTCTCGGTTCGCCGACCACACCAAGATGTTGACCAAGCGAACAAACGGCGGGTACAGCGCGTCGCGGCGCTGGTCCAGGTCGTAGTCGATAAAGATCGAGCGGTCGTGCACAGCGACGGCGCGGATGACCGGATCCTCGGGCAGATAGGTCTGGATGATGACCTCGCCGGGACGATCGCCGCGGCCGGCGCGGCCCGCAACCTGCTCCAGCAGATCGTAGGCGCGCTCCCCTGCGCGGAAGTCCGGCAGCTTGAGGGCGAAGTCGGCATTGACCACGCCCACGAGCGTGACCTCGGGAAAGTCGAGACCCTTTGCGATCATTTGGGTGCCCAGCAAAACGGCGCAATCGGCCGCATCGAATTGCTCGAGCAGCTTTTTGTGCGCATCCTTGCCGCGCGTGGAATCGGCATCCATGCGAATAATGGCGACATCCTCAGGAAGCATCTGGTGCAGCGCGTCCTCGATCTGTTGAGTGCCCAGACCCATTTTTGCCAGGTAGCGACTGCCACATTTGGGGCAACGGCTCGTGGGCGCGGGATACGGCTGCACGCGCCAAGACGAACCGCAGGTGTGGCACTGCAGCGTGTGTGTGCGCTCGTGATACGTAAGCGCGGTGGAGCAGTGGTTGCAGGTGGGCACGCAGCCGCATTCGCGGCACATCAGAAACGGCGCAAAGCCACGGCGGTTATGCAGCAGCACGGCCTTCTCGCGGCGCTCGACCACGCGCTCCAGGCCCTCCATCAGCGGTTTTGAGAACATGGAACGACTGCCGTGCGAGAACTCACGGCGCAGGTCGGCGATCCGAACCGTCGGCAGGACTGCGTGTCCCGGGCGCTCGGGCATCTCGACGCGCGTCCAGGTGGCACCGTTATACGTGCCACGGCGGCAGCGATCGAGGGCCTCAGCAGAAGGCGTGGCCGAGCCCAGCACGAGCGGGCAGCGATAGCGACGCGCCATCTCGGCCGCCACCTCGCGCGCGTGGTAACGCGGGCTGGAGCCTTGCTTATAGCTGGTCTCGTGCTCCTCGTCGATGATGATGAGGCCCAGGTCGTCAAGCGGGCAAAAGAGCGCCGAGCGGGCGCCCACGACCACGCGTGCGGCACCGCTGGCGACCATATCCCACTGGTCTAGGCGCTCACCGGCCGAAAGGCGCGAATGGAACACGGCGACCGTCTCACCAAAGCGCGAGCGAAAGCGGCCGACGGTTTGGGCCGTCAGCGAGATCTCGGGCACAAGCACGCACGCTGAACGGCCGGCCTCGAGCACGCGCTCGATAGCGGAGAGGTAGACCTCGGTTTTGCCGGAGCCCGTAACACCGTCCACGAGCACCACGTCGCCGTCCGAATCCAGGCGAGCGCGCTCAATCTGCGCGAGCGCCTGCTGCTGACCGTTCGTAAGTGCGACCGGCGCTTTGCCGCTCGCTGAGGACAGCGTAGTCTGCTCGCTGCAACCGCGCCAGGCACGGCGCTCCTCCACCACGACGACGCCGCGTTTTTCGAGCGCCTTGATGGTCGCCGACATGCTGTTATAGAGAAGGTTGAGGTCGCGCGTCGTGACCGGGCCGCACTGGAGCGCCTCAATGAGCTGACGCTGGCGAACTGCAGTCTTGGGCGGCGTATAGTCGAAACCCTCGGGCGTGAGCATGACCCAGCGGTTTTGGATTGGCTTGACGGCGGGACGTTCAACCGTCCACACGCCGTCGTCACCCTTGACCACGCGCGGGCTGCCGCCCGGAGGCAAGAACAGGCGCAGGCACTCGGAAAGCGTTGCGACGTACTCGCGGCTCATCCAGTGTGCGATACGGGCGGCTTCGGCGGTAAAGAGCGGTTTGCTGAGGATGGCCTCGATGGGCTTGATGCGCGCAGGGTCGAGGGCGTTGTTGCCCTGCAGATCGCCCAGCTCAGGAGCAATGTCGACGACATAGCCCGCGGCCGCACGGTTGCCAAAATGAACTAGGACGGTGGAGCCGATCTGGACATCGTTGGCGAGTGGCTGCGGAATGCCGTAGGCAAACGGCTCAGACAGTGCACGCGTCGGGATGTCGAGGACTACGCTCGCATAGGCGGCGACGGGTTCGGGTGCGGGCTCGGGCTGCGTCGGGGCGGCGGCAGGAGCCGCGGACTTCGGAGCTTTCTCCGGTTCCGGCGAACCAAACAGCGAAAGTTGCTCGGCCATGGCCCCAGCACCTCCTATCCCATACGTCTACAGAAACAAGAGCCCCGCTCGGGGTGAACGGGGCTCGGATACATACGTTTGCGCAGCGATTACAGCGCCATCGTGCGGGCGCGGTCAATGCGCGCCAGGCAGTCGTCACGACCGACGAGCGCCATGGTCTCGCCCAGCGGAGGGCTCACCATGTTGCCGCAGACGGCGACGCGCACAGCCTGGAACACCACGCGCTTCTTAAGGTCCATCTGCTCGGGCAGCGGTTCAAGCGCGGCGTCGATGTTGGCAGCCGTCCACTCGTCCACGCCCTCGAGCGCGGCCTTGGCGGCGTCCAGAATGGCACCCATGCCCTCCTTGGCCAGGCCCTTGTTGACGGATTTCTCGTCATACTCGAGCGTCTCGGCCGTGGCAAAGATGGGAGCGGCGACGGTCACGGCGTCGGACGGCATCTTGGTGCGCGGCTTAACGAGGGCGGCAAGCGCGTCGATCCAGTCCTCGCCGTACTCGACATTACCCTCGATGAGGCCTGCCTCGTGCAACTCGGGGACCATGATCTCGTCGGCAAACTGCGCGTCGGACATGCCGTTGATGTACTCGGCATTGACCCAGTCGAGCTTCTTGGGGTCGAAGGTCGCGGGGTTCTTGGAAATGCGGTCGAGCGAGAACTTGCTAGCCAGGACGTCGCGCGGGATGATCGTGGTCTCGCCGTCGAGCGACCAGCCGAGCAGCGCCAGGTAGTTGACGAAGGCATCGGACAGGTAACCGGCGTCGCGGTACTCCTCCACCGAGGTGGCGCCGTGGCGCTTGGAGAGCTTTTTGCCGTCGGCACCCAGGATCATGGAGATGTGGGCAAACGTGGGCACGGGCGCGCCGAGGGCCTCGTAGACCATGACCTGGCGCGGGGTGTTGGACAGGTGGTCGTCGCCGCGGATGACATGGGTGATCTTCATCATGGCGTCGTCGACGACGGTCGCGAAGTTGTACGTGGGCGTGCCATCGGAGCGGAAGATGACAAAGTCGTCGAGCTCCTTGGCGTCGAAGGTCACCTCGCCGTGGACGGCGTCGTGGATGACGACGTCGCCGCGGTCCTCGGGCACCTTGATGCGAAGGACGTAGGACTCGCCGGCCTCGATGCGACGGCGGGCCTCCTCGGGATCAAGATCGCGGCAACGGCGCTGATAGCCCTGGAAGGGGTCCTTGCGCTCCTGCGCGGCCTTGCGGTCGGCGTCGAGCTGCTCCTTGGTGCAGAAGCAGGGATAGGCCTTGCCCTCGTCCCAAAGCTTCTGGGCGGCCTGCTTGTACAGGTCCAGGCGCTCGGTCTGGGCGTAGGGGCCAAAATCGCCGCCCACCTCGGGACCCTCGTCCCAGTCCAGGCCCAGCCAACGCATGGCGCGCAGGATGATCTGCGTGTTCTCGTCGGTAGAGCGGGTGGGGTCGGTGTCGTCGATGCGCAGGATGAACGTGCCGCCGTTAGCACGGGCGAAAGCCCAGTTATAGATAGCGGTGCGGGCGCCGCCAATGTGCAGCTTGCCCGTCGGTGAGGGTGCAAAGCGGACGCGAACGTCTGATGCCATGGAAATCTCCTCGATTGCAGGATGGATGTCTAACCGCATCAGTATAAAGCATCAAAGCAACCTCCGCACAAAGGGCACCGACCTACTCATTGGGGACAGACTTAAATGGCCAGTCGTTGGAGACGTTCTTAGTTTAAGGCCGCTCATTTATGTCTGTCCCCAATGAGTAGGTGCGGAAAGGGTGTGAATGTTTGATTTACGCGCTATGATGTGCCCTTGCATAGAGAGCCTGGCGGAATGGTAACGGTCGCCGGGACACGTTTTTGAAAGGACAATCATGTCAGAAGAACTTCGTTCCATCCCACCCCAACACGGGTCCTTCGTATTTACGTCGGAGTCGGTGACCGAAGGTCATCCCGATAAGATCGCTGACCAGATCAGCGACGCCGTCCTCGACGCAATCCTCGCCAAAGAAATAGAGCTGCAGGAGCAGGGCTACATCGCCCCCAACGGCGTGCCTGCCAACGTGGAGAACGTCCGCTGCGCCTGCGAGACCCTCGTGACCACCGGCACCGTCATCGTCGCCGGCGAGATCCGCACTCAGGCCTACGTCGACGTGCAGGAGATCGCCCGTGGCGTTATACGCCGCATTGGCTACAACCGTGCCAAGTTCGGTTTTGACTGCGACACCTGCGGCGTCATGAGCCTCATCCATGAGCAGTCGCCCGATATCGCGCAGGGCGTTGACGAGTCCTTCGAGACCCAGACCGGCGCTACCACCGACCCGATCGACCTGATCGGTGCCGGCGACCAGGGCATGATGTTCGGTTATGCCTCCAACGAGACCAAGACTTTAATGCCCATGCCGCACTACCTTGCCAGCCGATTGGCCGAGCGCCTGGCAGCCGTGCGCCACGACGGCACCCTGTCCTACCTGCGCCCCGACGGCAAGACCCAGGTCACCGTGCGCTACGAGGAAGGCAAGCCCGTCGAGGTCACGACCATCGTCATCTCCACGCAGCACGCCGCCGAGATCGAGGACATGGGCAAGATCAAGGCCGACCTCATCGAGCACGTCATCACCCCGGTCATGGCCGCCGAGAACATGCCGTGGGACAACGCGGACATCTACGTGAACCCCACCGGTCGCTTTGTCGTGGGCGGCCCCATGGGCGACACGGGCCTCACCGGCCGCAAGATCATCGTCGACACCTACGGCGGCTACGGCCGTCACGGCGGCGGTGCCTTTAGCGGCAAGGACTGCACCAAGGTCGACCGCTCCGCCGCGTATGCCGCGCGCTGGGTCGCCAAGAACGTGGTCGCCGCCGGCCTGGCCGACCGTTGCGAGGTCGAGCTTGCCTATGCCATTGGCGTTTCCAAGCCCCTCTCAATCATGGTCGACACCTTCGGTACCGCGCATGTTGCCGAGGACAAGATCGTTGAAGCCGTAGAGAAGACCTTCGACCTGCGCCCGGGCGCAATCATCCGCGACCTAGACCTGCGTCGCCCCATCTACGAGAAAACAGCAGCCTACGGTCACTTCGGCCGCGAAGACGCCGACTTCACCTGGGAGAAAACCGATCGAGTCGAAGAACTCAAAGCAGCCTGCGGCCTGTAAGCTAACTCGAAAAGCAACAGCCAAATAACAACGCACCAAAAGAAGTACCGGCCCCAACCGGTACTTCTTTTTTATTTAAAGGTTGTGAAGATGAGCCTACCTGGGACATGGAATAAATCACAGGCCGATAAATTTTGCAGCAGAGCGACTCCAGCCATGTATCCTAAGTTCCGAGGGCTTTGGAATTTGGTCGGTCGCGAGTTCCGCACGAGCCGGAGGCCACTTAATGTGGCCTCCGTGCGAGCCAGGACTGTAGAGCAGGCGACCAAATACCAAAGCCCTCGGAACGACGGGACAAGTATGCCCCGCCCCTCGGAACGACGGGATAGAACAGGAGCACCCATGGCAGGCAAGCCGCAAACACTAGCTACGACCTCGGCATTCGAAATCTTGGGCCCCGTCATGGTCGGCCCCAGCTCATCGCACACCGCCGGCGCCCTGCGGTGCGCCCAAGTTGCTGCCAGCCTGCTGGAAGGCCGCATCACCAAAGTCACCTTTGGCCTGTGGAACTCCTTCGCCCACACCTACCGCGGCCACGGCACCGACCGTGCGCTCGTCGCGGGCATACTGGGCCTCGACACCGATGACGAGAACATCAAGCAGGCCTTCGACCTCGCACGCGAGCAGGGCCTCGAATATCACTTTGGCATCAAGGGCGACGACGCCTCCATCCACCCCAATACCGTCGACATCGACATGGTCGACGACACGGGCGCCACGGCACAGGTCCGCGGCGAGAGCCTGGGCGGCGGCAAGATGCGCATAAGCCGCATTAACGGCGTCGGCGTCGACATCTCGGGCATGTATTCCACGCTCTTCGTGGCGCACAAGGACGTTCCCGGCGTGCTCGCCGCGCTCACCAACCTGCTCGCCTACGCCCATGTAAACATCGCCTTCTGCCGCACCTACCGCACCGAAGTGGGCGGCCAGGCCTACTCCGTCTTTGAGACCGACGGCGCGCCCGACGACACCGTCGTCCCCATGCTGCGCAAGCTCGACAATGTCGATTACGCGACCTTTATCGAGCTCCCCGGTTCTGCCTCGTCGCTCTCCCCCGGCGTCTCGGCTAAGGAGATCTTCGACGACGGCGAGCAGCTGCTCGATGCGTGCGAGGAACTGGGACTCAGCATCGGTGCCGTCATGGCCGTTCGTGAGGCACGTCTGACCGGCGAGGCCCACGCCGTCGCCGCCATGCGCCGCGTGCTCGACGTCATGCGTGAGGAGACCACGGCCCCCCTCGCCAATCCGCAGCGCTCGCTCGGTGGGCTAATCGGCGGCGAGGCCAAGCTCGTCGAAGCCACCGGCCGCAACGATTTGAGTGCAAGCCTGATGGGCCCCGTTCAGACCGATGCCGTGGCCCGCGCCATGGCCGTGCTCGAGCGCTCCGCCACGATGGGCGTGATTGTCGCCGCCCCCACGGCAGGCTCCGCGGGTGTTGTGCCCGGCTGCGTGCTGGCGCTCGCCGATCGCCTGCAGCTCGACGACGAGCAAGTCATGGACGCGCTCTACTGCGCAGCCGCCATCGGCCTCAACCTCACCACGAGCGCCTGCGTCGCCGGCGCCGAGGGCGGCTGCCAAGCCGAGGTCGGAAGCGCCGCCGCCATGGCAGCCGCCGCGCTGGTGCAGATGCTCGGCGGCACGCCCGAGCAGGCGCTTGACGCCAGTTCCATCGCGCTGAGTAACCTGCTGGGCCTCGTTTGTGACCCCGTCGGTGGCCTCGTGGAGGTGCCCTGCCAAAACCGCAACGCCATCGGCGTGGCAGCGGCCTTTAGCTCGGCACAACTCGCCCTCGCAGGCATTAAGAGCCTGGTGCCGTTTGACCAGATGGCACATGTCATGCTCTCGGTGGGTCACGCGTTGCCGGCCACGCTGCGCGAGACGGCAAAGGGCGGCATCGCGCAGGCTCCGGCCGCACTTTCGGCCTGTGCAAAATGCGGTGTGTGCGGATAGCGGCAAAGAACGACTCAAAGGTGGGACAAATGTCCCACCTCTTTTGAATGCCACCGTTTCCGTACCACAAACAGCAGGGCAATCGCTATAATGCAAGCCCAGTAAAAACACGATGAACCGCAAGGCGAAAATCGAAGGATATGCATAGGATGTCGCAAAACGATCGAACTCAACTGATTCCCGATCCGCAGCAGCCGAGCAGGCACACCGGCGGCGTTCAGTCGCCGCGTCCTATCGCGCCGAGCCACGGTCAGCAGCGTGGTGCGGCAAACGCTTCCCAACGCCCGAACCAACAGCGACAGCAGCGTCAACAACGTCAGCAGCGCCAGGCAAACGGCAATGCGCCCAAGCAGCCCCCCACGCACGCTCGAGGCGATCGCGGCCCCGCGCGCAAACCCGCCGAGAACAATAAGCCGGGCAAAAAGACGACGCTCTTTGTCATCCTGGGTCTAATCGTCATTGTCTATATCGTAGGCGTCGTAGCGTTTTCGCAGGTAGCCTACCCCAACACCACCATCGCCGGCGTCGACGTCTCGTTCTCCAACGCTTCGTCTGCCGCCACCAAGGTCAATTCGGCATGGAAGCACTATAAGCTCGCCGTGACAGGCGATGACTTTAACTGGACCTATCAGCCCGAGTCCGATGAGCCCATTGTCGACGGAGAAGCCGCCTCAAAAGAGATCATCAGCCACAACGAGGCCTTTGTATGGCCGGTCCGCCTTGTGGAATCCTTAAGCGGCAAGACCAAAACAACCGCTACCTCCAACGAAGTCGATCTTGATCAAGACGTCGACCTGTCCATGCTCTCCGACGCCTTTGACCAAAAGAAGTTTGAGAAAGATCTGGGCGCCGCCATCGACGAGTTTAACGAGGGGCGTTCGGGCACGTTCGAGGCCAATAGCTCCTATGACGAGCAAGCGGGCAAGTTTACCGTCGAGAAGGCGCGCTCCAACGAAAAACTCAACCGCGAGCATGTCATTAAGTATGCCGAGCTCGAGCTTGCCTCGCTGGCCGAGACCGTAGATCTTTCGAAGCTCGGCAACGATGCCTATGAGCCGCTCAATGGAACGCTGACAGATGATCAGATTCAGGCCGCATGCGATGCCGCCAACAACTTCCTGGGCGTCAACGTGACCCTTAAGCTCAACGGCGAGGATGCCGGCAAAGTTGATGGCAGCTCCGTATTGCAGTGGATCAGCTTTGCCGATCCGGCCAACCCCACGCTCGATACGTCGCAGATCAGCAGCTGGGCAGCCGAGCTCGCCAACGGCTTTAATACCGTGGGCTCCACTCGCTGGTGGACGCGCGCCGATGGCAAGCAGTGCGCCGTCGAAGGCGGTGACTTTGGTTGGTCCATCGACAGCAGCTCGCTCGCCAAGCAGGTTGAGGACGCCATTAACAACAAGCAGTCCGGCGAGATCGAGATCAAGTACTCCCAGAAGGCCGACACCTTTACCGCAAAGGGAGAGCCCGACTGGAAGGCGTATATCGACGTCGACCTGTCCGAGCAGCACGCGCGCTATTATGACGAGAACGGTAATATCGTTTGGGAGGCCAACTTTATTTCCGGCAAACCGGGCGAAGACGCCACCCCCGAGGGCGTGTGGCAGATCAACAGCAACAACGGCGGCAGCACCCTGATCGGAGCCAAGGACCCCGAGACCGGTAAGCCCAAATACGAGAGCCCGGTGAGCTACTGGATGCCGTTCGAGGGCAATATGATCGGCTTCCACGATGCCACCTGGCAAAACGACAAGAGCTTCGATAATGCCGAGTCGTACAAGTGGTGCGGCAGCCACGGTTGCATCAACCTGCGCCTGGCAGACGCCAAGGCACTTCACGACTGCATCAAAGTCGGCCTGTGCGTGGTTGTCCACTCGTAGTGCAACGCGTGCATTCCTACAACGTGGAACCGCTTCGACCAATCTAACAGTTCCGAAAGAAACCGTCCTATGCGCCCGCCCCAACCGGTGGGCGCATATAATTATCGAGGTTCTTTCTATAAAGGAGACGCCATGCCGAATGTCCCCACGATCACCCCGGGCCCAGATGATACCGAGCGCACGCCCGAAGATGCCACCGAAACGATTCCTCTGAGTACAAACGTACATGCCGACAAGCAGAGCGGACGCGGGAACGATGCGACCGAGATTTCCGATGAAGAGGCATATGCCAAGCTCAAGGCAAAACGTGCCGAACGTCGACGCAAAAAGCTGATTCGACGCGGTATTGCCGCCGGCGTCGTAGGTGCCATCGCGCTCATTGCCATTGTCGCTACCCTGGTTCTCAATGCGCAGCCACAGGGAGCTAGCGAGCCTGTGACCGACATGGTGACCGAGGGCACGTTTACCACAACGGTCGAGGCTAAAGGCCAGCTCAAACCCATTTCGTCCTCAGTGGTCTCCCCTTCTGTCGACGGTACGGTCGATTCGATCAACGTGCAGGCGGGCCAATCCGTCAACGAGGGCGACGTGCTTATGACCATTAAAAACGACGAGCTCGATCGCAACGTTGCCGAGGCGCAGCGTGCAGTTGCAGCCGCTCAAGAAGACCTCGCCAACGCACAGAAAGCCGCAGCCGCCGCGCAGGCCACCCCAACGACGAACGTTGATGGAGCTTCCGCAGCGGCTGGCATCTCCGCCGCATCGGCGGACACGAACGCCGTATCGGCCGCGCAGCGCAGCCTCGCATCGGCCCAGACAAACCTCGACCAGGCGAACGCCAAGGCCTCCAGCCGAACGGTCACGGCCCCGAGCTCGGGCAGCATCGTGGAGCTCAACGCCAAGGTGGGCGCCACGGTAACAGGCGGCATGATCATGGGCGAAAGCGACACGAGCGGCGGCAAGCAGTGCATGCAGATCGCCGACCTGTCCAAAATGAAGGTGACCGTGCAGGTGAGCGAAAAGGACATCGCCAAGATCGCCGTTGGGCAGAGCGCCAACGTCACGTATCCCGCGTTTCCCGATATCGTGAGCCAGGGCACCGTCACGGCTATCGCGTCGGTGGCAAACTCCGACGCCGCCAACGGTGGCGGCGGCAGCGTAACCTTTAACGTCGACATCCTCATCGAGGCACCCGACGCGCGCCTGAAGCCGGGCATGACGGCCGAGGTCTCGGTGGTGACCGAGCGGCTCGACGACGTAGTGATGGTTCCGACGATGGCGCTCATGACCGAAGACGGCGAACACTATTACGTCAACGTGGCGACTGATGACGAGGGCAAGCAAACCCGTCGCGTGAAGGTGACCGTCGTGACGCAAAACGACAACGAAGCCGTAGTCGGCAAGACACAGGTCAAGCGCGACGACCAGGGCAACGAGATCAACCCCAACGTGCCGGTTACCAAGCTGCGCGATGGCGACACCCTCGTCATGGACACCGGAGCGAACGCAACGGCTGACGGCGGCTACAGCGCGGATTCGGGCAGTATGTCTGACGATGAGGGCATGTAATGCGTCCCGTTATCGACATCCGCAACGTGCACCGCATCTTTGAGAGCGAGGCAGGTTGCGCCCACATCCTGCACAACGTGAGCCTGGCGGTAGAACCCGGCGAATTCGTCGCTATCACAGGCCCCTCGGGCTCGGGCAAATCAACGCTCATGAACATCCTAGGCTGCCTGGATAAGCCAACGGCAGGCGACTACTACCTGCAAGGGCTCAACGTGGCCGAGCTCGATGATGACGAGCTCACCGAAGTCCGCGCCCTGAGCATTGGCTTTGTCTTTCAGAGCTTCAACCTGCTGCCGCGCCTGTCGGTTATCGAAAACGTGATGCTGCCGCTGGCCTACACCAATGTGCCCCGTAGCCAGCGCGAGATGCGCGCCGTGCACGCGCTGCAGGCCGTCACGCTGCCGGTCGACCACTGGGACCACCGCATATCCGAGCTCTCGGGCGGCCAGATGCAGCGCGTCGCAATCGCGCGGGCGCTGTGCATGGAACCGGAGATCATGCTCTTCGATGAACCGACCTCCGCGCTCGACCCCGAGATCGTGGGCGAGGTGCTCGCGCGCGCCCTCGTCAATGACCCGCCCATCATTCTGGCCGACGAGCCGACGGGAAACCTGGACTCCGCTACCGGAGCGCTTGTGATGGAAACCTTCCATAAGCTCCAGAAGCGCGGCAAAACCATCGTGCTTATCACACACGACCCCGGCATCGCCGCCGAGGCCGACCGTGCCGTGACCATCCGCGACGGTCGCATTCACGATGGCGCGTATATTCCACATGCACCGCGGACCCTGCGCAGCGCCGTAGATAGCCTGCCCATGATTTCCGCCTCCGCTAACCCGCCGAAAGGAGTGATGGGATGAGCGTCCGCGATCTCATCCAGGAAGCCCTTCACTCGCTCGAAGCCAACAAGGGGCGCAGCCTGCTCACCATCCTGGGCATTGTCATCGGCATCGCCTCGGTTATCGCCATGACTTCGCTCATCGGCGGCATCCAAAACAGCCTGGTCAACAGCCTGGGCCTCAATGCGGCACGCATGGTGCAAATCTATTCGTCGCAAGAACTCACCGAGTCGGACATCGAGAAGCTTCAAAAACTGGTGCCGCAGATAGAGCAGATCGGCATTGTCGACAGCGCGTATACCGAGTACAAGACCGGCGATAAAAGCTATACCGTCATGGCACAAGGTGTCGATAGCGACATGCTCGACGCCGTGGGGGCCAGCAAGCTCGTTGCGGGGCGCACCTATTCCCAGGCCGAGTCCCAGTCAGGCTCACGCGTGGCGCTCATCAGCCGCAACGGCGCTGATCAGCTTTACGGCAACGAACAGGATGCGCTGGGGAAAACCATCAAGGTGTCCAACGGCGAGGTGCAGATTGTAGGCGTGATAGATGGTGGCAACGACTCCATGGGCTCGCTCACGCTGTATATGCCACGCGAAACCATCTCCGGCCTGTTTGGTGACGAGAATCCTTCATTCCCCAGCGTCACGGCACTTGCCGCCGAGAGCACGGACATGGATGAGCTTTGTAAGACCATCGAGTCAAAGGTGCGCGCGATGAAGGGCATCGAGGAGGAGGATGAGTACGACAGTGTATCGGCGACATCCATGAAAAGCGCCATCGATGCGCTCAACTCCTTTATGGGCGCGTTCTCGCTCATCATGGGTGCTGTCGCCAGCATCTCGCTACTTGTCGGCGGTATCGGCATTATGAATATGATGCTTACCAACGTAACGGAGCGCATCCGCGAGATCGGCATCCGCCGCGCTCTGGGCGCAAGTCGTCGCGATATCACCGCGCAGTTTTTGGCCGAGTCTTCGGCGCTGTGCGTCACCGGCGGACTGTTGGGTGTCCTGATTGGCTATCTGCTGGCCTGGGCTCTTGCGATGTTTGCCTCCGGATCCGGGATTCTTGGCGAGCTAGGTGCCAGCGGGCAAATCACACCGAGCTTTTCAATCGCCACGGTATTGCTGGCCTTCGCCGTCTCCGTCGGCATCGGCGTAATCTTTGGCTTCTACCCCGCTCGCCGCGCGGCAAAGCTCGACCCGGTGGAGTGCCTACGCTACCAGTAAGCCACCACCAACAAGTTGCGGTGAATTAGGGACTGAATATGCTATTTAGCAGCAAAAACAGACGCTATTTCACCGCAACTCATTGAAGGGCTGTTTACGCCAGTTCCGGGCGTCGTCCTCGAGCTATTGGTGGATGACGGGCTTGTACGGGTCGAGCTTGCTCGGGGCGCTCCTCCTCGCGGGCGGGATGGCGCGTAGGCGCGGCGAGCGCCTAGCGCGCGAACTCCCGTAAGAGCGCGTCTTCCACTTCCCGAAGCGAAAGGCCCCCGTCTCCCTCGGCGGGACGGGTGACCACGATGCAGCGCGCTCCCGCGTCACGCGCGGCGGCGAGCTTCTCGGCCGTGCCGCCTACGGTTCCCGAGTCCTTGGTCACAAGCCACTGGGCGCCCACCTGCCGAAGCATCGCCTCGTTGAGCTCGCGGGTGAAGGGCCCCTGCATGCCGATGACGTGCGACGGCGAAAACCCCGCGTCGATGCACTTCGTTATAGCACCGGGCAGCGGGAGCACACGCACGAAGAAGCGCTCCGCGAAATCGGCGACGCGCGTGTAGGGAGCAAGCTCCTTGCTCCCCGTCGTGAGAAGCGCGCGACCCGGGTTCTCGGAGAGAAAGCGCGCCGCGCAGGCGATCGACGCGACCGACACGACGCCTTTGGGCAGCGCCTCGGCCGCACGCGCAAGGCGCAGACATCGTACACCCACGGCAAGCGAAGCGGCCCGGATGTTGCCGCTGGCGAGCGTAGCGAAGGGGTGCGTGGCGTCGACGACGATGCGCGCGCCGGAAAGCTCGCGCTCCATGTCGGCCTCGTCGAGCCTGCTCGCATGCACCTCGATGCCCGGAAGCTCGCCCAAAAGCTCGCCTCCGTACTCGGTTGCCGCGTAGGCACGGGCGGGGATGCCCGCCCCGCTCGCCCATTCGCACAGAAGGCGGCCCTCGGTGGTGCCGGCGAAGATGCGCAGCGCCGGCGCAGATGCGGGCGCCGTCACTTCGGGCCGCCTGGGCGCGTGATCTGGTAGAGCAGCGCGTTCATAATGGCGGCCGCCACGGTCGAACCACCCTTGCGACCCCTCGCGACGATGGCCGGCGCGCGTCGCGCGAGTAGCTCCTCTTTCGCCTCGACCACGTTCACAAACCCAACCGGCACCCCAACGACGAGCGCGGGCGCGATCTTCCCCGCGTCCATGAGCTCGGCGAGGCGCAGAAGTGCTGTGGGAGCGTTGCCGACGGCCACGATGAGCGGACCCTCGATGCCGCAAGCTTTGTCCATGCTCGCAACGGCGCGAGTCGTGCCCGCGGCGCGCGCCGTTGCGGCGACATCCGGGTCGGCCATGTAGCACACGGCCTGGCAGCCGATCTTCGCGAGCGCGGGCTTGCTTATGCCTGCGAGCGCCATGTTCGTATCGGTGAGCACCGTGGCCCCTGCGCGCAGTGCGTCGAGCGCACAGTGCGCGGCGTCATGGGTGAACACGAGGGAATCGGCGTACGAGAAGTCAGCAGTGGTGTGGATGACGCGCTTCACGACGGGCTCTTCGAGCGGCGGGAACGTGCGGCCGCTGAGCTCTTCGGTGATGATCTCAAAGCTGCGCCGCTCGATGTCGCCGGGCGCCATCTCCTTGGAATCCATCTAGTACTCCACTCCTTCCCTTGCACATATCCCCTGCTCGTAGGGGTGTTTCTCGCACCGCATCTCGGTTATGTAGTCGGCCTTCTCCACGATCTTGCGGGAAGGCGCGCGCCCGGTGAGCGCTACTTCGACGCCGCGCGCGGACATATCGAGCGCGCGGTCCACGAGCGCCTCGTCGACAAGCCCCTTCGAAAGCGCATCGAGCGCCTCGTCGAGCACGAGCAGCCCCTCCTGCGCGCCCTCGAGCTCGGCAAGCGCGGAAGCGAGGTTCCCATCGTGCAGCTCGCACGTAGCGGCAAGTTCTTCCGACGACATCGACCAGGTAAACTTGTCCGACACCTTCCCCGCGAACACGGGCACGCCGAAATGCTCGGCGAGCAGGCGCGCCTCCCCGCTTTCGCCGTCTTTCAGGAACTGCACGACGACGACGCGGCGGCCTGCGGCGAGCATGCGAAGGGCGAGGCCCATCGCCGCCGTGGTCTTGCCTTTGCCGTCGCCATGATACACGTGAATCATACGCCCTCCTCGATAATGCGGTAGACATACTCCATGTCGAGCGCTCCGCGCACGACGTCGGCCAGGCGGTCGAACTCGCGCGCACGGTGATCGGCCGCGGACGCCGCGCCCGCAGCACCCACGACGCTCTCGGGCAGGCCGCGCATGCGCGCGAGCGAGCGTGCGAGGGCGAGCGCCACCCCCGGTTCGTCGAACAGGCCGTGGAGATAGGTTCCGAACACGTTTCCGCAGGCCGCGCCTTCTGGTTTGCCGCCAATCGTGCCCGCAGGGGCGCAGAAGACGGTCGTTACGCCGTCGTGAATCTCGTACCCGCGCGCTGTCATGCCGTTCCACACCGAGAACGCGCCTTGGGCGCCCGTGATGCGCAGCTCCGACTGGGCAAGGCGCTTTTCCTCCTTGAACACCGTATTTGCAGGGATGAGCCCGAGCCCGCGCGCGGTGCCAGCGCCTTCCCTGCCGTGCGGGTCCGAAAGCTCGTCTCCCAAAAGCTGGTAGCCTCCGCATATGCCGAGCACCGGCGTGCCCGCGCCCGAAAGCGCGCGTACACAGGCTCCGATGCCGCTAGCCGCAAGCCAGCGCGCGTCGTCGACCGTGGACTTCGAGCCGGGAAGCACCACCAGGTCGGGTCGGCCCAGATCGGTCGTCGAGGAAACGTAGCGCACGCCCACGCCGGGCACGCGCGAAAGCGGGTCGAAGTCGGTGAAGTTCGACAGATGCGGAAGGCGCACGACGGCGACGTCGATGACGCCGCGCGCCTCGCGGGCAGATAGGCGCGGCGCGAGCGAGTCCTCGTCGTCCAGGTCGAGCGTAAGATACGGCACGACCCCCACGACGGGAACCCCGCACATCTTCTCGAGCGGGGCCAAACCCGGGCGCAGGATTTCCACATCGCCGCGGAACTTGTTCACCACAAGCCCCCGCAAAAGCGCGCGATCCTCGGGCGCAAAGAGCGCGACCGTGCCGTAGAGCTGAGCAAACACCCCGCCTGGGTCGATGTCGCCCGCGAGCAGCACGGGGGAGGACACGGCGCGCGCGAGCCCCATGTTGACGATGTCGTTTTCGGAAAGGTTGATTTCGGCGGGGCTGCCGGCGCCCTCGATGACGATGACGTCGTTTTCCTCCGCGAGCGAATCGAACGCCTCCAAAATCTGCGGCATGAGCGCCTTCTTTCGCGCGAAGTAGTCCCTCGCAGCGAAGGCTCCCTGCGCCTTGCCGGCCACGATGAGCTGGCTTCGGTGATCGCTTTCGGGCTTAAGCAGGATGGGGTTCATGCGCACGTCGGGCGCGATGCCGCACGCCTCGGCCTGCATGATCTGAGCGCGCCCCATCTCGAGCCCGTCGGCCGTGACACCGCTGTTGAGCGCCATGTTCTGGCTCTTGAAGGGAGCCACGCGCAGGCCGTCCTGCGAAAGCACACGGCACAGCCCCGCCGCAAGCAGGCTCTTCCCCGCGTTCGACATGGTGCCCTGGATCATGATGGGCTTCGCCCTACCCACGGGTATCGACCTCCTTCGCCGAGCCTCGGCCATCCGCGCCCGCCATAGCGCCGCTGCAAGAAGCGCCGCCCCGTTCGTCGGGTTCGCCTTCGCCCGATGCGCCTTCCGCCCGAAGCGCGCGACTGAACGCCATCACAAGCCGGGCGTTCTCCTTGCGCGTGCGCACCGCGACGCGGCACCAGAAACGGGACAGTACCGAAAACGAGTCGCACGTGCGAACCAAAACCCCCTGTTTATACAGGCGCTCGGGGATGTCTTTCGCCGGCGTGCAGACTAAAAGGAAGTTCGCATCCGACGGCACGACGGAAAGCCCGAGCGAGGAGAGCTCGTGGGAAAGCCACGCTCGCTCGCCCGCCAATACATCGCGCGTGCGCGAGACGTATTCGACGTCTTCCAGGGCGGCGATGCCCGCGGCCTCGGCGACCGAGGAGACGGGCCACGCCTGCCCCGCCCGACGAATCCCCTCGATGAGTTGGGCGTTTCCGCTGATCAGATACCCCAACCGCAACCCTGCCATTCCGTAGAGCTTGGTGAACGCGGAGAGCACGGCCACATGGCGCGAACACGCGGCGCGTGCGGCCACGCTCCTTTCGCGGGCGTCGGGCGCAAATCCGAGGAAGCACTCGTCCACGACGAGCAGCGCGCCCACCTGCTCGCAGCGGCAAGCCGCGGCATCGATCACGCGGGGGTCGACGAGGCGCCCCGTCGGGTTGTTCGGATTGCAGAGGTACGCCACGTCTCCCGGCCCCTCGATCGCGCGGGCGAAGGAGGCGGGCACGTCGAAGTCGTCCGCTTCGAAGAGCGGGAACTCCTGCACGCATGCGCCGTAGTACGATGCCGCCTCCGCATATTCAGAGAACGTCGGCGCGCACACGACGATGCGTTTCGGGCGTACCGCCGCGGCGAGCCGCCAGATGATGTCAGACGCGCCCGCGCCGCAGACGATAGTATCTTCGGGAATGCCCTGGGCGCGCCCTAGGGCGCGAACGAGTGCGAGGCTTTCCCTATCGGGGTAGGCATCGATTCGAGAAAGCGCCTTGCAAGCTGCGGCGACGGCGCGCGGCGAGGGGCCTGCCGGATTCACGTTCACCGAGAAGTCAATGAGGTCGGAGGCGCCCCCTTCGCAAGCGATGCCGAGCGATTGCGAGCTGCCCCCATGCGTACGGGCGCGCAGGATTCCCCCGGCAGCCTGGGGCGCGGCGTGGTCTTCCCTCATGCCATCGCCCCCACGGCGAGCACGACCGCCGCGCGCGCGGCGCCGAAGACGACGAGCGCGCATACGGACGCGGCGAGCATGAGCCTTGTCGCTCGGGCGATGTCGCCCCACTCGATTTCACGGAACGCGTCGCCTATCGTCGGTTTATCAACGAGCTTGCCGAAATACACCGCGGGTCCTGCCAGGCGCAGCCCGAGCGCGCCCGCGCACGCCGACTCGGTCTGCGCCGAATTGGGGCTCGCATGGCGACGCCTGTCGCGGCGCCAGATGCGCGCCGCCCCGCACGCGTCGAGCCCGACGATCGGGCACACGGCGATCATAAGCAGGGCCGATAAGCGCGAGGGAATCCAGTTCACCGCATCGTCGAGGCGCGCCGAGGCGAAGCCGAAGTCGATGTAACGCGCGTTTTTGTAGCCCACCATGCTGTCGAGCGTGTTCACCGCCTTGTACGCCATGCCCAAGGGCGCACCCCCGATCATAAGGTAGAAAAGCGGCGCGATGACGCCGTCGCTCGCGTTCTCCGCCACCGTTTCCACGGCGGCGCGCGCAACGCCCTGCTCGTCGAGAACAGACGTGTCGCGTCCCACGATGAGCCCGACGGCTTCACGAGCCGCGACAAGGCCGCCCTTCGAGAACGCGCGGGCCACGGCCAGGCTCTGGCGGCGCAGCTCGCATGCCGCGAGAATCTGATAGCTCGCCCATGCCTCGGCCACGAAGCGCAAGCCGGGGTGAACCATACCGCAAAGATACAGGATTCCCCAGGTCAAAAGCCCACACGCAAGCGGAAGCGCCACGGCGAGCACAAGCCCTGCGGCGCGCGTGCCCGCGGACGTTTGCGGGAATGCGCCCCGCAGGCGGCCTTCGGCCCACGTGATCGCGCGCCCCATGGCGACGACGGGATGGGGAAGCCAGCGCGGGTCGCCGAAGGCAAGGTCGGCCGCGAACCCGGCGGCGACGGCAAGAATCGTCATCACCGGGCATCGCCCCCCGAAGCGGGGCGAACGTCGCGAAGGCAGCGCCCATCCCAGGTGGCGGCCCATGCGCCGCCCGGCTCGGTATGCACGTCGAAATATCCCATTTTCGGGACAGCTAGCTCGGAGAGCAGCGCTTTCACGGTACCCGCGTGAACGACGAAGACGGCGCGCCCACTCCCCTGGGCGCGCTCCGATTCGCACGCCTCCCGAAACGCCGCGACGACGCGGCGGGTGAAATCGCTCTTGCCCTCACCATGCGGGCAGCGCGTCTCGCACCAGGAGTCTACCCAGGCGCGGTAGCGCACATCCTCTTTAAGCTCGGCGGCGCTTCGCCCCTCGAAGTCACCGAAATCCATCTCGCGCAGACCGGGGCACGCCATAAGCTCCGCGTTCGGGAAGAGGATGCGCGCCGTCTGGTCGGTGCGGGCCATACCGCTCGTGATAACACGGAACACGTCACGATCGCACGCGAGGTCGCGCAAAGCGCGCTCGCCCGCGCTCGACAGGGGCTCGTCGGTGCCCGCCCCGCTGTAGCGATGATCTTCCGTGCCCGCCGTGGCACCATGGCGCACGAAGACGACTTCCAAAGGCGCGCCCGCGCCCTGCGTCCCTCGAGGCGCATCGGCAAGGTTTCCTTTGATGACCTGGGGAATCCCGCACGTCATGCGCACGACGACGTCGGCGCGCGCAGCGAGCGCGCATCCCAGGCGCCCCGCGCGCTCGCGCCATTGGGCGTCTTCCGCACGCATGGGGACGACCCCCGAACCGACCAAGGGCAGAATCACTGCGTCGAAGCCGATCAGCCGCTCGAGCGCCCGGTCAGCGTCGAGCGCGCGTACGAGTTCCTCAGCACGGTACGCGACGCGGCCGGCAAAAGCCGCGGGCACGCCGCCCTCCGCAAGCTGCGCCGCGTCGACGAAATCGTCCGCCGCGAACCCGAGCTTTTCGCGCACGAAGGTCCTCTTCCCCGAATGCGCGCCACCTACCACGAGAATCATAGGAGCATACTCCCCGCCACCAGCATGGCAAGCATCGCGAGCTCGGCCCATTGCAGAAACCATCCGGCCAAATCACCCGTCACCCCGCCGAAGCGGGACAGGGCAACATGACGGTACCACGCGAGCGCCAAAAGCCCCGCCACCGCCATAAGGGCGCCGACGGCCTGGGCGCACGCGACCATCCCTGCAGCCGAAGCCGCAGCGAAAGCGCAAAGCGGCACGACGATCGCCGCGCGCTTCTTCGCAGGCGAGAGCCCCGCGGCCATGCCATCCGCCCGCGCGGCAGGCCAGCATTCAACGGCGAGCCCCGAAAGCGCGCGGGAGAACACGAGCGAGCACAGAAGCGCGAGGAACGCCCCCGCCGTAAGCGGCAGCGCGGTGAACAGGGAAAACTGCAGAATAAGGTACACGACAACACCGATGACCCCGAAGGCGCCCGCCCGCGGGTCGTGCATGATCTCGAGCTTTCGCTCGCGCGGGGCCCAACTTGCAAGCGCATCGGAGGTGTCGCAGAGCCCGTCTAGGTGGATGCCTCCCGTCACCACCACAGGCAGCGCCACAAGCACGGCCGCGACGATGGTCGCGGGCACGCCGAGCAGGTTCGCCACGTACCCCCACGCCGTTATGAGGAAGCCTTCCGCAAGGCCCACTAGGGGAAACGCGGCAAGCGCATGGGTTGACCCGAAATCGGTCCATGTCGATTTCGGGACGGGGATGCGCGAGAACGTTCCGAACGCCGCGCCGATTGCCTCTGCTATCTTCACCTTGTAGGTCCTTCGCCTTTCATCCACACGGGAATCCCGCATACCACTTCGACTGCGCGGTCGGCCAGCGCCGCCACGCCCGCGTTCACGCGCGCGAGCGCGCGCCTCCATGCCTCGGTCCCCTCATCGTAGCGCATCCCATCGGCGAACACGTCGACGGTGACCACCACCGTATACGCAGCGGCCTGAGCGAGCCGTTCGATGTCTCCGAGCACCTCGCGCGCCGCAGCGTCGGGGTCACGTGGGGACAAGCCGCCTTCCGCGAAGAGCTCGTTCGCAACCAGGTTGCCCACGTCCTCCAAAAGAAGCGTGCAGCCGCACGGAAGCCCGGACGCTGCGGCGCCCACGTCACGCGTGCGCTCGAGGGTGGAAAACCCCTTGCCCTCGCGCAGCGCCCGATGGCGCGCGATGCGGCGGGCGCCCTCTTCCCCGAAGGGCTCCATCGTTGCCAGGTACACGCGGGGGCCGTCGTGCCCGAGGCACAGGGACTCGGCATAGGCGCTCTTGCCGCTCGCGGCGGCGCCGATGACGAGCGTCACCGTCATTTCCCGGCCTCGAAATGCTCGTAAGCAGCCATGCCAGTCGCCGTGAACGTCTTCCCATCCCGGTACACGCGCAGCGCCGAATCCAGAAGGGGCAGATACGCCATGGCGCCCGCGCCCTCGCCCAAGTGCATGCCTGCGTCGAGGGGTGCCTTTATGCCGAGCTCGCGAAGGAGCTCCTGGCTTGCGGGTTCGCTCGATGCGTGGGTGCCCACGAGGTAGCCCAAGGCGTTGGGGCACAGGCGCACCGCGCACAGGGCCGCCGTGCAGGATATGACCCCGTCGAGGAGCGCCGGCGCCTTCGAGGCCGCGGCCCCCAGGTAGAAGCCGCACATCGCCGCGATGTCGAATCCGCCCACCTTCGAGAGCACGTCGATCGGGTCGGCGGGATCGGGCGAGTTCGCGTCGATAGCGCGCTCGACCACATCGCGCTTGCGCGCGAGCGAGGCGTCCGAGAGCCCCGCGCCGCGCCCGACGAGGCTCCGCGCATCCGCCCCGATGAGCACTGCGGACACCGCCGCCGAGGTGGTCGTGTTGCCGATGCCCATCTCGCCCGCGGCGAGAAGGCGCACGCCGGCGCGGGCAAGCCCGCACGCGACGGCGATTCCAACCTCGATCGCGCGCACGGCCCCATCGCGAGACATGGCGGAGCCGTGCGCGATGTTGCCGCTCCCCCGCCGCACGTTCGCGCGTACCATGCGCGCGTCTTCTATGCCCCGGGCCATACCCACGTCGACGGGCACGACCTCGGCACCCGCGAACGCCGCCATGCGGCAGGCGCTCGTGGCTCCCTCGCACATGTTGCGCGCGACGGCTCGCGTCACGTCTTGCCCGCTTTGCGACACGCCTTCGGCAACGACCCCGTTGTCGGAGAAGAATACTGCGAGCGCACGGGGAAACTCGGCCACCTCGGCGCCCCCCTGAGCTGCGGCGATACACGCGACGGCGTCTTCAAAGTCGCCCAATCCCCCCAAGGGGTGCGCGATGGAGTCCCACGCGGCGTACGCGGCGGCGCGGGCGCACTCGTCTGCGGGCGCGATCCGGGAGAGCGCGGCTTCGAGCACGGCGCCCGGCGCCGACGAGAACGCGTGCTCGACTTCCTCGCGGATGCAAGCAAGCGCGGTTTCGGTTGCTTCAGCCATGCCGTCTCCTCTCTGCGAACGACGCTGCGGCAGACGCGAACGCGCGCGCAACGTCGGGGTTCGCAGGATAGTACACATGCGGGAAGCCCGCAACCAGGGACGGGGAGGTCGTCATGCACGGCCAGCCTTTGTCGCGCCGGGGCTTTTGCGCCCAAAAGTCGCCGCCCGGGCAGGTGGACTGCCAGTAGTGGAACTCGTGCGCGCGGATGCGTGTGCCGCGCGGCCCATAGAGCCCGTCGCGTTGGGAAGTGAGCTCCACGTACCCAAAATGGGACAGCCTTCCCCCGTTCTCGCTTGCGCCCTCAAGGGCGCCCGCAACAGGCCAGCGCCGCCCCTCGTTATCGGCGATTTCGCGCTGCAGGTACAGAAATCCACCGCATTCGGCGACCGTCGGCATGCCGGATTCCACCGCATGCCGCACCGCCTCGCGCATCGGCACGTTCTCGGAGAGTTGCCGCGCATGGAGCTCCGGGTAGCCGCCTCCCAGATAGAGGGCGCTTGTCCCCCGGGGCAACTCGCTATCACACAGGGGGCTGAAAAAGGCCAGCTCGCAACCCAGGTCCTCGAGCGCGCGCAGGTTCTCCTCGTAGTAGAACGAGAACGCCTCGTCACGCGCGACGGCGACGATGGGCCGCGCTCCCGCGATCGACTCCAACCGGTAAGGTTCCTCGCGGATATCGGGTGCCGTCGCCGCTATTTCGAGCAAGCGGTCGACGTCGACGCTCTTTTCCACCAGCTCGGCCATCTTGTCGATGCGCGCGGAGAGCCGCTCGACCTCGTCGGCGGTCACAAGCCCCAGATGCCGGCTTTCGAGCGAGAACGCCTCGTCGGCGGGAATATTACCCAAAACCGCGACGCCCGTGTGCTTCTCGATCGCAGGCGCCGCGTAGGCGCAGGCAGCGGCGCTCGTCTTGTTCAGCACGACGCCGCGCACGTTCGCACAAGGCAGGAACTCGGCGATGCCGCGAATTACGGCGGCGAGCGATAAAGACGCCCCGCGCCCGTTCACCACTAAAACGACCGGCGTTTCCGTGTCGCGCGCAACCTGATAGCTGCTCGCGTCGGCCACGCCGGGCGCCATGCCGTCGTAGAAGCCCATGACCCCCTCGAGCACCGCGACATCCGCGCCCGCGGCGCCGCGTGCGAGCAGGGCGCGCAGCGTCGGGGCGTCGGTGAAGAAGCCGTCTAAGTTGCCCGAGCGCGCGCCCACGACGCGACGATGAAAGAGCGGATCAATGTAGTCGGGGCCGCATTTGAAGGCCGCGCATGCAAGGCCGCGGCGCGCGAGCGTGCGCAGGAGCGCGCACGTTACGACCGTCTTGCCGCTCCCGCTCGAGGGCGCAGCGACCATGAAGCGCGGGATGGTCGTGCTCACCGGGCGCCGCCTTCCCCACCTGCACCACGCGCGCTGACGAGGAACACGGGGTTTTGCGCCTTCATAAGATGGTGCGAGCCTACAGCCTCGGCGCGGGCGGCCGACACCTGGGACGCCTCGAACCCCTTAAAGCGCGAACCCGAGAGGAGCGCGCACGCCTCGGTGAGCGTCTCAACGGTGACGCATGGCACGCACAGGCGAACCTGCGAGTTCTTCTCGAGCGCCGCCTCCACGATGGAGGGAAGCTCGCCCGCGCTCCCGCCGACGAACACGGCGTCGGGGACGGGCAGTATCGCGAGCGCTTCGGGGGCGATACCGGGGACCGCATGCACGTTGCCGCACCCGAATGCATCCGCGTTCTCTCGGATGAGCCGCACGCCGGCCGCGTTGCGCTCGACCGCCCATACCGACCCCGCTCGCGCGACGAGCGCCGCCTCGATCGACACGCTCCCCGTGCCGGCGCCGACGTCCCACACGGTGTCGGTCGCGGTAAGGCGCAGCTTCGCGAGCGCGACGGCGCGCACCTCCTGCTTGGTCATGGGAACGTCGCCGCGGATGAAGAGCTCGTCGGGAATGCCCGAGGAAGCGTACGGCCAGCGGGAGCTCGCGGCACGGGATGCGCCCGCAGAGTCCGCCGCAGAAGAAGTCGCCGCGGGCGCAGACGCGCCGGCCGGCGCCTCGAAGGCTGCGCTAGAGCCCGCAGGCGACCCGGCGCCGCCTGCGAACTCGATAAGCATCACATTCAAGTCGTCGAACGTCTGACCTGCAATTTCACTTGCGGTCGCGCAGGTGATGCGCTCGTCGGGGTACGACAGGCGCTCGGCCACGGTCACGCGCGCGTCCCCGAAGCCCGCCTGCACAAGCTCGCCCGAAAGCCGCGAGGGGTCTTCCCCACCCGACGTGGCGAGGAAGAGCTCGCCTGAGCGCTCGGCCTCGGCCACGATGTCGCACGCCACGCCGTGAGCGCTCGCGAAGCGCCAATCCTGCCATGGACGCGCGAGGCGCGCGGCGAGATACGACGCTGAGCTTATACCGGGAATGACGCGCACGTCCACCTGCGCATCGCCGGAGAGCGCCTCTACCAGGCGGCGCGCGCCGCTGAAAAGCCCCACATCGCCCGTCATCACGACCACGGCGCGCTGCCACGACGCCGCATCGGTGAGCGCGGCGACGATGTCCGCCGTCTTCACGAGCTCGCATCTCACCACGTCGGGCGGCACGTCGATGCCGACAAGCGCGCGATGAGCGCCGATGACCACGTCGGCGATGTCGATCGCGTCGAGCGCCGCGCGCGAGAGCAAGTCGGGGTTTCCGGGCCCCGCCCCGATGATCGTTACCTTTCGCATGGAATCTCCCGATACCCGCGCGGCGTGACCATACGGCCGCCTACGAGCTTCGTGTCCGCGTTGCCGACGAACACGGTGGTGAACATGTCGGCGTCGATCTCCCCCAGCTCAGAGAGCCTGCACATGCCCGACTGCTGCCCCTCGCGCCCGATGTTGCGTACCCAGCCGCAGAGCGTGTCGGGGGCCTTCCATTCGAGCATAATCTTCGCCGCGCGTGAGAGCCTGTCGGCGCGCTTTCTGCTGCGCGGGTTGTACAAACAGATGCAGAAGTCGGCGCTCGCCACGGCGGCGAGCCTGCGCTCGATGACCTCCCATGGCGTGAGCAGGTCGGAGAGCGACACGACCGCGAAGTCGTGGGCAAGCGGGGCGCCGAGCACCGCCGACCCGCTCTGAGCCGCGGTGGCCCCGGCGATAACTTCCACGTCTACATCGGGGTAGTCCTCCGCAAGCTCCAGCACGGGGCTCGCCATGCCGTACACGCCCGCGTCACCGCTGCACACGAGCGCCACGGCTTCTCCGCTCTGCGCACGCGAAAGCGCCAGGCGGCACCGTTCGACCTCGTGCATCATCGGCGTCGCGAGATGCTCCGCGTCGGGCACGGCGGCGAGCGCGAGCTCCACGTATTTCGTGTACCCCACAACGATGTCGGCCGCCTCGAGCGCGCGCCGGGCCGCAATCGTCATGCCGTCGGGGCCGCCCGGGCCGATCCCCACCACGAAGAGCTTTCCCATCACCGCTCCTTAAACGAAAGTTCGATAGTTACCTTGGAAAACGCGACAGTCACGCCGCCGTGGGCGAGCTTCGGGAAGATAAGTTTGCCCCCGTCCGCGAGCGCCGCGCGCTCGCACACGTTGTCGACCCCAACCGTCGCGCGCACGAAATCAGATGGCGAAACGCTGCCTTCGACTTGCGACAACTCATCTGCGGAATACGTCGCAAGCGGAATATTGCGCGCGTGGCAGAAGGCGAGCAGACCCTCCTCGTGCGCCTTCACGTCGATCGTCGCCGCCTCGCGCACGGCCGAAGGCGAGATGCCCGCCTGCCCGCACGCGAGAAGAAACGCCTCCCCGATCGCTTCGGAGCACGCACCGCGACGACACCCTATGCCCGCAACGATGCAGGGCACGACAAGGCGAAGCGGCTCGGGCGCAGGCGCCTGCGCC
>OHYC01000245.1_pt1 | contig 24332 bp, 19 predicted proteins | sample 1580171 | NCBI WGS metagenome assembly OHYC01 (sample SAMEA3882526, study PRJEB24775) | human gut metagenome | biome: human-associated habitat; feature: intestine environment; material: feces | place: Netherlands | collected 2009/2010
GGTGCGGGGGGAAATCGAAATCCCCCCGCGTTTCTCTTTAGGGGGGCCGGGGGGGACATTCTCTTTTCAAAAGAGAATATCCCCTTTGGCTTCTCGCCTCGGAAACCGGGGCCGCCCTTTGCGCCAAAGACCCCTTCCCCTTGCCCCGACATGGGAATGTCCCCTTGCGGGAGCAAGTCCTCCCCCGTGCCGCATAGCGGCACATTTATGAAATATCCGCCAGATCCAAAAATCTTGCTCCGTTTTCCGCGATATGGTCCCCCAGCAGGAGGTCGAACACCTCCGCCGTCCGTTCCACATCCTCCGGCATAACACGGATCAACCGCCGGGTCTCCGGGTTCATGGTGGTGAGCCACATCATGTCCGGGTCGTTTTCACCAAGGCCCTTGGAGCGGTCGATCTTGTACTTCTTCCCCTCCAGAGACTTAACAATGTCTGCCTTCTCCTTATCGGAATAGGCGAACCAGGTCTTATCCCCGCAGTTGATCTCGAAAAGCGGCGTTTCCGCGATATACACATACCCCTGCTGGATCAGGGTGGGGGTCAGGCGGTAGAGCATGGTCAAAATCAGCGTCCGGATCTGGAAGCCGTCCACGTCACCATCGGTGCAGATGACCACCTTGTTCCACCGGAGGTTGTTCAGATCAAAGGCCGCCAAATCCTTCACGTGCTTGTTCTGGATCTCCACGCCGCAGCCCAGCACCCGGATCAGATCGGTGATGATCTCGCTTTTGAAAATACGGGCGTAGTCCGCTTTCAGGCAGTTCAGGATCTTGCCCCGGACGGGCATGATGCCCTGATACTCCGCGTCCCGGCTCAGCTTGACGCTGCCCAATGCGGAGTCGCCCTCCACGATATAAATTTCCCGCTTCTCCACATCCTTGGAGCGGCAGTCCACGAATTTCTGGACCCGGTTGGAGATGTCGATATTGCCGGAGAGCTTTTTCTTGATATTCAGCCGCTGCTTCTCCGCACTTTCCCGGCTGCGCTTGTTCACCAGCACCTGCTCGGCGATCTTCTCCGCGTCGAAGTGGTTCTCGATGAAGTAAATCTCCAGATTCGTCCGCAGGAACTCCGTCATCGCCTCCTGCACGAATTTATTGGTGATGGATTTTTTCGTCTGGTTCTCGTAACTGGTCTGGGTGGAGAAGTTGTTGGAGACGAAGATCAGACAGTCCTCAATATCCTGCCATGTGATCTTGCTCTCGTTCTTCTGATACTTGTTTTGATCCCGCAGGTACTTATCCACTGCGGAGACAAAAGCGCTTTTTGTTGCCTTTTCCGGCGCGCCGCCATGCTCCAGCCAGGAGGAGTTGTGGTAGTGCTCGATGACCTGCACCTTGTTGGAAAAGCAGCAGGCGGCAGAGAGCTTCACCTTGTACTCCGGCTTGTCCGCCCGGTCCCGGCCCCGCTTTTCCGCCTGCCAGAACACCGGGGCGGTCAGTGCGCCCTCTCCGGCCAGCTCCGCCACATAGTCCTGGATGCCGTGCTCGTAAACGAAATCCTCCTCAGGCAGAGAGCCGTCCACCTGCTGATCCCGGAACTTGAAGGTAATCCCCTCATTCACCACCGCCTGACGGCGCAGTACATCCGTGAAATATTCCGCCGGGATGGCAATGTCGGTAAACACATCCAGATCCGGCAGCCAGCGGGTGCGGGTGCCGGTCTTTCTTACCTGAGACTTGGGCAGGGGCGTCTTTTCCAGTTCACCCACAATCTCGCCCCGCTCAAAGTGGAGCTTGTACTCAAAGCCGTCCCGCCAGACGGTGACGTCCATGTAGCGGGAGGCGTACTGGGTGGCACAGGCACCCAGACCGTTGAGGCCCAGAGAGTATTCATAGTTGTCGCCGGTGAGGTTATCATACTTGCCGCCGGCGTACAGCTCGCAGTACACCAGTTCCCAGTTGTAGCGCTGCTCCTTTTCGTTCCAGTCCACGGGACAGCCCCGGCCCATATCCTCCACCTGAATAGAGCGGTCATTGTACCGCGTCACAGTGATGACCCGGCCGTGGCCCTCCCGGGCCTCGTCGATGGAGTTGGAGAGAATCTCGAAAACCGCGTGTTCGCAGCCGTCCAGACCGTCGGAGCCAAAAATGACACCGGGCCGTTTCCGGACCCGGTCCGCGCCTTTCAGAGACGAGATGCTGTCATTGCCATAATCCTGTTTTTTAGTCGCCATAGTTCCTCCAAGAGGGCATTTCCCCGTTTATCAGGGAACATTCTGCCATTTTCATACTGAGTTGATTATAGCATATCCCCGTCCTGACTGCAAGCGTCCTCCGCTGTTCCCCGTTTTTTTGTCAGAAAGAGTGCCGTTTCACCCAGAAAGGTTGTTGCGTAATTTTTTACATAACAGCCGGTCACCCGGTATTTTCCCCGGTTCCAAAGGGTTCTTCACATTTTCCACAGCTTTTTCCACATCGTTATGTAACCCTGTTAAAGCGAAAAAAGTTCATAAATTTTACATGGCTTATACAAGAAAGAAGCCCTGATGATATGCCGCCTGTTTGCGGCCGCTTTCTTTCCGCTCTTAAATATTGGGACGGTCTATCCAATTCTCTCTTTGCACAAAAAAGCTCTGACGCGGCATAAAGCCGCGTCAGAGCCGACGATGTACTTTATAGATGTACTTTATAAAACAAATCAGACGTAGTTGCAGATACGGGCAATAGCGGTCTCAACAAAGCCCAGTGCTTCCGCCTTGGTCTGCTTGCCGCAGGCGGTCTCTACCACCATATTCAGCAGATCAGTACCCAGCTGCTCCACCGTCTTCTCCCCGTAGATCAGAGGAGCTGCGCAGAAGTCGATGTTATCTTCCATATTGGCAAAAGTGATCTTATTGCCCGTGACCTTCACCACAGGAGCAATGGGATGGCCCACCGGTGAACCCCGGCCGCTGGAGAACACAATGACCTGTGCACCGCCGGCCACCATGGCCGCCACGGAGGCGGGGTCATTGCCCGGCGTGTCCATGATGACCAGGCCCTGCTTGCTCTCGACCTGTTTGGCGTAATCATATACAGCATTGATGGGGCTGTGGCCACCCTTGTGGATGCAGCCCAGAGACTTCTCCTCCAGCGTGGTGATGCCGCCGGCCTTGTTGCCCGGAGAGGGGTTGCCCTGGCGGACATCTTCGCCGACAGCGTGGAAGTGCGCCTCAAAGCGGCTGGTGATCTCATAGATGCGATCGTGGACTTCCTTGTTGATAGCACGGCGGGCCAGAATGTGCTCAGCGCCAATGAACTCGGAGGTCTCGGAGAGAATGCTGGTACCACCTGCCTGCACCACCAGATCGCTCATAGCGCCGATGGCGGGGTTGGCAGCAAGGCCGCTGGTAGGATCGGAGCCGCCGCATTCCGTGCCGACAATCAGTTCGGACAGGGGGAACTCCTCCTTCTGGAGCATGGAGGCTTCAGCTACCATCTCCTTGGCATAACGAACGGCGATCTCAACAGCCTTGAGGGTTCCGCCCACTTCCTGAATGATGACCTGCTTGAGGGGCTTGTTGGTGCGCTCCTCAATGGCCTTGACCACCAGGTCCATCTGGCAGTTTTCGCAGCCCAGAGACACCACCACAGTACCGTAGATATTGGGGTTGGCGGCATAGCCAGCCATTACATCCATAGTGAACTGCTGGTCAGGGGCCACCTGAGAGCAGCCCTGCTGGTTATTGAAGCTGATAGCGCCCTCGACCTGCTGCGCAATGATGCGGGCCGTGTCTGTGGCGCAAACGCTGGCGGGCAGGATCAGTACTCGGTTACGCACGCCAACCCGTCCGTCAGGACGGCGATATCCGTAAAAAGTCATATTCTGTATCCTCCCTTACTCCATCCCGCGGCGATCTTCTTTCATGCTCTCAACATTGTGAACATGAACATGGGCGCCCTCGGGGATCTGTTCCGTGGCCACACCGATGTGTTCGCCATACTTCACCACAGGCTCACCCTTTTCGATGGTCCGGGTAGCCAGCTTGTGATAAATGGTAATATCTTCCGTGGCTTTCAGAGATACAGTCTTTCCCTCTTTGAGATAGGTAACGGTATCCCCTGCGGCAATCGGCTCAATGGCAACGGCCACATTGTCTTTGGGGTCAATAATCATTGCATTTTGCATGTATAATTCCTCCTTCATATTATGGGGCCGGGTATGCTTACAGGGGGATCACCAGGGCGCCGATCAGAGCCAGCACGAAAATGCACACAGAGGAGATAAAGGAGCCCAGGGTGTAGGTCTTCAGACCGCCGGTCACGGTCAGGCCGGACATATTGGTGGCCACCCAGAAGCCGGAGTCATTGACATGGCCGATGGAGTTGCCGCCGGACAGACAGGCCAGCGCGATCCACACGGGATGGCAGCCGATGGCAGGAGCGATGGTTGCCATAATGCCCATAGAGGTCATGCCGGCCACGGTGCCGGAGCCCTGCGCCACACGGAAGATCATGCCAATGAAGTAGGCCAGGAACATGGCAGGGATGACAGAAGTGGTGTCGGTGCCCAGCAGGCTCACGATGGCATTGCCAATGCCGGTAGCGGTGATGACAGAGGAGAAAGAGCCGCCTGCACCGGTGATCAGCAGCACCACGCCGGCACTCTTCAGGGCCTCACCGGCAGACTTCTCCAGATTTTCGCGGCCGATGTAAGGCAGGCTCACCAGATAAGCACCCAGAGTGCCCAGAGTCATGGCAACCAGCTTGTTGCCCAGGAAGCTGCAGATCAGAGGCTCCTCGTCAAACACAGCGGTGCCCAGAGTGCCGAACAGGATGCACACCACGGGGATCACAACAGGCAGCAGCGCCATGCCGAAGGAGGGGCGGGCCTTAGCGTCATTCTGGGCAGCACGGGCAGCCACCAGCTCATTAACAACGTTGGAGCTGTGGTTCACGTCCTTTTCCTCATTCCAAATGCCGCGGTTGTGGATCTTAACATAGATGAAGTCGGACACCAGAACGGTGATAAAACCGACAACCAGACCGACGATCATCATGATGCCCAGATCAAAACCAAAGATATCGGCGGCAGCCAGAGGGTTGGGCGTGGGAGGCACCACGCAGTGAGCGGTGGTGGCGCCGATGGTCAGGCAGCCGGTGACATAGCACATCTTCATATCGATCTTGGCGGCAATGGTGATGCCGATGGGGATCAGGATAATGAAGGTGACATCAAAGAACACAGGGATGGACAGCACGAAGCCAGCCAGACTCAGGCCCCAGATGGAGCGCTTCTCGGGGAACGCGGAAACCAGCTTGTCGGCGATGATGTCGGCAGCGCCGCTGTCACTCATCAGCTGGCCCAGGATGGTGCCGAAGCCGACAGGCAGGCCGATGCTGGTCATCATGCTGCCGAAGCCGGAGGAGATGGTGTCCATTGTAGTCATCAGGTCGAGGCCGCCGGCCACACCCATGAACAGGCTGGCCAGAACCATGCCGATGGAAGCGTTGAGTTTGAGAACGATGATGCAGAACAGGATAATTGCGATTGCGATCACCAGTGCTACGATCAGCATTGCGGGAGATACCATAGAGTCAGTTCCTTTCTTTTTTTGTGTTTCTTGCACTACTATTTAAAACCAGAGCTTTCCGGCGGTCCGCCTGTTCACGGCAGGCCTCCGGCAGCTCGGATTTTTCAGAACAGGTTGCCGTTCTCGTCGAAGGGCAGGTCATAGGGCTCCGTGAGAACCTCAAAGTTGGGGTTATTTTCCACCAGAGGCAGCATGCCCTCAGAGATCTCGATGACGCCGATATGGGCAGTGTTGGGGATGCGGATCATCTTCATGTGGTCATGATCCTCTGCCTCGGGGCAGCACATCAGGGCCAGCTGCAAGGCCTCCCGGTCGTTATCCATGATCATGGGAATCTTCATCAGATGCAGGAATGTGTTGGTCACGCCGGTGGGATAGGTCATCTCCAGCTTCATCTTGTTGAACAGACGGCGAGTGGTAACCTCCGCCAGGCCGATGCCCTGTGCATTGCCGTGGGTCTCGTCGGTCAGGTCCAGGATGACGCACTTCTCCGCCTGAATGCCGCCGGAGCAGTACTTGGGCTGGACAAAGCGGCCGGACACGTTGGGGTCCATGCCGTCGCCGGAGATGTTCTTGCCGATCTTATCCACCACCAGCACGTCGCACTCGTCAAACAGCAGGTGGGCGATGGTCTTGTAGGAGATCTCCTTGAGCTTGGGCTCCTCGGTGATGATCTCCTCCGGGCTCAGGCCCTTGATGAGATAGGTATCGTCATAGGCATTTTCAATGATGGCGATGCCGCCCAGAACCGGTGCGTTTTCCAGGATCGTCCGGCCGTACTCCTCCACCAGCTCATGCATGATGGCAGGGCTCTGATGATGGATGCTCTCAGCGCCCTTCTGCTTGCCAAGGCCAATGGCCATCATCTTCATCAGGCCGCTTTCATAGGGGCCACGGAAGGAGGTGTGGGGCTTGATGCGGTTGTAGAGGATGATGCCGTCGGCTTCAGAGGCATTCTTATCCACATATACCGGCTGATGACGTACGCCGGAAATGCCGATCTGCACCGTCTCCATGGAGCTTTTCACGGGGCAGCCCATGGCCTCCTCCGTAATGCCGTAATCCTTGAGGATCTGGAGCTGGCCCTCGGCGGTAGCGCCGCCGTGGCTGCCCATAGCCGCCACAATGTAAGGCTCGGCGCCCTTGGACTTGACAAAGTCCACAATGGCACGGGCCATCACGGCATTGTGATTGATGCCGCGGCTGCCGCAGGTAATGGCGATCTTCTGACCGGGCTGGATCTTGCCGCCGATCTCAGGGCGATCCAGCTCCCGGGTGATGATGCCGGGAATATCGCTCTCAGGGATGCAGGTCTTGTCGAAGTTCTGGCGAACCTTGACCATCTTGGGGATCGGCGTGTCTTTGATCAGGTTGGTAATGGTTTCCATGTCTTGCTCCTCTCTCGCCGCCGCAGGCGGCATATCGTATCAACAATTATACAGATTTTTAATTTGAAAACGGATGCCGTGGGCTGTTCCCCCCAACACCGTGCCCGTCAAGATCATAGCTGGCAGCACCCGATCTACTGTGCCCCGGGATACGCCGGCTTTGGCAGCGATGCGTTCCATACTTGCTCTGTTGGTCTCCACTCGAGCTGTATATGTTTTTCCGTTCCGTGCACGTGCACGAGTCAGTGTAAAAAGAAAAGCGAAACAATATCGCTCATTAGCATTGTTAGTATAATCTGTGTCCGTTTCTTTTGCAATTATAAGATATGACAAAAAAATAACAATTTTTTGTAGAATTTGAGAAATGTCACGCAATACACCTACCGGTTCAGCTTTGCGAAATTTCAATGCAAGACCGCAGGCTGCATGGTCGGTCGCAGTTGTCACCCCTCCGTTTTCAGGAAAGGTGAATCCGACGCACAGATCCGCCAAGACATCCCCCACGTCAAAGGAGTTCGGTTCAGATATGCAATTTTCCCCCCGCCGATCATTTCAACAGCATCAGGATCACGCCGTAGATCACCGATGCCAGTGTCCCGAAGGTGATGACCGGCCCGGCCACGGTGAACATCTTCGCCGCCATACCGGTGACGAATCCCTCGGACTTGAAATCCAGTGCCGGTGAGGTCACTGCGTTGGAAAAGCCGGTAATGGGCACCAGCGTTCCCGCGCCGCCGAAGCGGGCCAGCTTGTTGTAGAGATTCAGTCCCGTCAGCAATGAGGACAGGGCCACCAGCGAACAGGAGGTAGCTGTGCCCGCGTCCTCCTTGGGCAGACCCAGAGACATCCAGCCGTCCAGAATGGCCTGTCCCAGAACACAGATGGCTCCGCCCACGAAAAAGGCCAGACATACGTCCTTCCCCAAGGGGGACTTTTTCATTTTCCGCTGCACATACTGTTGGTATTCCCGGGGCGTCATATCCATAGTACAACCTCTTTTCACAAGTTTTCCATAGTTTCCCCATTCCGGCGAAAAGTATGTGAAATTTCTTGCAATGCAGCCTGAAAAGCGGTAAACTGTTGACCATGATTCCAAAAGGAGGGCATTTTTATGAAAACCGTCCGGCCGCTGGGGCTGTACATCCACATCCCCTTCTGCAAGGCCAAATGCGTCTACTGCGACTTCTACTCCCTGCCCCATGGCGAGGACCGCATGGATGCCTATACCGACGCCCTCTGCGCCCATTTGACAGAAGCCGCGCCGCTGGCCGCGTCTCATACGGTGGATACCGTATACTTCGGCGGCGGCACTCCCAGCTACTTAGGAGAAAAGCGCCTGTGCAAAATTTTAAAGGTCATTGAAAAGCGTTATCAAGTGGCCCGCGACGCGGAGATCACTCTGGAGGCCAACCCGGACTCCGCCGGGGATTGGAAAGCCCTCCGCGCCCTGCGGCGCTGCGGCTTCAACCGGATCTCCTTGGGGATGCAGTCCGCCTGCGACGAGGAACTGCGAACCATCGGCCGGGTCCACACCATGGAGCAGGTCCAACAGGCGGTGGAGGCTGCCCGGAAGGCCAAGATTCAAAATCTGTCGCTGGACCTCATTTATGGTCTGCCCCACCAGACGCAGGAGCGATGGATGGAAAATCTCGCCGCTGCCGTAGCTCTGAACCCGGAGCATCTGAGCTGCTACGGCCTGAAGGTAGAGGAAGGGACGCCTCTCTTTGCCATGAAGGACACCGCCGGTCTGCCGGGAGACGAGGAGCAGGCGGATATGTACCTGCAAACCGTGGAATTTTTGAAGCAGTACGGCTATGAGCAGTACGAAATTTCCAACTTCGCCAAGCCGGGCCGGGAATCCCGGCATAACCTGAAATATTGGAAGCTTCAGGAATACGCCGGCTTTGGCCCCGGCGCCCACAGCGATTTCGGCGGCGTCCGGTATGCCTACGAAAAAGACTTGGACGCCTACATCGCCGCCGCACACGGCGGACAGTTCCGCTTTTCCGAAAACACCGTCATCCCTCCCAGAGACCGGGACGTGGAGTGGGTGATGCTGGGTGCGCGACTAATCTCCGGTCTGGATCCCAAGGATTACGAAGCCCAGTTCCGCCGCCGGTTTGATCCGATTTTCCTGCCGTTTCTGCAAAAGTGCGTGGCCGCCGGCTATGCTGTGTCGGAAAACGGTGTGTGGCATCTGACCCCCAAGGGCTTTTTAGTATCTAATCAGATCATCGGCGGGCTGCTGGATGCTCAGGCTGCGGAAAAGCAGCGCCGGGCAGACGCGGCGGCCCGGGGCGATTTCCGGGTCAATCTGGACTGACCCGCAGCCAAACGGCACTGCCGATCCTATGAAAGGATGATTTTCTATGTACGTTTACACGCCGGGGCAGTGGGCCCTGCTGTTCTTCTTCTATTGCTTCTGCGGCTGGGTCTGGGAATCCTGTTATGTCTCCGCCAAGCAGCGTCATTGGGTGAACCGGGGCTTTCTCCATGGGCCGCTGCTGCCGATCTATGGCTCCGGGGCCATCATCATTCTGTTTGCCACCCTGCCGGTGGCGGACAACTTCTGGCTGGTCTATTTTCTGGGTATGCTGGCCGCTACGGCGCTGGAATATGTGGTAGGCGCCGTAATGGAGCAGCTTTTCAAGGTCCGCTACTGGGATTACACCAAGCAGCCCTTTAACCTCCACGGCTACATCTGCCTGACCAGTTCGATCGCCTGGGGCTTTTTCTCCGATCTGCTGATCTATGTCATCCATCCCCCCATCGACAAGCTGCTCCATAAGCTCCCGGCCCTGCTGGTGAATCCTCTGGCCGCAGTGATCGCCGTGCTGTTCATCATGGATACGGTAAAGTCCACCAAGGCCGCCATCGACCTGCGGGAGGTCCTTACCAAGCTTACCGAGGAAAACGCAGAGCTGCGGCGGCTGGCCAAAAAGGCCGAGGCCGCTCAGGCCCGCACTGCCGAGGAGCTGCAGGCTTTCCGGGAAAAGACCTCTCTGGACAGATACCTGCTGCAGTCCTATCTGGCTGACGAGCTGGAAGCCCACCGCACCGCCAAGCAGGTCCGGAAGCAGCGCCGCCGGGCGGCTCTGGAAAACGCCTTCCGCCGCCGGGTGGAATCCAAGCTGGAAATCCTGGCCAATATCGCCCAGGCTTTGGAAAAGACCCGCGCCGCGCTGGACGATGGCATCGACGAACCCGGCGAGCAGGAGCTTGCCAAGCATCGGGAGGAGCTGGACGCCCTCATCGCTGCCGTCCGCCAGAGAGAAGCGCAGGTCCGCACCCGCTCCATCCAGCGCTATGAAACCGCTTTGCGGGTCCTCCGGGCCAACCCCTCCGCCAAGGCTAAGGCGGAACTGGGTGAAGCCTTTGACTCCCTGCGGAAGCTTTTGGAAAAATGAGCCAATATTTGACAGGCGTTCCCTTTGGGAACGCCTGTTTTTTTATGTTCGCAGCCGCATAAAGCTCAAGACCGGGGACATACTACCTGACGGCGTAAGCCAAAATTTTTCTCATGCAGGAGGAACGAATCATGAAGGACTGCACCAACGGCGGCTGCCAGTGCACCCCCAATCAGAGCATCAGCTGCACCGTCAACAACTGCGCGCACCACTGCCAGGACTCCAATTACTGCGGCCTGACCTCCATTCGGGTCGGCACTCACGAGGCTAACCCCACTGAGATCAAGTGCACCGACTGCCAGAGCTTTGAGCTGAAATAACGGCTCCCTCCCCTCCGCCGCCGGGCCAAAAATCCTTTGACCCACCGGCGGAGGTCCGTACATACGCGAAAGGAAGGTGGCGTGATGGCTTCAAAATGGCCCGCCCGGATCGCCGGCGGTGCAGCTGGTCTTGCCAACGGTCTGTTCGGCGGGGGCGGCGGTATGGTATTTCTCCCCATTCTCTCCCGTTGGGGCAATCTGAAGTCCCGGCAGCTCTATGCCACCTGTGTGGCGGTCATTTTCCCGGTGTGCGCCGTGTCCGCCGCCATGTACCTCTGGCGGGGCGGGATGGATTGGGCCTCCGCCCTGCCCTATCTGGCGGGTGGGCTGCTGGGGGGCTGGCTGGGCGGAAAGTTCTACGGCAGAGTGTCCACCAAAGTTTTGAAGTGGATCTTCGCCGCCTTTCTCTTTTACGCGGGGGTGAGGTATCTGCTGTGACGGACTGGCTGCTCCCCTTTCTCTGCGGGCTGGGGGCCGCGGTGATCTCCGCGTGGGGCGTGGGCGGCGGAACGCTGCTGCTGTTAGTGATGACACTGTTTTTAGGCGTGGACCAGCGAACGGCCCAGGGCATCAACCTGCTGTTCTTCCTGCCCACAGCCATTTCCGCCCTGCTGTGCCACTGGCGGAAGGGATATCTGGATGTGCCCACATGGAAGGCCGCCGTCCCTGTGGCTGTCCCGGCGGCACTTGCAGGGGCATGGATCGCCACAGCGGTGGATGTGGACCTGCTGCGCCGCCCCTTCGGTATCTACCTGCTGCTCTCCGGTCTTTCGCTGATTTTCCCCCAAAAGGATCATAAAACCCCCGGCGGCTGAGTACAGCCGCCGGGGGTCATTCGTTTCATTTAGAGGGGATCACTTTTCCACGGCCTCAGTCAGTTCCAGCGTCACCGTCAGGATCTCGCCGCGGCGCCAAAGGGTCAACGTCATCTCGTCTCCCACATGGTGCTGCCACCGAGCCCGCAGCAGATCCGCACTGCTGAGGGTCTCCTTGCCGTCCGCCGCCAGAAGATAATCCCCGGCCCGGACGCCGGCCCGATCCGCCGCGCCGCCCGCCGTGACCTCCTTCACCTGAATGCCCCACAGGTGCTCCGCCAGCTGGTCCGGCACTTGCAGAACGGAAACGCCCAGCAGCGGCTCCGGCTGAGGCTCGCCGTAGATCAGCAGATCATTGACCACCCGCTCCGCCTGCACGGAGGGAATGGCAAAGCCAAGACCCTCCACCGTGGAATATCGGGCATACAGCTTCATAAAGTTGATACCCACTACCTGCCCGTAACTGTCGATGAGCGGGCCGCCGGAGTTGCCGTTGTTCAGCGCCGCATTGGTCTGGATCAGCGGCATGGAGGTCCGGCTGGTAAGCTGGATCTCCCGGTTGACGGAGGAAACGATACCATCCGTGAAGGTGCCGCCCATCTCAATGTCCAGGGGCGTACCGATGGCGTACACAGGGTCGCCTACGGACAAAGCGTCGGAATTTCCAAATTCCGCAAAGGGAAGAGCCTCCTCCGCATTGATCTTCAGCACCGCCAGATCGTACCCGGCGTCGCTGGCGATATACTTCGCCGCATAGGGCCGTCCTCCGGACAGCAGCACCGTGCAGCTCTTGCCCCCGGCTACCACATGGTGGTTGGTGAGGATGTAGCCGTCCTCCCGGAAGATCACACCGGTTCCCACAGACATCCGGCCGCCGTCCAGATCCACCGCCACCGTGACCACGGCGCCGCTTACCTTCCGGTAAACCTCCTGAGCCGAAAGCTCACGGTCTCGATCCTTTGCCAGATCCAGGCGGGCATCCGCATCCGCTTCCACAGTAGGAATGGTAATGGGCGCGTCCTCATCCTCCTGATCCTGGTCATAGTAATAATAATCGTCCTCGCCCCAGTCATCGGGCATTTGCAGTTCCCATATCAGCCATTGCACCCCCGCCGCCAGCAAAGCGATCACCGCTGCTACAGCCAGAAGGATCAGCAGCCCCTTCCACACCCGTCGCTTTTTCCTCCGAGATCTGGGCGTTGGCTCTGTGGGTACAGGCTCCACGGCCCCCGGCAAAGGCCGGGAATAGGTCTCCACGATCTCCGCGGGGAAATCTCTGCTGTATTCCTCGATGACTTCTCCCCGCGTCTGCAGGGTCCTGCGCTCGCTCATAGTACCTCTTTACTCCACCCGCAGAGAAAACGTGAAGGTGGTCACGCCATTCTCGCTGGTGACATTGATTTCTTCCTTGTGCTGCTGCAAAATAGTCTTGACGATATACAATCCCAAGCCATAGCCGTCCTTATCCTCGCTGCGGGACTTGTCGCTTTTGTGGAACCGCTCGAACAGCAGCGGCAGCTCCTCCGCCGGGATGGTCTCGCCCACGTTCCGGACAGTGATCCGGGCCTTGCCGTCCATCATGGCCACACCCAGGTAGAGGGTGGAGCCTTCCCGTGCGAATTTGGCGGCGTTTTCCAGCAGGTTGTAAATGACCTGGGTAATCATGTCGTTGTCGCCCAGCACCAAAATCGGCTCATCGGGAATATCCGCTTCCACATCCAGATGCCGGTCGTTGATCTTCTTTTCCATGGAGATCAGCACCCGGCGCATAGACTCGCACACGTCGAAATGATTGCCGTTGCGCAGGGGATCGATAGCCTGCAGCTGGCTGACATCCAGCATCCGCCGCACAAGGCGGCTGAGACGGCGGCTCTCGTTGGCGATGATCCGCAGATACTGCTTTTCATTCTCAGGCGGGATGGTACCGTCCAAAATGCCGTCCGTATACCCGGCGATGGTGGTCATAGGGGTTTTCAGCTCGTGGGAGATGTTGGCGATGAACTCCCGGCGCTGACGCTCCGTCTGCTGCAAGGACTCTGCCATATTATTAAAGGAAGCCGCCAGCTCGCCGATCTCGTCCTCCCGGCCATAGTCATTCATGCGAACGTCAAAATCACCGTCGGCATACTGCCGGGTGGCAGCAGCCATCTCCCGGATGGGCTGGATCTGCCGCATGGTGGTGATGGAGGATGCCATAAAGGAGATCATCAGCACCACGAAGCCCGTCATCATCAGCAGTCCCGCAAAGGCCCGCCACAGATTATCAACGGAATCCGAGGCGCAGACGGTGAACACCGCCCCTAGGACCTCCCCGGTGGTCGGGTTCACCACGGACACGCCGCCCACAAACTGCTTGCTGGCATAGATCTGGTCCAGACGGCTCCGCCCGGCCCAGGTGCCGTCTGCGGAGACCTTGTCCATCACCGATGACGGAATGGTGACGGGCCGGCCCTCCATAGTGGCATCCGTGGACAGGAGGACATGGCCATCCATATCGCACACCAGAATATCCATTTCGGAGATCACGGCGGCAGTGGCCGCCAGCTGACGGAACTGCTCGTCCTTCTGCAATTCCTCCATAGAGAGATAGCGGCCGGTCTCCAGATACCGCACGGACAGCTTGCTCACCGCCATCGCCCGGACCATCAGCTCATCGGTTTTCTGCCCCCGGGCATAGGAATAGCTCAGGGAAAAAAAGGACACGCCCAACAGCACCAGCGTCAGGAACACCATGCCCACGGTGACGGCCATCTGCCGCCAATAAAGCCCGTGAAACCGCTCGCGGAACCAATCCTTCATATTACTTCGCCTTGTCTGCCGTCTGGCCGCCGGCGGTCTCGAACTTATAGCCCACGCCCCAGACGGTTTTCAGCGCCCACTGGTCGCTGACGCCCTCTACCTTTTCCCGCAGGCGCTTGATATGCACGTCCACAGTGCGGCTGTCGCCAAAATAGTCGAAGCCCCACACCTCGTCCAAAAGCTGGTTGCGGGTGTAGACCCGGTTGGGGGTGGAGGCCAAATGGTACAGCAGTTCCAGCTCCTTGGGGGGCGTGTCGATCTTTTTGCCGTCCACGATCAGCTCATAGGAATCCAGATCAATGGTCAGCTTGTCGAAATGGAGTTTCTTGCTGGTGTCGTTGGGGATCTCCGTCCGCCGCTGAACGGCATTGATCCGGGCGATCAGCTCCTTCATCTCAAAGGGCTTGACGATGTAGTCATCCGCGCCCATTTCAAGGCCCTGAATCCGGTCAAAGACCTCACTCTTGGCCGTCAGCATGATGATGGGCACCTTGCTGGTCTCCCGGATCTTGGCGCAGACCGCCCAGCCATCCATCACAGGCAGCATGATGTCCAACAGGATCAGGTCCGGCTCCTTCTTCTGGAACTCCTCCAGTGCTTTGCCGCCGTCCCCGGCGATGCGGACATCAAAGCCTTCCTTTACCAGATACATGTGGATCAGGTCGGAGATATTCTTATCGTCTTCTACAACCAGAATGTTGCGTCCCATAGGGTCTCCTCCGTTCTGCGGGGCCTTCCGGTCCCGTTTCTTATGTTCTTCTCTACTTTATATTACCCTAAACTTCGTCAGGGTGTTGAACGTTTTGTAAATCTTGCGCCATTTCAGCCGCCGGTCAGCCGATTTCCGTCATCGCCCGGCAGTAGTGGCCCGCTCCCTGAGCGGAGATCACAAATTCCCGCAGGCCCGCGGCAGAGGCAGTGGTCCCCAGCCAGACAGACACATCCCCTCGCCGGGCCGACACCCGCTTCATCAGCGCGGAGGCGTTGGAGCTGCTTTCCAGCTTATAATCCGACCGGTCCATCGAGGGCGTCAGGCACCGCCAGCCGACCTCCTCCAAGGCCTGCAGCTCCGCCTCCTCCGCATCCGGCACGTAGGCCAGCCGGGTCTTTCCCAGAGTGGCCCGGTACAGGGCTTCATTGCCCCGCCGCAGCTGCTCCGCCGTGTCCTCGCCGCTCTCCGCCAGTATGCCCACCGCATGACCGGAGGCAGCCATCCGCCGCAGCAGTTCGCCGTTGGATTCCAGGAAGTCCGGCGTACAGTAAAAGGTGGCCCAGCCGTTAGCACGGTCCAAGGCGTCCAGCAGCCCGGAGGTCCGCTGATCCGCTTCCAGACACAGATGGATTCTGGCCCCCCGCGTCGGTGCGGAGGGTGTAACCGGTACATTGGGCGTGGTACTGGACGTGGCGCCCTTGTTATACGCGTTGTAGCGCTCTTCCATATTGTAGGTCGCCGCATTGGCAAAATCCTTGGCGCTCATGCCGAAATCCGGAGACCGCAGCCACACCAGATAGCCGTTGGTCACATCTGTCACGGAATATTGCAGGCCGAAAAAGTTTGCGACGGTAGACGCCGGGACAAACACCAGTCCGCCGGACTGAATGACGCCGGGGGTGAACAGACTGCCGCTGCTGTCCTGCGCCGTACCCTTGGCCCAGTCAAACAGCATGGCCCGGCGGTCCTTTTCCAGCACCGTCATCTTTTTTGCGGTATTGTTGATGACAGAGATCCCCAGATTGGTGAATACAGAGGCCGGTACATACAGATAGCCGTTGGCCCAGAAGGGCATGGTGGCATCTGTCACCGGCAGAACGCTTTCCTCTGCCGCCACGAAATACACACTGCCAGCCGCTTTGGCCGGAAAAGCCAATTGAAACAGCAGCAAGCAGCACAGCAGACCCATGGCCCATCGCTTTTTCATCAGCAGTTCCCCCTTTGCGGCAGTTTTTTAATAAAGTATTTTACCACATTTGCTTCTGTCTTGTAAAGTCCGTGACTCAGCCGTTGAAGACCTCCACCGTCACGCCGGTATAGTAGTGGGTCAGGATAGTCTGATAGTCCGCGCCGCTCTCCGCCATGGCGTCCGCGCCGTATTGACTGAGGCCCACGCCGTGGCCGTAGCCGGTGACGTAAAACACAAAATTGCCGTCCTGCAATTCCCATTCAAAGCAGGCGGAACGCAGCCCCAGCGCGGCGCGCACCGTACCGCCCCGGACCGTCACGCCCCCCACCTCCACCGTCTCCACGCTGCCGGCGCTGTCCCGGACAGGATCTTTCAGCCAGCTTTTCTTGTCCCCGGAGAGATCGGCAGAGGGGATCTTCGCCAGCAGCTTTTCCTTCAGCGCCGCCGGGGTAAAGTCTACGCGGCTGTAATAATTGGGGATGGTCTCCTTGGCTTCGGGGGAATCCACCGGCTTCAGGTAGGGCAGATCGTTCTGCCACACCTGTCCCGCAGCCCGGGTCAGCCCTGCGGAGCTGGAATGGAACACCGCCAGAATCGGAACGCCGCCGTAAAGGATGGCCTCCCCATCGGTAGATGTCACTGCATCACGGACCTTTTTCTCATAAGCGTCCGCCTGTGCCCCCCAGTTGGCCCGGGCCTGCTCCATGGCGATATACGCCTGACAGCAGGTGGAGTCCGTGCAGATGTCCGCCGTGTCCCCGTGGTTGCTGCCAGTTGTCAGCTTGTAAAGGGTATAGGTACGGGCTGCCACCGCCTGAGCCTTCAGCGCCTCCTCTGCAAAGGACGCCGGCATCTCCGCCGCCGTGACGCCCACCAGATAGTCCGCCAGCGTCATTTCCCGCACAGTCTCTCCGTCCAGCACCCGCAGGGTCCGGTCCGCGTCATAAACAGCCTTTACCGCAGGCTGGACCGGAGCCGTCTGCTCCGTCCGGGGTAATTCCGTATGCTCCGGCACCTCCGCCGGTTCCCGGGCTACGGCCAAGGGCAGCAAAAACAGCCCCAGCAGCGCCGCCACCGAGGTCAAGGCCGTATTTTTCCAAAGCTGCATAGCGATTCCTCCTTTGCTTGTCCAATCTATGCGGCCATCAACAGAAACATGTGCCCCGGTGCAACGTTCGGCACACAAAAACCGGCAGACGCTCCGCACGTCTGCCGGTTTTTCAAGGAAACCAATTATTTTTACTGTATGATTGCTGATACGGTATCCGCAGTCCCGTGCCGCCGCTCACTCCGCCATCAGGCTGTCATTTTCCATGATGAAGGGCCGGGTGGTATCCTGTCCCCAGGAGGTATCGTACTTTGCCATCAGATAATCGCGCAGTTCCGCCCGATTTTGTAACTTTACCAGCCGGTACGGTTCCTGGAAGGCAACCTTCTCGACCAGACAGAAGCTCCCGTCCTCCACAGGCAGCAGCACCCCAACATGCCCCACAAACAGCGTATTCTCCGTGTCCGAGAACCTGTCATGCAGGACAACGGAGATCAGCCGGGCGGGGCTGTCCGAGAATGCGACGCCCCGGGCGGCCCAGCCCGCCTGAAGCGTCTGGGCCTGCTCGTCCACATCCGTACTGTCTGCGGCGGGCACCGGCGCAAACAGCGCGCAGAATTTGGCAGTGCTGTCTCCGCAGAGAACGGCGGGATCTTCGGTCAGCGTTTCCAGATCCAGAAAAAGCGTATCCTCTCCCTGAGTCTTCGGCTGATCCGCTCCGACGGTGACGAACTCACCGAACAGGCTGAATGCCGTAATGCGGCAGTTATAGCCGGGGAAGTCACCGTTTTTCTCCACCCACAGATCCTGCATCTCATAGGGATCATACTTGGTATCGGTTGGGGCGGCGTTCTCAAAGCCGTTCGTCAGCCATTCGCTTTTGACGCTGGCGTTGAACTGGTCCACCCGGTCAAAAAGGCCGCGGATCCGGGTCTCGTCTACGCCTGCGTTCTCAAGCAGTCGGGAGAGCAGAGCACGGGAATCCTCGTCCGTCAGATTGGCGTATTCGACAGGTTTCTGCGTCGGCTGCGGGACGTCCGGCTCTGTTTTTCCGCCGCAGCCGGCAAGGGAGGCAAGGATGAGGCTGACAGCCGCAAGGATCGCCAGCAGATGGTTTTTCCGATTCATAAATTACGTTACCTTTCCTGTGTTCGTCCATTCTGCGGTGCAGAACAGATCGCATCATACGTCTTTATACTATACACATATTGGCGAAAAATATCTATACAGAATTCCGGGGACCACCCTGACCGCTGCGGTTTCCTCCTGTTTTCCCATAAGATCTGCCGCATACGGACAGCGCACACCGCAAACGAAATGTGCATGAAGTTTTCGTGCACCATTTCCGGTTGCCCCGCAGGGGCGAGGAAATGGCGCATTTCTTATTTTGCTACGCTTTGCATAGCAAAAAAGGAACACCACCCTGACGGATGGTGTTTCTATTTGGTGCCGGTGGTGGGACTCGAACCCACACGGTGTCGCCACCGGCGGATTTTGAATCCGCTACGTCTACCATTCCATCACACCGGCACATTTTATCGAGAAACTCCCAAAATTCTCATAGGAGAGAACAAGGAGAGAACTCACTACAAAAGCCATATTTTATTGTAACTGGGAAGCCTTGAAAAATCAAGGTTTTTATCAGATTTCATACTGCCAGACTTACTGGCTTTTGAGTCCGTCACGTCTACCAATTCCATCACACCGGCATTAACGTTGTTCATTATATCGGATGAATGGCCAAAATTCAAGAGGAATTTATGTTTTCGCCGTAAAATCCCTGATTCTGCTGGAAGAATGGCGGTTCCCTCTTGTAAAGAACGAAAAATAGGAGTATTATGCTTATAATTATACCAACAACACAAAGGACGGATCAAACTATGAGTTACACAAAAATCGCGAAAATTTTTGCAGACAGCGAGGCGCTCTCCGGCCAGACCGTTTCCGTGGGCGGCTGGGTCCGCACCATCCGGGATCTGAAGGGTTTCGGCTTCATCGAGCTGAATGACGGCTCCTGCTTCCGCAATCTTCAGGTGGTGATGGAGGCAGAGGCCCTCTCTAACTATAAGGACATCGCCGCCCAGAACGTAGGCGCGGCTCTGATCGTCACCGGCATTGTGACCCTGACACCGGATGCCAAGCAGCCTCTGGAGTTGAAGGCCACCGAGATCACCGTGGAGGGCATCTCCACTCCGGACTATCCCCTGCAGAAAAAGCGCCACAGCGTAGAGTTCCTGCGGACTATCCAGCACCTGCGTCCCCGGACGAACCTGTTCTCCGCCACCTTCCGGGTGCGGAGCGCGGCGGCCTACGCCATCCACAAGTTCTTCCAGGATCGCGGCTTTGTCTACGCACAGACCCCCATCATCACCGCCAGCGACTGCGAGGGCGCCGGCGAGATGTTCCAGGTGACCACGCTGGACCTGAACAACGTCCCCAAGACGGAGGACGGTCAGGTGGATTACAGTCAGGACTTCTTCGGCAAGAAGACCAGCCTGACGGTGTCCGGTCAGCTGAACGCCGAGAACTTCGCCATGGCCTTCGGCAATGTCTATACCTTTGGTCCTACCTTCCGTGCGGAGAATTCCAACACCCAGCGTCACGCCGCTGAGTTCTGGATGGTGGAGCCTGAGATGGCCTTCACCGATCTGAACGGCTATATGGACACCGCCGAGGACATGATCAAGTATATCATCCGCTATGTGATGGAGCAGTGCCCTCAGGAGATGGACTTCTTCAACCAGTTCGTGGATAAGGGCCTGCGGGAGCGTCTGGAGCATGTGGCCTCCTCCGACTTCGGCCGGGTGAGCTACACGGAAGCGGTGGACCTGCTGAAAAAGAGCGGTGAGAAGTTTGACTATCCCGTGGAGTGGGGCATCGACCTGCAGACCGAGCACGAGCGCTATCTGACGGAGCACATCTTCAAGCGGCCCGTATTCGTCACCGACTATCCCAAGGACATCAAGGCTTTCTATATGCGCCTGAACGATGACGGCAAAACCGTGGCCGCGGCGGACTGCCTGGTGCCTGGCATTGGCGAGATCATCGGCGGTAGCCAGCGCGAGGAGCGTCTGGATGTGCTGGAAGCCCGCATCAAGGAGTTGGGCATGAATCCGGAGGATTACAAGTATTACTGCGACCTGCGGCGCTACGGCTCCTGCCGTCACGCAGGCTATGGCCTGGGCTTCGAGCGGATGGTGATGTATCTCACCGGTGTGAACAACATCCGCGACGTGGAACTGCATCCCCGCACTGTGGGCAGCGCAGATTTCTGATCAACCGCATACCGAAAAGCGGTCCTTCCGAAAAGAGGGACCGCTTTTTTCTCCCGTATGCACAAATTTCTCTGGAAAACCTCAAATATTTCAGGCATTCCACCATGTGCGGACAGTTGACATTCCGCGGCGCATATGATAGGATACGGCTATCTTCAACAACGGAATACCGGCAATGGAAGCCCATAGGAAAACGACGTAAGTCTACCGAAGGAGTAAAACTCTCAGGTGTCCGCCGTGCGGACAGGACTATGGGTGGATGCGGCTCTGGAGAATCCCAGTTCACTGGGTACCGAAGGTGAAAGGCGGCATGACCGCTGAATCTCTCAGGTAAAAGGACAGAGTGATCTGACGCAGCGGCAGGCAGGGCGGAGAGATCCGTCAGGCAGGCCGCAGGCTTCACCGTTTGCGGCGGGGCTGCGTCGATCTCCTGTACTGCGTTCTTCGGAGCGGCTGCATTGCCAGCCGCTCCATTTTTTTATCACCGCGGCAAAGATCCCGCCGTCGGTGAAACCGTGTACAGGAGGAAAAACTATGGAATCGATCGTCGCAAAACTGGACGCTGCGCTTTATCCCGCTGTATGCCGCGTCAACACGTACCTGTCCAACTACATTCTGGTCTTTCTGCTGGTGGCTGTCGGCCTGTGGTACAGCATCAAGACCCGCTTTGTTCAGGTCCGCTGCTTCGGTGAGGGTATGCGCAGAGTGTTCGGCAATCTGACCCTCAACGGCAAAAAGCATGACAGCGGCATGAGCTCCTTTCAGGCCTTGGCCACCGCCATTGCCGCTCAGGTGGGCACCGGCAACATCGTAGGCGCCTCCGGCGCCATCCTCACCGGCGGCCCCGGCGCCATCTTCTGGATGTGGGTCATCGCCTTCTTCGGCATGGCCACCATCTACGCTGAAGCCACACTGGCCATCAAGACCCGGATCAAGGCAGCAGACGGCACCATCCACGGCGGCCCCGTCTATTACATCACCACCGCGTTCAAGGGCGGCTTCGGCAAATTCCTGGCGACCCTGTTCGCAGTCGCCATCATTCTGGCTCTGGGCTTCATGGGCTGCATGGTGCAGTCCAACTCCATCGGAGAGTGCTTCCAGACCGCTTTCGGCATCCCCTCCTGGATCGTGGGCGTGGCGCTGGTCATCATCTGCGGCATCATTTTCCTGGGCGGCGTTCAGCGGCTGGCTGCCGTTACGGAAAAAATCGTCCCCATTATGGCGGCAATCTTCCTGCTGGGCGGTCTGGTCGTCCTGATCTTCCGCATCCGGTATGTCCCCGCCACCTTCGGCATGATCTTCAAGTACGCCTTTGAGCCTCAGGCCATCGTGGGCGGTTCTTTCGGCTACGCCATCAAGCAGGCCATCTCTCAGGGCGCCAAGCGTGGTCTGTTCTCCAACGAGGCCGGTATGGGCTCCACCCCCCATGCCCACGCTCAGGCTAACGTGAAGGATCCTCACGAGCAGGGCGTTGTGGCGATGGTGGGCGTGTTCATTGACACATTCGTGGTGCTGACCCTCAACGCACTGGTCATCATCTGCACCCTCTACACCGCCGATGGCCCGTTGGCAAACGGCTATGTGGGGGATGTGACCTCCGTGCTCAGCAAGACCAATCTGGCCCAGACTGCCTTCGGCTCCGTGATGGGAGCCAGCCTCGGCGCCAAGTTCGTGGCTATCTGCCTGTTCTTTTTCGCTTTCTCCACGGTTCTGAGCTGGAACCTGTTCGGCAAGATCAACGCCATCTGGCTTTTCGGCAAGAAGGACCCCAAGGCCTGCACCGTGATCTACACCCTCATCGCCCTGGTGTTCATCCTGATGGGCACCATGATGAGCAACGATCTGGTGTGGGAGCTGACGGATATGTTCAACAACCTCATGGTCATTCCCAACGTCATCGCCCTGTTCGCCCTGACCAAAATGGTAGTCGGCAGCGCGGAAAGCAAGATCGCACAGTAAATGAGAGCGATCTGTATTGTGCTTATTTACTTTCAAAAAACGTTATAAAAAAGAAACAGGACATTCATATAAGAATGTCCTGTTTCTTCTTGGCGGAGATGGAGGGATTTGAACCCCCGCACGCCTTGCGGCGCCTACCGGATTTCGAATCCGGACCCTTCAGCCACTTGGGTACATCTCCAAATAAAACCGTTCGCCTGCCGCATAGGCGGTCAAATCAAGACGCCGTGCGGACTGCGTTTGTTATTATGACATATTTTTGCGGCTATTGCAAGAGAAATACTTGCACGGTGAAAGAATACAGCATAGAATGAGCGTATCTTATCTGCGCGGATGGTAAAGGAGGAAGTGCTATGGCCCTGCGGGTCTATATTCTTGGCGACGCCGTAACTTACCAAAACTATGCACTGGCGGTGGAACGTGCCGGAGGGATCCCCTGCTTCGGGAGCCGACCGGCGGACTGCGACTGTTTGCTGCTGCCCGGCGGTGGGGACATGGAATCCTGGCGTTACGGCCAGAAAAACACAGCCTGCCGGGATTTGGAGCCGGAACGGGACGCGCTGGAACTGGAGCTGCTGGCGGATTTTACGGCCCTTGGCAAGCCGGTCCTGGGTATATGCCGGGGAATGCAGACCATCAATGTGTTTTTCGGCGGCGATCTGGTGCAGGACTGGCCGGGGCACAGCGCCATAGAAGGCGTTGACCGGCTCCACAGCGTCCAAAATGCACCGTCCTTTCTGCGGGAGCTATACGGAGAGCGCTGTATGGTCAACAGCTGCCACCACCAGATCATTGGCCGCCTGGGAACCGGTTTGGAGGTTTTGCAACGGGCGGAGGACGGCGTAGTAGAGGCCTTCCGACACAAAACCTTGCCGGTTTGGGGGATCCAATGGCACCCGGAACGGCTGACAGCGGACTGCCAAACGGGCACGGTGGACGGACTGGCGGTATACCGGGCGTTTCTATCTCAGGCAGCCTTGTAAGAGCTCTGCCTGTTAACCGCAGGCCGTATCCGGATCGGACAGGAACTGTGCACCACGATCCACCAATACGCGGAAAATCCGGTCGCAAAGATTTTCTGTAAAGGGTAAGATGAAGGGTAAACACCATTTCAGCGTAGCAAAAAATCCCTCAAAGCCTTGCGGCTCTAAGGGATTTGTTTGGTGGACGATACAGGACTCGAACCTGTGACCCCCTGCACGTCAACACCAATTTTTGATTTTTTCCAATCTTTTTTGAGCGTTTACAGCCATTTCCGCTCTGGCTAGATTGCTTCCTGGTACGTTTGAAACGCAGACTTTCCGGTTATTCCGGCCCTGTCTGTGGCTTGTTGCGTGGTCAAACTTATTAGAATAGACAAGTGTAATTTAGATAATTTGAGAATTTCCAAATCTGAAATAGCCTGTTACCAGCCAAACCGCTACCGTAGCTAATTTCATTCTCTACGTTTTGTAGCTTTTGCTCTCATACTTTTGATACGGTGTTAACAAAGATATTAAGGGATAGCAATTTATGCGGAGCCCCAATTGGCTGTTTGTTACGCGCTCCTAACCATACAAAAGATGTTCAAACAACTTGCGCCTTGAACGTTATACGCTCCATACCCTGAGTGTTTTTCTGTCTCAAATCTTATATTTTGCAGCAGATGTAAAGCAGGCTTCCACTGACCGTCAGATTCTTCCTCACGGCTTGCTGTTTGACATCCCGGCTATATGCAGAAACATCTCTACTCCTTCTGCCTCGTAATTGTGCATCCACACGGTTGCCGCATATCAATCAATTCCGAGTTTTCGTGCCAATTCGTTTAAATTTAATGACCATTTCTTTCCGCTGCACTCCAAGGCACAAAAGGGATACGAAACAGGAGTGCCTCTATCGCAGCTAAACGAAATTTGTTAGAAT
>OHYC01000267.1_pt1 | contig 23274 bp, 26 predicted proteins | sample 1580171 | NCBI WGS metagenome assembly OHYC01 (sample SAMEA3882526, study PRJEB24775) | human gut metagenome | biome: human-associated habitat; feature: intestine environment; material: feces | place: Netherlands | collected 2009/2010
CTCCGAGGTATGGCTTGATGTAGAGATTTGAGTATCTGCGGTATCCGTTTAGTGTGCTGGGCCGGATGGTTCCGGCCATGATCGCATCCAGCCAGTAGTCCAGCCATTCGCTCAGGGTGAGCTTGCTGTCCTCGGTCAGGTCAACGCCCTGGTAGGCGGTGATCTCCTGGCGGAGCTTTGCGGTCAACTCTTTTTGCGTGGGTGCGTAGATGTAGCGGAAGATGCTGTCGCCGTTTTCCTTATGGCCGATCACGATGCGGCCCTCCCAACGGCCATCGTCCTTTTTGCGCACCATGCCGTCGCCGGACGGCCTGCGTTTACTCATTTAAATCGCCTCCTCTGTAGGAACTCTTCTTTGTTTACACCATCGCAGTTTTTGGCGGTATTGTTAGCTGCTTTTTCCCTGTGAGAACTTTTCGCAGGCCTGCCACTCGTCTTCTGCCTCGAAGCTGTAGGGCGCCTGGTCTGCCAGCAGCTCCCGTTGGATGCCCTGCGCCAGACGGAAGCCGGATATGAAGCTGTTCAGGCAGGCTTCGTCCCGCAGTTCATCTTCCATGTCCGCTATCCGCAGGAGCAGTTTTTTCTCTGATTTACCCAGTAACCGAGCAAGCTGGCTGTGTGTTCTTTTGATTTTTCTGTCCATGTATTCCGTCCTCCTGGATGGTGCCTCAAACCTGTGGTAAAGGGCTTTCATGTAGTCATGCATGGTGTGCCACCTCCTGTCAACGACACACAATACCGCAACCACTGCTGAATAGCCATCCCAAATGACAACAATTATCAGAAAATTATCAAGTTCAGAGTGAACTGCAATGGGCCGCATCCAATTTTGGATGCGGCCCATCTGAGCTCCTCTTATGCATAGGGATTATGCGCTGTTGGATTGCCTACGAACATGTAGCAGAAGGTTCTGCCGTTATCGATGGTAACGCCGACGCCAACGGTATCACAGTTCGGGTCAATCATCGTTGCCAGATGGCCGGGGGAGTTCTCCCAGTTCGATACTGCCTTTTCTGGAATTCTATCGGGGGCCGTGACGGTGAACACCGTCAGGTTGGAACCGAAGCCGTGGGGGTATATCCGTACCCAGCCGACAATTCGGAAGGGGGGCTTTCACGATTGCTTTGCGCCGCAACGGTCGATTCCCATTTTAATTTGCAACTCTGTTTGTGGTATGCTACAATGATCTCCAAAGATAGAAACGCTGATTTCCGGTACGGTTCTATCGTAGTGCATATACTGTATTTACAGATCGAGCGAGGAGGTCTTTCGTGTGAGCAATTATGAGTTTTCCCTCAGACAGGAAGTCCTGCTTGAAAAGGGGGCCGACATTCTCGGGTCACTTTTCCATTTTGCAAGGAATAACCATATTTCTCCCTCTGACAAAAAAGATCCAGTTAATGTTGTTTACGGTTTGGTATGGAACGCCAAGAGCAGCATTCTGGGGGCGGATACTGAGGCCGAATTGGATCAGATCGAAACGCAGTTTGATTTTGCTCGTAAGTTTTACGCTGGTATTGAGGCGTGAGCAAAATGGGCATCCTGTGATTTCCGGAATTACCATTTGGGATAGAACACCGACAAAAATTTACGATAGCTGTGGGACTGCGGAGTGTCCATCCGAAGTATTACGTCAGTATTGGAACAGACCTCGGTCTGGTGAGGAACTTCAGGATATGCAACGATCTATCCTTCGACTGCGCCATAAGGAGGAGGCTTGTCAGCTGAAGCAAAGCCCGTCTATCGACGAGTTGGAACGAAGGGTGCAAGAGGCGGCTATGGGCCCTGGACTTACGTTCAACACGATGATGTGATGGACTGACCGTGCTCTTCGCTCAGCAAGAAAGCTCTTTTGAGAATGGCGTTTTTAATCAACTGAAATTGTAGATAGCTCTCCCGGCAGGAGAGCTATCTTTTTTGCCTTATCAGGCTTCCTTCTTTCATGATTGTTGAGTTGCTTTGATGATTTTTTGCAAACACAACATGTAAAGGACCCAGAAAGAAAGGCACTAAAGGATTCGACGTTTTCAGACTTTTGCGAAAGCACGCAGCTCTAATGCATCGTCATATTCCAACCGCCATATTGCTGCTCCTCATGATCGTCCTCTTTGTGGCCATGGACGAGACGCTTCTCCCGCAGCTCTTGACGGCGCTTGCGGTCGATGTGGGTGAGCCCCGTGCCGCTCTGCGGCAGGGAGTTGTCCTGGAAGATATTTGCCATGTGATGGAGCAGTCTCGTCACTGCAAGGAACACCTCCGGCGCTGTCGAAGCACTCTGCCTTTCCAGAAGGCACTGCGCGTAACTGTGTCCTTGCTCCGCCGCCTGAGACAGCCATTGGATGCCCGCCTCTTTGTCACGCTCGACCACCTTCCCTTGGAGCAGCAGCTTTCCCAACAGATACTGCGCATGGAGATTGCCGGCCTGGGCGGAGGTATAGATGTGATCCATAGCCTTGCGGGTATCTCTTCTTACTGATTCTCCCTTCAGATATTCCTTGCCAAGGCGGTAGGATGCATCGTGGTTTCCGTTGTAGGCAGCGTACTCCAGCCACTGGATGCCAAGCTCGGGATCATGGACGCTGGCATCATCAGAGAGATATAATTTTCCCAAAGCATACTGAGCCGCTGCATATCCCTGCTTCGCCGCTTTGTCAAACCAGTATCGGGCCATCACCCAGTCCGGCGGCAGCAGCGGGCCGTCCCGATACAGTTTTCCCATAAAATACTGCGCATGGATGTCACCGTTCTCCGCAAGTTCCCGCATACTTTCCACGGCATCATCCCGTTCTGCCAGTGACGAGTATTCATCCTGAACGTCCATACGAAGCGTCCGGAAGTCCCAAGACACATCTTTGCCGTTGTCCACCTCATCGCCCTGACGCAGGTCCAAGGTTTCATCCTCAAAGGTGATTTCCCCCAGCCGGATCGTCTCCGCCTCTTGGATGACCGCATTCTTGATTTGGCGAAACTCCTTCTGCCGGGACAGCGGCGGGCGGTGCCGCTCCTTCTCAGAATAGAAATCTTCCACCTGACCTTGCAGCTGCCACCACTGTTCGTAGCACTCGGCCACGGTCGGAAGCTGCTCCGTCTGGTCCACAATCTCATCTACCAGCGCCTTTTGCTTCTTCGGAAGGTAGCCGTAGGACTTCTTCCCCTTGACCGTTTCCAATTGGAGTGCCAGCTCTTGTATGAGCCGCTCCGCCTCGGGGTGGTCGCAGATCCTGGTTCGCATCTGCTGGACCAACTCCCGCATGGCCTGCCGCGCTTCCCGAACCAGCTGGTCACGGGAAACCGTTTTCTGCTCATAGAGGTGGAGTATTTCTTGTTGGAAGATATCGTTGGTGAGCTTGGATTTAATTTGGCGGATGCCGTCCTGAGATAGATACGCCTGTCCCGGCTTTACGGACCATGCCATCATGTGCACATGGGGATGGTCGCCCTCATCATGGAAGGCAGCATACCAGCGGAAGTCCTGGGGCGGGATATTCATAGCGGCGGCGATGTCGTTGCGGTGGGCGCGGAGGAGATTCCTCCACACCCTGGCATTGTCGTAGCCCAACCGTTCTGCGTCCTCTCGCTTCAGGGAGATGATGTGTGTCCACACGTTACCTGTGTAGCTCTCCAGTTCCGCCATGGCCTTGTCCAGCTCCACGCCATCTTTGTCACCGAAGAGACCATGGGAGCCCAGCCGTTCTGCCCTTGGCCGTGTTGCGATGTACTTCATGTAGCCATCCGATTTCTGAACATCGGTCCAGTTTTCCTCCAACGCCTGAGAGATGAACGCCGAAGCGTTGGCCTTGGTGGGGTGTTCTTGGTAGTCACCGTACTCACCCATCTCCTTTGCATCAGGAAAATCCTTCACCAGTTTTGCGATAAGCTGTTCCTGCTTTCTTGTTGGCGGACGGTCATTCTGAATCAACTCGACCCGCTCACGGGTGGCGATGTATCTCATGTATCCGCCTGCTGAGTTGCCGCCTCCGCACTTGATGTACGGGCTTTTGACGATCAGTCTTGCCATCCGTCATCGTCCTCCCAAGATTCCCGCACCCGTTTTTCGAACGAGATGCGGCCATTGGTCTGTTTCACATTTCGGACGCTCTCCGCACGGCGTCGGCGCAGGTCCTCCTCACTGAACTGAAAACTGTCCGCAATGATTCCGGACAGCATGTCCAACTCCACCGCCTGCTTGTAAGCCAGCGATGCCATTTTGTTTTCCATTTGCCCCACCCGACCGTCCAGATAGGACTGGATGGAGGTGGGGAGGAACAGCCCAGCATTGTTGGCGCTGAGATAGTCCAGGTAGAAATCGATGGCCCGCTCAATGAATCCGGTGATGCTGCGGCTGCCGTCCTCCTGATATCGTCGTTCCAAGCGTGCCTTTTTCTCAGGGGTGAGATAGAGGGCAAATTTTTCTTTCTTGCTCAAAATGAGCTCCTTTCCGGGGCATGACCCCTACTTTTTTCTTGTGGGTGTAGGCTTTCAGGGATAACGACCGCAGAAGTGATAGCACCCCTTCGATTTTGACCCCACTTTGGAACTCCCTGAAAACCCCGTAACTGCCCGCACTGCGGGCAGAAGTGACCGAACAGAGCGTCGCACTTGACGCCTGGTGTTTATCCTGCTTCTTCTTTTGTCCTTTGTAAGTGGCCCAAATCCACAGGGACTCTGCTCTGCCCCGAAGGAGGGCACACAGCGCCTCACAGCGGGGCACACGGGCGCTTTACGCTTCCAGGTGAAGCATCTGCTGTTGATAACAATGATCCATCGCCGTCTGTATCGGGAGGATGGTGTAGAGGTTATTCCCGTTCCACTTCATACCGTGTCTATTAATGTAACTGGTGTTTTCCACCGTGATGAACTGCCTGTCCACCAACTTTGCGATGTGCTTCATCACCGTGGAGACAGTAAGATGTACCGCATCCGAGATCGTGCGGTAGCTGGGATGACATTGATGGGTGCGGCGGTCTTCACAGTAAAGCAGGTAAGCGTAAACAGTAATAGCACCATGACCGATGTTCAGGAAGAACAATTCATTTGGAAGAGAGAAAAAGTTCTTGCCGGTGCTCTTGAGTACCGGCATCCTGTTTTGATTCAGAATCCCACGATGGTTCAGTTCAGAGAGCTGCTCCGTAGCCATGTCTTTGCTCATGTGCAAACGGAATGCAATCTCATCTGCACTTGGTGCAATATAATTTTTGCAATGCACATGGAGATAGTAGAGATAAACAAGGACAGCAAATCCCTGCGGCTTGAGATTCCACTTCCAGATGTAATTGGGAATTGAGAAACGACGCCGGTTCATTTGCGCTCACCTCCCTCTGTATGCTCTGTTATCTATTGGATGAATTGTTCTTTCGGCACTACCATGCGGCTGCCTACCCGCAACACCGGGAAGTCCGGTTCGTGCATCAACTCATAGGTGCTGGACGACGATACGCCCAACACCTGTGCCACCAAATTTGCATTAAGAAACAGCGGCAACTCATCATAACTTTTGTACTGTGGCGATTTCATTGTGATCCTCCTCTCGATTGACCTGAGCATTTTCATCTGATACACTTGCTTTGTGGCGACAGGGTACCATAGGTAAACCCTTAACACAATAGAATTGAGGTGCATTGGGAAAATCTCAAATCTCAATCGGTTACAAAAGGGGGGAGTTACATGGACAATCAGACGCAGGGGATATTCATCCCATATACCTATACCTACGACCAGTTCACAGTGTTCTTTTATGGTGACCGGGTCTTTCTCGGAGAAAAGAGCCTTCCTATCGGACAGTGTAGTGTGGATATTTTGAATCTGGATGAAGAGGTTTTGATGAAAATCTATCAGCGGGTGCAGGACTTCCTGCCTGCATCTCAATGCCTGCTGACAGAAAAAACAGACAGCGCTGTAGTTTCCGCTCAGGAGAAACTAAACGCTGTCTGGGATGTCGTATTTACTTTGCCTGGGTATCGGGATTTGCAAATTGATAAGGAATGTAGTTATCACGCCTTGGAGAATCTTCTGACAGAAGACGACAAATGGATGCAGATTCAGACGCCCGGCACAGAGGGATACACTATGTATCAGGAGTTCTTGGAGGGCCTATCTAGTCTTGCGGCCCGTATCCGTATGTTCCAGGGCCAGATCGCTACTATGACAGAGTTCTACTTTGAGCCATTGACGCGACGAAACAGTGCAGCCTATGCGGATGCCTATTCCAGGTTTTATAGCCAGATGGCCTCCATAGCGGCACATTATTTTAACGAGGATTTTGACCAGAGCTTTCCGGTGGAGGTCAGTTTCGTTCCCATGATGCACCCTACGGAAGAGGGCAAAGTGTTTGTAGCAGAGAAAACTACGTTTAATGATCTGCTGGATTTTTTGCGAACTGAGTTTTACCGGGGGCTTGCCATCGGCAACGCACCCCGCCGCTGCCATAATTGCGGAAAGTATTTTCTTCTGACCGCAGGCTACAACACCTGTTACTGTAACAATATTGCGCCGGGCGAGACGGAGCGCACCTGCAGAAAGGTGGGCGCTCACCGAAAGGAGGCGCAGGGCAAGGCCAACCGCACGCCTGCCCAGGTGGAGTATGACCGCACCTATAACCGGCTAAAGCAAAGGAAGAACCGAAAGAAGATCAGTATCGACGAGTGGAACATCGCTGTGGCGAAAGCACAGGAACTTATGGAGCAAGCCGGTCGTGGAGAACTGACGGATACTGAGCTAAAAAGGCAACTAGAGTTGCTCTGATAAACCATCTCACAAAGTATACCTATCACCCCACGGGTTTCTTCTATATGGTTAAACCTGATTGATTTTTATCTTTATTGCGTGTTATCGATATAGCTAGTATAATAATAAATAATTGACTGGCAGAAGGAGGAAACGGGATGGCACAATATTTGCGTACTGAGTTAGATGGTAATATCGAATATGTCAGCCGTATTCGTGCACAGTACTCTTCTCTGTCAAAAAAACACCGTCAGATTGCAAATTACATTTTCAAGCATCAGCAAGAAGTTATTCATTACTCCATTTCGACTCTGGCAAAAAAGACCAACACCGCGCCGTCTACTATTACCCGTTTCTGCCAAATCCTGTCCTTTAAGGGCTTCAGCGAACTGAAGGTGTACATTGAAAAGGGCCTTATTTCGGCTTCCATTGTAGATGCACCCATTCAGGAGGCGGACACCACCTCCGTCATTCTCCAGAAGCTGATGAAGAGCGCCCAGGATGTGATCACAGATACCCTGCGTGTGCTGAGTGTGGAAACGGTATCCGCCGTAGCCAAGGCTATCTTCCAGGCCCCCAATGTAAATCTATTCGGTCAGAGCGGTGGCTACATCTCCGCTCTGTATGCCCAGCAGATGCTCCTGCGCGTGGGGATTCGAAGCCAGGCTTTTAATGATAATGTGGATATGAGCATCGCCGCCAGTACCATGAGAAAAGGAGATGTGGCTATCGGATTTGGCTATAGCGGAGAAAGTCGTTCCGTGATTCACGCTCTGCAGAATGCCAAAGACAGCGGGGCTACCATCGTATCTATAACCGCCAATCCCAATTCCACTTTGGAAAAATTAGCGGATTATACGCTGCTATATAGCTACAACATCCCAGACGACCTGCAGTACCTCCATCTGGGCAGTATCTGTGAGGTGGCTATTTTGGGCGTACTGCAGGCGGAAATTCTCCACCAGCCTGGGGCTAAAGCGCGCCTTGATATGGTCAAGGATGCTGTACTAAGCAGCCGAATCCGATAAAACCCGAAAAATGGTGCGGCATCCTGCCTATAGACAGGATGCCGCACCATTTTTCAACGTTGTACCCGGCCGGACCCATCTCCAGCCATCAGCTTTTCCACATCTGCCACACTTACCCGGTTAAAGTCTCCCAGTATGGAGTGCTTGAGACAGGAGGCCGCCACCGCAAATTCCAGTGCCTCCTGGTGGTTCTGATAATGAGTCAGTCCGTAGATTAGGCCGGCGGCAAAGCTGTCTCCGCCACCTACCCGGTCCACGATATCCCGGATCTCATACCGCCTGGAGGTGTAAAATTTACTGCCGTTGTTCAGACAAGCGGACCAGCCATTGATATCTGCGCTCACACTCTCCCGCAGAGTGATGGCAATCAAGCGTAGGTTAGGAAACTTGCGGAGCACCTGGTCTCCCAACGCCCGGTACTTCTCCCGGTCCAACTGGCCTGCGGTCACATCCACCGCCGCCGAGATCCCCAGCGATTTCTGCACGTCTTCCTCATTGGCAATGGCCACATCCACCGATTTTGTCAGTTCCCGCATGACCTGAGGCGCCTCTTTGCCGTATTTCCAAAGATTTTTCCGATAATTCAAGTCGCAGGAAACGGTAACATCCCGGGCTTTGGCCTCCCTGACCGCACAAAGGGACAGCTCCATGGCGCTTTCAGAAAGGGCAGGGGTGATGCCTGTGATATGGAACCACCCGATCCCAGCAAAGGCTTGATCCCAGTCGATCTCGCTAGGTGCCGTCTGGGTAATGGCGGAGCCTGCCCGGTCATACACCACCTTGGAAGGTCGTTGATTGGCACCCGATTCCAAAAAATAGATACCCATACGCCCCTGCCGGGTGAGAATACGACTGGTATCTACGCCGAACCGCCGCAGCTCCCCCATGCAAGCGGAACCCACCGGATTATCTGGCAGGACAGTCAAAAAGGCAGCATCCACACCAAAATTGGCCAAGGAGACAGCCACGTTGGCCTCCCCGCCACCGAAGGTTGCCTCTAGCGTTCCATTTTGAAACAGGCACTCGTGCCCAGGGGACTTCAGGCGAAGCATGATCTCGCCAAAGGTTAAGTACTTCATCTGAACCACTCCATTCTCCTGTCCCTACAGGCCGGCAAGGATATTCTTGGCCTGCCGGCACAGTTCTGTGATGTGTTCAAACCGTCCCTGGGCGATATCGGAGCGGCTGCACAGCCAGCTGCCGCCCACAGCCCGTACAAAGGGAGCTTTCGCATATTCTGCCAGATTTGCGGCGTTGATCCCTCCTGTGGGAACAAACTGTAGCCCCACAAAGGGACCGGAGAGGGCTTTCATTGCCTCCAAACCACCGTAGATGCTGGCCGGGAAAAATTTGACTGTGCTAATTCCCCGCGACAGTGCTTCCATGATCTCACTGGGTGTAACGCAACCGGGTAAAACAGCAAGCTCGTGTTCCAGACACCAGTCAACCACACAGGGATCAAAGCCGGGAGAAACAATAAACCGAGCTCCGGCCTCTGCCGCCTGCCTGCACTGCTCCACCGAGCACACGGTACCCGCTCCCACCAGCATGTCCGGACACTGTTCCGCAACGATTTGGATCGCATCCCGGGCTGCATCGGTGCGGAACGTAATCTCCATCACGTCAATGCCTCCCGCCAGGAGAGCCCTGGCTGTGGAAAGCGCCTGTCCAGCATCTTCTAGGACGACCACCGGAACGACACCTGCATTTGAAAAGCGTTCCATCAGATCCATTATTTTTCACCTCGCAACTTTATTTTCATGTCCACAGGTCAGGCATCCTGCCAGCGGATTTCCTTTTTTACTCGTCCCCAGCCGCTGGCCGCAGTCTCAGCTGCAGTCTCCGCCAGGCCGGGCAGGGAAAGACCACCATCAATGGCGATGCTCTGGCCGGTGATATAGGAAGCCTTGTCCGAGGCCAAGAATACCACCAGATTCCCCACATCCTCCGGTGTACCATAACGCTCCAGCGGAATGCGCTGGGACAGATAGGCCACCTTTTCCAGATGGGCCGGGTCTGTTTTGGCTTCTTCCTCCGGCGTAAAGCGCTTGGTGGCGCCGGGCAGTATGTTGTTCGCCCGGATCCCGTAGGAGGCTACGTCCAGTGCAACGGACTGAACGATCCGGTTAAGGGCCGCCTTGATGCCGCCATAGATAGCGTCGCCCGGGTGAGCACTTAGGCCACGGGCGGAGCTGATATTGATAATATTGCCCCGGGTTCCCTGGCTGGCCATATAAGTGGCAGCCTCCCGCATCATCAGCACATAGGTACGCAGCATCAGATTGACAAGGTAATCCATGGTCTCTTCCGTCAGGTCAAAGATACTTTCCAGCTTGGTGACGCCAGCATTATTGACCATCAAATCCAACCCGCCCAGCCGTTCCACCGCCTGTCTGAAAAAGGAAACAGCAGCACCCTGCTCGGTCAGCTTAGCCTGATAACAGTCAAATATGCCATCCGGATACTGGCCGGCCAGCGTCTCCAACATATGCTGGGCGGAATCAAAATCGGTGTTATAGGAAAATACCACATCATAGCCTGCCTCAGCCAGGCAATAGACGATCCCCCGACCAATCCCGTGACTACCGCCGGTCACAACAGCTTTCTTCCGTCTCATTCAGCATCCTTCCTTTCCCTGCACTGGTGCTTTATCCTCTGGAACCTGGGCAGAAAAGGCTAAAAACACCAAAAATTCTTCCCCTGTGTTTGAGATGGAGTGGGTATCCCCCGCCGGAATGAAAATTGCATCCCCATCCCGGATGGATTGCCGCTCACCATTTATGGTCATGGTGCCGTGGCCCGCAATAATGTAATAGACCTCCTCATGGTCTCCATGGGCATGGGCCTCATAGGACTTACCTGCCTGGAGCATGGCATAGGCTACATACAGCATGCCCCGCATGCAGTAGTTCGGCACATCGGGGGAAAAATCGGCCTGCCCCTTGAGTAGCTTATAGTCGATGCCGTACTGATGCACGATGGTGGGCGCCGCCTGGCGCCAGTTGGTAATGACCATAATGACCTCCTGTCTGTTTCAGAGCACAAAGCGCTCTGTCCGCAGCCCGGTCAAAATTTCCGGGCCCTCCGATGTGACCAGAATCTCGTCCTCAATGCGTATTCCGCCGACGCCAGGCACATAGACGCCCGGTTCGATGGTTAGTACCATATTCTCCTCCAGACATCCCTGGACGCCAGGGACAATAGCAGGTCGCTCCACGCTGTCAATGCCAATGCTGTGGCCCAGATAAGGGTTGAACCATGTCTCAAACGGATGCCCTCGGAGTACATCGAAGGCTGTGTCCATCAGGGACTGGAGGGGAATTCCAGGGCGGATCCCATTGATACAGGTCCGCTCGATCCGCCAGACCAGCTCATACAGAGCCTGCTGCTCCCGGGTGGGCTGTCCCAGCATAAAACTTCTGGTCCAGTCGGAGGCGTAATTCCCCACTGTGGTCCCAAAGTCCAGCAGGACGATCTCGCCCTGCGCCAGCTTTCTGGTTCCGGGCAGGTTGATAGTCCGCAGGGCGTTGTCTCCAGAGAGCACCTTCATGGTAAACGGTGTACCCTCAGAGCCGTTTTTCCGCATAAAATATTCCAGCTCGGCCACTACGTCCAGTTCGGCTACCCCGGGACGCAGGATGTCGCAGGCATGTTCCATGGCCTCCTTGGCCAGGTTGGCGGAACGGCGCAGGCCGGCAATCTCCGCCGGTGTCTTCTTCATCCGGGCCCGATAAAGCCGGGAGGTAACATCCCACAGGCTCGTCTCCGGCAGTTGCTCCCGCAGCGCTAGATAGAGGGGGAGGATGATAGTTTCTTCTTCAAGGCCCAGCCGCTCCGGCTTCCGGGGCAGAGCCCGGCATACCGCTTCGGCCAGGGCCGCAGGCGACGGGTCGCAAGGAATCAGCGTAATTTGGCTGTCCAGCTGCGGCCGGATAACGTCGCCCCAGTTCCTGGGACAGAAAAACAGAGTGAACTGCTCGTCCATCAGCACACACTGGTTACCGATCTGGTTGGGCCGTCTGGCCGTGGTATAAAATCCTGTAGTATAAAAGATTGCCTGGGGTGAAGTGAGCAGGACGGGACCCTGCTCGCCAGGAAAGATCTCTTCCAGTCCTTTCACGCTGTATCGCCTCATTTCTGTTCCGCCGTCCGGAATCACCACCACTTGATGCGCTCTGTCACCCGGTTTCTCAGGTCAATGAATTCCGGAGCCGCGATATCCCTAGGTCGGGGCATATTGTTATCCACCGTCTCCTTCACCGTGGTGGGTTTGTTGGTCAGAATCATGATGCGCTGGCCCAGATAGACTGCTTCTTCAATGTTGTGGGTAATGAAAATAACGGTGGTTCCCGTCATTTCCCAGAGCTTGACCAGTTCGTCCTCCAGCTTGAAGCGCAATTCGATATCCAACTGACCGTAGGGCTCGTCCATCAGCAACAGCTCCGGCTCGGTGGCGAAGGCCCGCGCAATGGACACCCGCTGCAGCATACTGGAGGAGAGCTGCTTGGGGTAGTAGTTACGGAATTTGGTCAAGCCCACAATATCCAGATACTTATCCACCAGTTCATCCCGCTGCTTGGGCGGTGTGTGCTTGATGTTCAGACCGAAGGCCACGTTCTGCGCCACCGTGAGCCAGGGCATGGTGGAGTCGCCCTGAAAGATGTAGGCGATGTTGCTGGTCTTTGCGTTGACTGGTTTCCCGTCCATCAAGATCTGTCCGGCCGTCAGGTCGTAAATATGGGGCAGACAGTTGAGGAACGTGGTCTTACCGCAGCCGGTGGGCCCTACCACGCACAGCAGTTCGCCCTTATAGACGTCAAAGGAGATCTGATCCAGCACCAGCAGATCGCCGAATCGCTTGGTCAGATTGTCCACATGGACTTTCACTTCCCGGGTCTCTTTGCCCAGTTCCATAGTTCTGCCTCCCTTACATGGTCTTGTCCACGATACTCGTAATCTCTTTCCGCAGCGCCAGAAATTCGGGAGACACGTAGTTGCGGGGACGGGGCATATCAATGACGTATTCCTTCTTGACGGTGGCCGGGCAATTGGAGATCACAACGATCCTGTCGGCCAGATACAATGCCTCTTCGATGTTGTTGGTCACAAAAACAATGGTGCGCCGGTCAGTCTGCCAGATTCGGTCCAGCTCCTGCTGCATCAGGTAGCGGGTCTGGGCATCCAGTGCACCGAAGGGTTCGTCCATCAGCAGCACCTTGGGCTCAATGCAATAGGAGCGGGCAATACCCACCCGCTGCTTCATGCCGCCGGAGAGCTGGATGGGGAAGGAATTCTCAAATCCGTGGAGCCCCACTAGGTCAATATATTTCTGGGCCCGAGCGCGCCGCTCTTTTTTCGGCACACCGGCTACTTTCAGACCGTACTCAACGTTGCCCATGGTGGTCAGCCAAGGGAAAAGGCAGATGTTCTGGAACACCACACCCCGCTCGGGACCAGGCCCCTTTACTGTCTTTCCATTTACGATTACCTGTCCGCTGGTCACGGTCTCCAGACCGGCGATCAGGTTGATAATGGTACTCTTGCCGCATTGGCCGGGACCAAACAGGGCCACAAATTCATGCTCTCTGGCGGTCAAGCTGAAGTCCCCGATAACCTGGAATGGACCAGAGGGTGTCTGGAAGGTCTTACTGACATTTTTGCACTCGATTATGTTCCGCTCTTGTTCCACCGACATAGCACAGCCTCCACCTTTCTGAAGATAATCGACAGAACCAGACCCACAATGCCGATGGCCACGATACCTACCAGGATCTGGAGCATGTCGTTGTTGTTCATGCCGGCAATAATTACCCAGCCAAGGCCATTAGAGGAGCGGACCATCTCGGCGGCCAGCACCGTGGCCCAGCTGCTGGAGAGGGCTACCTGCAGGCCGGCAAAGATGGACGGCACGCAGGCCGGCAGAATAATAGTGATAAAGATCTGATGATCCCTGGCACCCAGCATACGGGCCGCACCCACCAACTGTTGATCCACATTTTTGACTCCATTCCAGGCGTTGAGGGTAACATAGCAGAACGAGGCCAGAAAAATGAGAAATATCTTGGCATCCTCCCCCAGCCCGATCCAGATGATGGAGATGGGGATCCAGGCGATGGGAGGGATGGGCCGGATGATGCGGAACAGCGGGGAACATATGGCCTCCACCATTTTATAGGTGCCCATGGCCAAGCCCAGGATCACGCCCACCGCAGCGCCCAGAGCATACCCCGCCATAACACGGAGCAGGCTGTAGAAGGCATGCTCCACCAGGGTGTTTTGACCAATCTTTCCGCTGACCAGAGAGGTAAAAAATTTTTCCAGTACAGGAATGGGGCCCGGTAGCATTTTGCCCAGCTCACCCTGGACTGCAATGCTCCAGAGTACCAGGAACGCCAGGATGGACACCGCGCCGCACAGGAAATTGATACCCAGCAGTTTTTTATTTTTCATTTGGCGTTCATCCCCTTTGCCACCATTTTCTCCACAGCCTCCAGAATCACATCCAGCACCAGGCCAACCACACCGATGCACAGCATGCCCACGATAATCAGATCAGGGCGGGAGATCAGCCGGGCGTTCTGGATCATGAAACCCAGTCCCTTGCTGGATGCCAACAGCTCCGCAGCCACCAGGGCCATCCAGCTGCCGCCCAAGGCGGTACGCAGGCCGGTAAAGATCATGGGGGTGGCGGAGGGGATGGCGATCTTGAAAAGTTTCTGGGCGTTGGATGCGCCGAACACATCACCCAGCCAGATGTGTTCCTGTCTGGTCTGCTGGATTCCGGTATAGGCGTTCACGGTGCAGGCAACCATGGAGTTGATAAAGATGACCATGGCCTTTGCCCCGATGCCGATGCCGAACAGCACGATAAACAACGGGATCCAGGCCAGACCGGGGATAGGGCGGATCAGGTCAAATAGAGGCCGGATGAACCGGTCGCACCATTTGTTCCAGGCCATCAGAATACCCATGGGGATACCCACCACCGCCCCGATCGCGTAACCCAGCAGACAGGTCTGCAGGCTGGTGATCGTATGTTGAAGCAGAGTGGCGTTATCCGGATTGCGCTGGGTCAGCTTCTGGATAAATGTAGTCAGCACCTTTACCGGGCCTGGAAATACAGTGGTCTCCGTCATTTTAAACACATCGCACCATAGAAACCACACCAGAAGCACTACACAGACCGAAGCGCAGGAGATAAAAAAGTACCGCCGTTTTTTGAGAAATCCTTTCATGGAAACACCTTTCGCTTTCTGCGCAGAGGCGCCGGGGAGATACTGTCCGCCCCGGCGCCTCCAAACCGCTTAGTGGGAATTATGGTAGTCCAGAATCTCGGTCCGGTAAGTCTCGTATTTCAGAGAATCGGTGATGTTGGACAGGCTGTCCGCTTCGATCTGGCCCTGGTCGATGAAGAACTGGGCCATGGTGCGCATGGTGGTGCCGGGCTCAAAAGGAGGATTCTCCAGTTCTTCCCAGGTCCAGTAGGTCACGTTGGCGATCTCGGCAGCCATATCCTCCTCGCTATAGGTCACACCGCCTTCGTTCAGGTAGAGATTAGTGGCATACTCGGCCCGCAGTTCATCATCCTTAGCCAGCTGATCCATGGCTTCAAAGCAACACTCAGCAAAGGCCACCACCACATCATGATAGTTCTCGTCCAGTTCGTTGGTTACCACCAGGGAGTCCACCAGAGGCGCGCCGTCCATTAGGTCGGGCATATCCGCCACCATCACATAGTTAGGGTCGGCGTCCAGCATGCTGGAATAGGGCGGCGTAGTGGAGAGAATATCACCCTCACCGGAGATAAATGCCTGGTAGCCCTGGGCATGGTCCATGTTCACCAGATTCACGTCTTCTGCCGTCAGGCCCATGGCCTCAGCATAGGCAATAGCGTTATACTGGGCGGTGCTGGCAAACAAGCCAATCATGTCGGCACCCTTCACGGTGTCGGGACTGCCAATCAGATTGGTGCCGTTGTAGTTGCCGGCCTTGACGATGTCGCTGTCCGCCCGGGCATACATGGACTGGCCGCCGGAGTTGATGGTGGTATCAAACACATAGCTGAAACGGCCGGTACCCAGAATGTACACGCTGGCCATGCCAGAGCAGGCAATATCCAACTCGCCAGCGGTCATAGCCTCGTTAATGGCGGGGCCGGAGGCCAGAGTAACAACCTCCACATCCAGGCCAGCGTCTTCAAACAGGCCCATGTCACGTGCATAGTACAGATACAGGCTGGTCTGGCGGATTTGACCGCCCACTTTCAAATGAATTCGGGACAAGTCACCGCTGTCTGCAGTGCCGCCGGAAGCCGCTGGATCAGCGGAAGGTGTAGTATTACCAGAGTTGCCACAGGCTGCAAGGCTGATCGTGAGGGTCAGGGAAAGAGCAAGAGACAGGGCCTTTTTCAGCGTTGATTTCATTTCCATCATCCTTTCGATTTCTATTTTACTATGGGGGATCCCACAATAAACAAAACGGTACAGCCCTTACGGACAGGCGCCAGCAGGCGAAAGTATAACATCCGCCCGGCGCATGATCTCAAAACAGGTTCTGGAGTTGTGGTAGGGACACTTTCCCTTTCCTGCCAGTTCGTTATTATTGAAAACTTCCTTCAGCTGATCGGCCTGAGCCCTCAGTTCCGTATCGTCACAGGGCGGCAGGCCGACGGAATACCACTCTCCTAAGTCGTGGTTGACCACATAGCGCTCCACATAGTTCCAGATGTTTACCGCCGCATCCAGATAACGCCGGTCGCCCGTAAACTGGTAACAGTTAAAGCTAGCTGTGATCCCTTCCGCCTGAACCCACCAGATCTTCGCACGGTTAATCTCCCCACTGGCGCTGTCGCCGATATAGTACAGTCCTCCGTATTCCGGATCCATTCCTTCCGCTAGAACGTGATCCATAAGATCCGCTGCCGTCTCTCGGGCCCTCCGGATTAAATCAGCATCACCCAATAGCTCGGCCGCGCCGGTCAGCAGATAGGAGCACTCCGCGTCATGTCCGTAATTAGTCTCATGATCTAAACGCACTCCTGACGCATCCATCGCCGCCTTCAGGTGGTGCAGCTTTCGATCCACAACCGTACCGAGCAAAAACTCCAGTTCGTCCCGCAGGCTCTGCAAGATCCAGGGCTCCGGCGCTGCCTGAGCCAGATTGTATATAGCCTCAAACAAATGCATGTTGGAATTGAGCAGTTTGGCCGCGCCGGTTCTGTTCTTGACCCAGAAATTGATCCAGTCGTCCCGCAGCCAGTCCCGAGCGGCAGAATCGGCGTAACCTCCCTGAGGATACTTCATGTGCCGGTTCAGTAGACTCAGCACCTGCCGGGCCCGGTCCAGCGCCTCTTTAGAACCGAAAACCCGATAGTATTCCGCATAGGAATAGATGAGAAATGCCTGAGCGTATGTGCGCTTTTCCAGTTCAGAAGGCTCCCCCCGACAGGTCACCGCCCAATAGACACCGCCATAAAGTTCATCCCAAAAATGGGACTGGATGTACCGGAAGGCGCGCTGGGCAAGTTCCTGACAGGCCGGGTACCGCACCATATCCCATGCTCTGCTGTAGGTCCATAACATCCGGCCGTTCAGCACCATGCTCTTTGGACTGCTGAGATCCGGCTGCAGGCTGCCGTCTACCCGGCCATAAAACCCGCCATGCACCTGATCAGTCATATATCTGGTCCAAAAGGGGAGGATACAGGTCTTGAGATTGTGCTCCATCCGCGTCCGCAGATCAACGATGGTTCTTCGCTCCTCCTGGGTCATTTCGTCTCCCCCCGCCGGAAAAGCCCGCTCATGTCCACCGGAATGCGGTCGGAATTCTCCGGCGACACATCCGCGTTTTCCACAATCAGTACAGAGGCGTCCGGCCCGGTGGCGTGGGTGTGCCATGCACCCCGTCGGACGTTATAAATAACACCGGGTTCCAGTTCCACCGCCCGGACGGTGCCGGGGCCTTCATCTCCGCCATCACCGATATACAGCGTACAGCTTCCTTTCAACAGCACAAATACTTCATCAGAGGTATTGTGTCTCTGCATATCCTCCATGTTTTCCAGGTGGAACTTTGGGGTATCATTCAGATATGCCACCCGCCAGCCATCAAAATAAATCTGAGGATGATAACCTGCGTCCTGACAGCGTTTGATCTGCAAAAGCTCTTTATTCATGGGATTCGCCTCCTTGTTCCCGATATCACCAATTGGTAAGGCTCCCGTCGCTGCTGCGGCATACGGGGATGTAGGCACGGCGGAAAGGATACTTTTCCGCTGCCGCCTCATCAATATCGCAGCCGATGCCGGGGCGATCCTCCAGGTAGAGATAGCCGTCACGATAGACCGGTCCGCCACTCACCACCTGCTTTACCAGCGTGTCAACGGAACCGTCTTCCTGTATGCCGAAATTGTACTCGGATACATTCAGATGCCAGTTTACGGCGTGAGTAATGGGAGAGACGTCGTTGGGCCCGTGCCACGCAGTCTTAACGTCGTAGGTCTCTGCCAGTACGGCAATCTTCCGTGCCTCCGTGATCCCGCCGATGCGGATCACATCGCATCGAATGTAGTCTACCAGCCGCCCCGTGATGGCGGGCAAGCACTCATGTCGGCTCTTGTAGAGCTCACCAAAAGCGATGGGCGCTGATGTCTTTTCCCGCACCGACCGCAGGCTGGCCACACAGTCGGGTGCCACCGGGTCTTCAATGAAGAAGGGATCGTAGGGTTCCAGTTGCCGGATAACACGAATGGCCTGAGCGGGGCTGAATCTCTCGTGAAGGTCGTAGATAATGCCTACGTCCCGTCCCACCTGTTCCCTGACCCGGATGAAGAACTCAACGGTGTTATAGATTTCCTCCTCGGGTGTCCAATGCTCCACTTTTGGACCGTCCTGTGCACCGCCTCCCAAGGTTCCGTTGGCAGCTGGGGCTCCTGCCCTCAGGCGAATTACCTTCAGTCCGCGCTCTTTTACGTAGCTGGCCGCCAGCGCCGCCTTTTCCTCGTTGGTCTTTCCCAGCACGTGGGAGTAACACAACACCTTGTCCCGCACTTTTCCCCCCAGCAACTGGTGAAGCGGCCGGCCTGTCACCTTACCCAAAATGTCCCACAGTGCCATGTCCACACCGCATAGGGCACTCATTACGATGTTTCCGCCCCTCCAGTAAGCTCCACGATATACCAGCTGCCAGAAATCCTCGATCTGCGTGGGGTCACGCCCAATCAGCATAGGTGTAAGAAAGGAGGTAATGAAATCGGCCACCGTGTGTTCCTGGCCATTCAGGGAGGCATCCCCCACTCCGTAAATCCCGCTGTCTGTGACCAGCTTCACAAATAAGTAATTTTGATTGGGCGAGGTAAGGATTACTTTGACCTGCTCTATTTTCATTATCAACACCCCTTGCGCGGTTTATGCGGACCTCTGCAATGTGTTTACAGTTATGTTTATCTTTCTAATACTAGAATAGCTGGTTTTTTGTGAAATGCAACATAAAAATAAAAATTATTGCAATGTTTCTTATTTTATGAACTAAAAAATGGAAATATTTCGATCATTATCGTAGGGGAGGCCGGCGCCGCTCCCGGCGTATATCGCTATACATCCAGAGAAGGGGCCGGCCTGACAGTCTCGTTTACATACTGGATCACATCATGCAGCAACCCGTCAACCTCCTTAAGTACGCAGAGAAGACCGTTATGGGTCAGGCTATCGTAATGAATACCGCAAATCACCGATGTCCGGCGGCCGCCTGCCTGGGCCAACGCGACCGCCCACTGCTCGGCCACCTCCCGCTCCCGGTGGCCGGGAAAATTCATCGTTTGTATCCGGCCATCAGGCTCTGCCACAGAAACCGCGCCAATGTGGCTTTTATCTCCCCCGACGAGGAGCACAGAAAGGCCGTCATCCAGCAGGGAAAGTTCCGCCCGGATCTGCCGGTCCAAAACCCGACAGACAAAGATCATGGCAGCCCCCTCCACTCCCAGGGCAGTTGTCGGCCCAACGGCAGCATGCGGACGATCCGGGCGGCGATCTGACGATTTACATCCCCGATGGTCTCGGGATAATCGTACCACGCCGGCACCGGCGGCACCACAACCGCCCCCAGTTCACTGGCGGCGGTCAGGTTCCGCAGGTGCAGGGTGCTCAGCGGACACTCCCGGGGCATCAAGACCAGAGGCCGGCGCTCCTTCAGCTTAACGTCAGCAGCCCGGAGGAGCAGGGAGTCTGAGTAACCGCTGACGATGCCGGCCAGGGTCTTCATGCTGCAGGGTACCACTGCCATGCCCAGCACTGAAAAGCTGCCGCTGGCCGGACCTGCGCCCCGGTCCTCCTCATCGTAGACCCGGGTGCATAGCTTCTCTAGATCGCTGCGGGTGACGCCCGCCTCGTGCTCCAGGGTAGCCAGGCCCCATTTGGAACAGATCAGATGTACCTCCAGGTTCTCCTCGGTCCGGAGTTGCTGAAGCAACTCTACTGCCACCGGCGCACCGGAGGCACCGCTCACACCTACAATCAGTCGTTTATTCACCAGGATCACACCTCCGGGAAGAGCTCTGGCACCCAGTGGGCCGGGTCCACATCCAGAAAATGGGCCCGACGGAACCGCTCCTTCTGATCAAAGGGGACAGTACAGTCAAACACAGTTTTGCAGGCAATGCCGTGGTCCCGAATGAAAGGAGAGCAACCGGGATCGTTGGAAGGGTCCAGAGGATGACAGCGCACACCCGGGATGGTAAGGATATCGGCATCCCCTTGAAACCGGGTGTTCATGGCCCACAGTACGTCGCTCATGTCAAAGGGGTCCACGTCCTCGTCCACCAAGAAAATGTGTTTGAGCTCGGAGAAGGCGGAGAAGGCCAGCAACGCCGCCTGACGCTGCCGTCCCTCGTCAGAGGGCACCGACTTCTTGAATTGCAGCACGGCCATAAATTTGCCGCCGCCAGCACTGGCGCAGTAGACATTCTGCAGCCGCCCAGGCATGGCTTTGTCCACCATATCCAGGATACTGGCTTCGGTGGGGATACCTGCCATGGACACATGCTCCTCGCTGGGGCCAATTGGTTCCAGTTTTGAACATGCAGCACTTGCGGGGCCTGCCATGGAGGTCTGTATTCTGAAAGTAGCGGGCGAAGCGTTACCCGGGAAAGTGCGGAATGTATATGCCCCGACATTTGGAGGCGGAAAATTTGCCGCGATTCTTCAGATCCGTAAAGAAAGTCCTAGGGATGAGGGAATCCAAAGACAGGCGGCACTTGTAGCCTTTGCTTCGTTTAAGGAGCTCAAACATGTATTCCTGGTGGACGAGGATGTAAACATCTTTGATTTGGAGGATGTGCTGTGGGCTATGACCACCCGCTTCCAAGGCGATTTAGACGCAGTCCCCATTCCAGGTGTACGGATGCACCATATCGATCCATCAACCTGGCCGGAATACCATCTGCTGCACCGAGAGCGCGGAGAAGCATGTAAGATGATTTTTGACTGCACAGTGCCCTTCTCCCAAAAAAAGAGGTTCCAAAGGGCGCAATTTGCTCCTGTCCATTTGGAAAAATACCCACTGGAGCCATACATAGAAAAAATCCAGTAACAGAGAAAGAAGGGAAACTATGCCGGACTGGATCTGGTTCTTGATTACGGTAGCAGCAGCAGTGGTTGGAGGCATATTGGCGATCCGGATGAAAATTCCGCTAGGCGGGATCATTGGAGCGCTGGTTTTTGTAGTGATTTTGAATCTCTGGTCAGACGGCCATGCTGTGTTTTACAGTCCACTAAAGGTGGCAATGCAAATCACAATCGGTGCCATCAGTGGCAGCCGAGTGGGCAGAGATGAACTGAAAAGTATGCGTCGTCTGGTTCTCCCAGCATTGATCATCTACATACTATATTTTCTCTTCGCATTCTTGTTCGGTATGTTAATCTATAGATGCAGCTCTTTGGATGCCATTACTGCCCTTCTGATGGCCTGCCCCGGCGGGGCATCTGATATCGCGTTGATCGCGGAGGATTTTGGTGCAAACATTGCGTATACGGGTATTTTGCATGTCATTCGGGTGATTTTTTGCTGTGTTGCTTTACCGCCTGTGTTTTTATCAATCATTAACAAAGCGAGAGATAAAAATCCGGAGATGCAAGTGGAGAATACGCAGCCCGGAGAGCGTGGTCCAGCAAAACGGAAAGAGTCGCCTTTGCGCATCTTGGCTATGCTGGCAGTCTCCTCGGTGGGTGGGGTTATTTTTAAGCTTCTGGACATCCCCAGCGGTGCAATCATCGGCGCGCTGCTTTTCTCCATTTTGTATTCCTGCCTGCTGGGAAAAGTACTTTTGCCCCGGTGGGTGAGAAAGTTTCAACTCATTGCCACGGGTGCTTATGTTGGGGCTACCGTGACTCGCCCAGTACTGGCAGGTCTGAGTGAACTGACCGTTCCGGCAGTGCTGCTGCTGGTAGAGATCGTAGTGACAACAGCAGTGCTGAGCGCCTTGGTTTACCGAACAAAGCGTCTTAACCTACCCACTACACTTCCGGCGTGCTCCCCTGGAGGAATGGCGGAAATGATTCTGTTGGCAGATGAGATTGGAGGAGATGTCTCCACGGTGGCAGTTCTCCAGGCCTTTCGGATCATCCTGGTAGTGACACTGTTTCCCTCCCTCTTAAACCTGCTGATGGGCTTTATTACCTGAGCAGAAAAGGCGGAATGGAGGACTGTGTGAGCGATGGAAAAGAAACGGCTGGTGGTCGGTATCAGCGGGGCCAGCGGTGCCCCCGTCGCTATTGAGCTTCTGCATCGCTCTCAACGGAGGTATCATGGCCAGGACTATGAGATTGCAGCTCGAATGGCGGACTATTTTACCAATTTTTTTAAGAACGGAGACCCCAATAGAGAGGGACTTCCGATTTGGGAGCCATACTCCAGCGGCTGCTACAACGCCATGACATTTGCAGACGGCGGTGGAATGAAAACTGTTCCAATCAATGACGTTGTGCGTTATAAGATGGGTACATCCCTGTGCCGCCGAGAAATGTGCAAAAAACAAGTATAAGTTTGGAGAAATGGATGTTGCAGATAGGTTTTAGAATGTTGTAAACAGGAATCTAATATTTTTTGCTGGTTTCTATGCACACATTTTTGCAGTTGTTTTCAGCCAACCAGGCCACACACCGGCGTAAATTCCCCGTGAAAGTGGAAAAGCGCTTACTTTTTAGGTTGTCACGCCCAGCCCACTGGTAGAGGCGATACAGGCAGCGATAAAGGACTTGTGGACGTCCATTCCGCAGCAGGTTGGATAAACAATTTGAGCATAACACATACCCTGGCAACAGCATTAGAGGGAACAGGCAGGAACTGGACGCTCACCGAAAAATTGAGGTAGTCCGTCTCTTCAAAAATAAGGTTACAGGGTTCGATGCTTTACTCATTGGTGCTTGCAAGAGCATCTGGCACATATAAATATTCAGTCCAACTCAAGGTCGGGCCTACTCATTTCCACGCGCTGTGTAATTTACCTGCTTCTCTAAGACTATTTTAACAA
>OHYC01000281.1_pt1 | contig 22340 bp, 16 predicted proteins | sample 1580171 | NCBI WGS metagenome assembly OHYC01 (sample SAMEA3882526, study PRJEB24775) | human gut metagenome | biome: human-associated habitat; feature: intestine environment; material: feces | place: Netherlands | collected 2009/2010
CCTTCTCAAGTGTTTCCTTAAATCCTTTAATTCGGTCGATTGCCGATTTATTTTCCGACTGAACTAAAAAAAGAATCTTCCCTTTTTTTCTCCGTTTCATTAAATCTTTCGCACACTGTTCTCCTGCCTGATAATTATTTGAAACAACCGTACCATCTACAAAACTCCGGTTATAAATCAACGCATCCACAGCAATCACCGGAATCCCTGCTTTTTTTGCTTTTTCTAATGAAGAGCCTATTTTTTTCCAGTCCACAGCGTTAATCAGAATACAGTCCACTTTTTCTTCAATAAATTTCTCCACCTGCTTTGCCTGCACTTTCGCATCCATGCCCGAATCCCTTGTTTCAAGCACATCGCCCTTACTTTCCACAACCGCTTTAATCTCCTCATTAATCACTTCAAAATACGGGTTATTCATTGTCATATACAAAGCACCGATTGTTCTTTTCGATTTTTCACTCTCATTCTTATTCCTGCTGAAAAATAAAAGCGCAATACTTACAATGCAAATCGTTGCCACAATAATATAGCCTATACATAAAATTGCTTTCTTCCCTCTCACATCTGTCCCTCCTATATTCAATAATCTGCTCTCGGAATCTTTTTGTACTTGATTTTGATAATCATCACTTGCTATTATTGTAACTTTTTCGGCAATTTTTGTCTATCCATACAGGGAAAAATCGAAAAACCTCTTATCTTGACACACACAAAAAAAGCCCCTATACTTTTAAATATAAAAGAAGGCATACTAACTATGTTTTTCAGATTATTTTATAAAAAAAGAAGAAAAAATAATTTCTATAATAACTAATCAAAACAAAAATCAACTAAATTTGCATGTTTCTGAACGATTCAAAATTTTATTATAAAAAGGAGGACTGCTCATGAATTGTCCAAACTGTGGCACATATTATGATGAGAACGAAAAGATATGTAAAAAATGTCACACCCCTTTAAGCAATGCAGTTTACAATCAGGTATCATCAGGTAATGACATAAATCAACCTGCCCCTAAGAGAAAAAGCTTTGTACCGATCGTTGCAGCTATTCTTATCTGCTGCCTTATCGCAGGCGGAATCGGAGGATACTTTTATTACATTTCCCGCGTAAAACAAGGTTGCCGGGAAGCAACCAGGCAGATTTTCACTTACGCCAAAAATATGGACTTCTCCGACGTGGCTCCTTCCGATTTACCGGAACCACTGAAGTCCGAACCAAACGTAAGAGAACTCGTAAAACAACAATTAAAAACATACATCGGTGATAGCGAACTCGGCTCACTCGTAGATGTTGACAGTATTGACGTAACTACTCTATGTGATGAGATGGTCGATCAGGCATCTTACAAAATTACCGATGTCTCCGCAACCTATAACTCCTGCACTGTAACCGTCACTACAAAAAATATCGACTTCTACAGCCTGCCAGGAACCATCTATGATGAAATCAAATCCCAGATTACCGATGGAAACTCCTCTTTATGGACTTCCATAAAGAACTCTATCTCCTCCCTCTTAGGAGGAAGCAGCCAGACATCCATCGAAAAAATTGACATATCTGAGAACTTGAAAAACTGGTACAAAGAAACAAAGAAAAACGGCCCAACGAGAAAAACTACGGGAAAAATCGTATTCGGAATTAAGGATGGAAAATGGGCTCTGATTTCATTTGATGAAAGGCTAATCTACGGGTATTACGGCCTGCGGCCTCTGCAATAGTGAGGTTGGTGGCTAAACAGACGAACCCCCGAAGCCTGGCATATGTAAAAATGCACTCTATCACTGCACTCTTAATGCTCAACCGCATTAAGAGTTTGCTCTAAGGCGCATTTTTACATATGCCAGGCTTCGGGGGTTCTGTTTGTTTCGAATTCTTTACCTTCCACTTAAAATCTCAAATCTCCCGACAAAAATGATTTTCTCTTTTCGGTCTGGCAAAGTCAGAATCCTTGCAAAGAAATATCCCCAGATGTGGCTTCGGAGCAAGATTTGGATGCGAGCATTCAAACCACCGCGACTAAAGTCACATCTGGGGATTATTTCCTTACAAGGATTCGTCTCTTCTAATGAGCCAAATCATTATTCAAATACTTACCTATATGTTCAATTGCTTTTGTTTCATCATCGCCTTTTGCAATTACATTAATCTTTCCACCTGCTGGAACACCTAAAGTCATCATTCCCATAATGCTCTTGGCATTCACCTTTTTGTTTTTCACCTCCACATATACACTGCTGTCATACTGGCTTGCAATCTGAATGAATAACGCAATGGTGCTTGGGTCTAATCCTGAAGGGATTTTAATCTCCATCTCTCTTGAAATCATGTTAACCTCCTATTTTGCTATAAATGAAATAAATTTATCTTAGTATTTTCAGCTTTGCCAAAGCAAATACTGAAAAAATATTACAGATGCCCTTTTTCCCTAATATCCTGAGCAATTTGACTCAGTTTTCTTAATCTGTGATTCACACCGGACTTTCCTACTGGAGAACTAAGTTTTTCGCCAAGTTCCTTTAATGTTGCATCCGGTTCCTCTAACCTGGCATAGGCAATGTCCCGAAGGTTCTCGGATAATCGCTCTAAACCAACTGTATTTTTTATATATTCAATATCTTCAATTTGTTTTCTCGCTGCAGATACGGTCTTATTTATGTTCGCTGCTTCGCAGTTTACTCTCCTGTTTACTGAGTTACGCACATCTTTTAAAATGCGTACATTCTCAAACTTCATGAGAGCAATATGTGCTTCCATTATATTCAATGTGTCCGAAATCATAGCACCTTCTTTTAAGTAAACTACATAATATTTCTTTCGCAGTACAATCTTCGCCTCTAATCCAAAAAATTCAAACAATTCTTTTATCTGCGCTGCTTTCTCACTTGATATGCAGGCAATTTCAAAATGATAATTCTTCTCCGGGTCTGTGATAGAACCGGCAGAAAGAAATGCTCCGCGCAAAAATGCTCTGCGGCAGCAGGTACGCTGCAATACCGGATTATCTTTCACAGAAAATTCTTCGTCCATCTGTCCAAGATTATTTATAAGCTGTGCTGTCTTTAAAATCTTTAACGTCTGTCCAGATTCCTCTATGGAAATCATATAAAAGCGATTCTTTTTTAAAAATTCATGCTGTGTTGTAGAAACTTGCGGCTGAAAATGAAAAACGTCTTTAATCAGAGAATAAAATCTTCTGGCTACTGATACATTTTCCGTGTGAAGAATGAGAGAATATCTTCCATCTTCACATTTGATTTTTCCACAAAGTCCAATAATTGCGGCAAGTTCCGCAATCATGCAGTGATTTTCGTGACCGTCCACATGAGAAAGTTCTTCTTTTACTTCAGAAGAAAATGACATATTCTATCTCCTTACATCAATTACTCGATTACTTTCCTTTTGTCCGGGCGTCTTTCTCAATATCCCGGTGTTCCATACGAACGGTATACGGAAACTTTTTCAGCCTTGCATAAAGCCCGTTCGTTATCGTAACAGAACGATGCTTGCCACCGGTACAGCCGATGCCAATAACAAGGCTGTTCTTTCCCTCGTCTAAATAACGTGGGATAAGAAACTGCATTAAATCTTCCAGTTTATCAAGAAACTTTCGGCCGTCTCCATTCTTCATGACATATTCCTGAATGGAACGGTCATTACCTGTGAGCGGACGCAATGCCTGCTCATAATAAGGATTCGGAAGAAAACGCACATCAAATACTAAATCAGCATCTGAAGGGATTCCATATTTGAATCCGAAAGAGAGTACTGTGATAATAAAATTACCATATTCCTCATTCCCGACAAAAATTTTCTCCACTTCCTGTCGTAATTCTCTGGTAAGAAGAGTCGTTGTATCAATAATATAATCTGCCCTGTCCCTGATAAAAGAAATCATCTCACGCTCTCTGGAGATCCCCGTTTCTATGCGGTCCTCCTTTGCGAGCGGATGGGTTCTTCTTGTCTCTTTATATCGCTTGACAAGAGTCTCATCTTCTGCATCTAAAAACAGAATCTCATATTCTATTCCAAGTTCACACAAGACTTCTAACTGACTGTTTAATCTGGTGAGCTGTTCTCCGTTACGGATATCAACTCCTACCGCCACTTTGTCTACTTCAGTCTGTCTGTCAGAAGCAATCTCTCCGAAATTCGGAAGCAATGCAACTGGCAGATTGTCCACACAAAAGAAACCAAAGTCCTCAAGAACCTTTAATGCGGTACTCTTTCCTGCACCAGACATGCCGGAAACTATTACAAATCTCACTCTCTCACCTCTGTATCCGCAAATCCGACAAAGCGGACTTCCGGCTGCATCATAACATTAAACTGTTTCATTACTTTTTTCTGTACCTGTTTTATTAAAAAAGCTACCTCTTCTGCTGTCGCCCCGCCACGGTTAACCACAAATCCGCTATGCTTCTCGGATACCTGTGCACCGCCTACGGTATAGCCTTTTAATCCGGCATCCTGAATTAACTTTCCGGCGAAATAACCTTCCGGTCTCTTAAAAGTACTTCCCGCACTTGGAAACTCTAAAGGCTGTTTCTCTCTTCTGGCTTTGGCCAGCTCATCCATTCGTGCCTTAATCTTATCAGACTCACCTTTTTCAAATGAAAAACGCGCAGACAAAACAACGTAGTTTTTCTCAAAAATACAGCTATGACGGTAAGACAAATCTAATTCCTCTCCCGTTAATGTAAGAAATTCTCCCTCCTGCGTCAATACTTCCGCATCAAGAAGGACATCTTTCACTTCACCGCCATATGCTCCTGCATTCATGGCAACTGCTCCACCTACGGAGCCAGGGATTCCTGCCGCAAACTCAAAACCGGTGAGTCCGGCATTCCATGCAGCTCTGGCTGTTCTGCTAAGCAAAGCACCCGCCTGCACTTCAATTACTGTATCCTTCACAGAAATTTCCTGGAAGTTCTTACCTATCTGGATAATCATTCCTCGAAAACCTTCGTCCGATACCAGCAGGTTACTTCCATTACCCATAACAAAAAAAGGAATCCCCGCTTCTTTTGCACAATAAACCGCACTTCTGATTTCTTCCCTTGTTGCCGGCTGAACAAAAACATCTGCCGGGCCTCCAATGGCAAAACTTGTGTGCTTATTCATCGGTTCCTGCTCTGTTACTGTTCCTGCTTTAATCTGCTCTCTCAAATTCTGAAGGAATTCCTTATTCATAATATCTCCTATATATCTCCTATCTAAAACACTTAAAACAACTATATAGTTGCATCCTATATTTAGATACATACTATATGATACTCTAAAACGTGGGGAAGTACAATGTGGAAAAAACACAAAATAAAAGGGAGCTTTCTCGCTCCCTTTAGATAAAGTGCCAAAAAAAGCTAATATTTTTGTTATCTCCCAGAACATTTGTTGTGCAAAAAAGTTTCATATATGATTCTTGTTAAAAATCCCTAAACAAAAAATTACCTGTTCATAATCAGCATGTATCCGAAAAATACTTTCTGCAAATTCAAGATTACCCCGGCATTCTTGCTGCGATATGGGAGTCATCTCACATCTGATATACCATAAATCAGAGGATTAGATTGCTTTCAGATTTTCCAAACACACTTTAGCTCTTTTGCAAATCTTAATTACTGTTCTTTCTGTTCTTCTTTATTCGTAGAAAGACTTCCCGTTACACGGTTATAAAGTTCCTGTGCTGCATTATATCCCATTTTTTTCGCACGATAGTTAATCGCTGCGGACTCTACGATAACCGCAAGGTTACGACCCGGACGAATTGGGATAGAGTAGCAGACAACCTTATTGCCGAGGAACTCAATATATTCTTCATCAAGGCCAAGTCTGTCGTAGTTTGCTTCTCTGTTCCAGTCTTCTAAACGGATAACCATGTCAATTGTCTGGTTATACATTACACTTTCCACACCGAACAATGTCTTTACATCAACAATACCGATACCACGAAGTTCGATAAAATGTCTTGTAATATCTGGAGATGTTCCCAGAAGGGTGTCGTCACTGATTTTACGTATTTCAACAACATCATCGGATACGAGACGGTGTCCACGGTGAATCAGTTCAAGAGCCGCCTCGCTCTTTCCGATTCCACTCTCACCCATGATCAAAACACCTTCGCCGTATACGTCAACCAAAACACCATGAATAGAAATACGTGGAGCAAGTTCCTCGCTCAGCCAGCGTACAGAGTTCGCAATAAAATCTGAAGTTGTCATCTCTGTTGTAAAGATTGGAACACCGTTCTTTTCTGCTGTATCAAGCATCTCTAGTGACGGCTCTAATCCACGGCAAAATACAAGGCATGGAATATTAAAGCTGAAAATCTTCTCACAAAGAGGCGGGATAGATTCCGGTGCAAGCTGCTTCATATATGCTGCCTCAACATTACCTATTACCTGAATTCTTTCTGAATCAAAATGTTCAAAAAATCCGGCAAGCTGCAATGCAAGACGGTTTACCGCAGACTGCTCAATCATAATGCTGTCTGTATCAATATCTGGTAACAGGCTTTTTAAATTCATCTTGTTTACAAATTCTGTAAGTTTTACCTTGTACATAATTCCCTCCGTAATTATCCGATGTACTCTCGGAATCTTTTTGTGCTTGATTTTGTGAGAAGATTTTTTGTCAGTTGTGTCCAAATTTTTGAGGCGTACGCGGTGCGTACGTTGATGAAATTCGGGTACGACTGGCGGAAAATCAGCCACAAAAGCAAGTGCAAGAAAGACTCCGAGAGTACATATCCATTTTTCATTAAGTTCATTTCTCTTGCAAACTACACAGTAAGATTCAGCCACAGTATCTGCCAGCCAAAATTACTTCTTTACTCTTCTTCATCGTAAAACCCATATTCTTTGGTTTGTATGTGAATCACTCAGCAGCAATACTATTCTCCCTGTGTATAATTTTGCAGAGTTGCGTTAGTATTATATCAGTATCCACACCATTCAAGAATGCCCCGGCATTCTTGCTGCGAGGTGGGAGTCATCTCACATCTGATATATTTATCATACCACATCCCCATTTTTTTTAGAAGTATCCTCATGAAAAAAGCGGTAAATTTCTTCGGCTACATTTTCTGTAATTCCATCTGCTTCACAAAGTTCTGTCACGGAAGCTTCTTTTATTTTTCCGATATCCTTAAAATGCTTCATCAGGCTTTTTCTTCGTGCAGGACCGATACCTTTAATATCATCAAGTACCGAATGTACCTGCTCTTTTCCACGGAGTGCTTTATGATATGTGATTGCAAAACGATGCGCCTCATCCTGCAAACGGGTTATCATCCGAAATGCTTCCGAATTTTTAGGAAATTCAATGATTTCATTGTTATAATATAAGGCTCTTGTACGATGGAAATCATCTTTTACCATACCGCAGACCGGAATAGTTAATCCCAGCTTTTCGAGGACCTGTAATGCAATGTTTACCTGGCCTTTTCCTCCATCCATCATAAGAATATCCGGAAAACGGGTAAAACTTCCAAGTTCCATATCCTGTCCCTTTTCTTCCCGCTCCTTCTGCTCCCTGATACCGTGGGAAAATCTTCTCTCTAACGCCTCTTCCATACAATGGTAATCATCCGGTCCGGCTACGGTTTTTATCTTAAATTTACGATAATCGCTTCGTTTAGCCTTACCTTTTTCAAAAACAACCATTGAAGCAACATTTTCATATCCATTTGTATTGGAAATGTCAAATGCCTCCATACGGTTTAAGTTCCCAATTCCTAATGCCTGCTCTAATTCATGTACCGCACCAATTGTTCTGCGTTCTTCTCTCTTTAATTTCTCACTGTCCTGTGCGAGAACATTCTGTGCATTCTTTCTTGCAAGCTCCATCATCTGATGTTTACTTCCACGCTTCGGCATAGCAAAAATCACTTTACTTCCACGCTTATCTGAAAGCCATTTTTCAAGAATTTCCTGATCAAGAACTTCTTCCTGCGTTAAAATTTCTTTTGGAATAAATGGAGTCCCTACATAGAACTGCTTAATAAAGTCCGTGATAATCTCTTGCTTTTCACTGTCTCCGATTCCTGTCATATGAAAATGATCTCTGCCGAGAAGCTTGCCGCTTCGGATAAAGAAAATAGCCACAACTGCCTCATCGCCGGCCTTTGCCATAGCAATAATATCCCTGTCATCTCCACCAGTATCATTGATTTTCTGCTTCTCACCGATTCGTTTTACATTTTCAATTAAATCACGATACTCGGCAGCCTGCTCAAACTCAAGTTCTGCGGCCGCTTTTTTCATTTTTTCTTCCAGACTGTTTATGATTTCTTTCTCATCGCCATTTAAAAACTTCAACGCCTTATCCACATGGGCGCGGTACTCTTCTTTAGAAATATAATTCTGACACGGTGCATCACACTGATTTATCTGATAATAAAGACAGGGCCGGTCCTTCCCTATCTCTTTAGGCAATGACCGGCTACAACTCCGTATTTTGTATACTTTTCTCATTAGTTCAATTGTATCCTTCACCGCCCCCGCACTCGTATACGGACCGAAATATTTCGATTTATCCCTTTTCACCTGACGGCAAAATAAAATTCTCGGATAATCTTCCTGCACTGTGACACGAATATATGGATAACTCTTGTCATCTTTCAGCATCGTATTGTATTTCGGACGGTGCTCTTTGATAAGGTTGCACTCCAGCACGAGCGCCTCCAGCTCGGAATCGGTCACGATGTATTCAAACCGCCTGATGCGTTCCACCATCTGCAGGATCTTGGCGCTCTTGTTCCGGCTGCTCTGGAAATACTGACGCACACGGTTCTTAAGGATTCTTGCCTTACCGACATAGATAATCTCATCCTGTGCATTATGCATCAGATATACCCCCGGCTTTGCCGGGAGTTTTTTCAGTTCTTCCTGAATATCAAACATAATTTACTCTTCCTGTTTTGTTTGCTCACTGTCTTTCTTTTCGGTAACTTTCTGTGCATCCTGACTTTCCGCATCTTTTAATGAAGATTCTTCTGATACCGTTTCTGCCTCGGATAATTCTGTTTTCTCCTTATCCTCTTCAACATTCGCTTCAACACTTTCCAGTTCATCTTTCTTTAAAGATTTATTGTAAATTTCCATGAATTCTTTACCGGTAATTGTCTCTTTTTCAATCAGGAATTCTGCAATCTCGTCCATAACTTCTCTGTGGTCTTCAATAATCTTTTTCGCCTTATCGTAAGCCACTTTGAGCATTTCTTTTACTTCTTCATCGATGAGTGCACCTGTTGCATCGGAACAGTTCATCACTGCACGTCCATCAAGATAACGGTTCTGTACAGACTCCAGTCCCATAAGTCCAAATCTTTCAGACATACCGTACTGTGTTACCATCGCTCTTGCAATCTGGGTCGCACGCTCGATATCATTAGAAGCTCCTGTTGTAACAGAATTAAATACAACTTCCTCGGCCGCACGTCCACCAAAAAGTGTAACTAATTCGCTGAGCATCTGCTCTTTGCTCATCAGATATTTTTCTTCTTCAGGAACCTGCATGGTGTAACCCAGTGCACCCATTGTTCTTGGAACAATCGTAATCTTCTGTACTGGTTCTGTATTCTTCTGCACAGCAATTGCCATAGCATGACCAACTTCATGATAAGAAACGATTTTCTTTTCTTCCTCACCAAGAATACGGTCTTTCTTTTCTTTTCCGGCAATAACAACTTCTACTGCCTCTAACAGGTCTTTCTGAGATACTGCTTCTCTTCCAGCTTTAACTGCTGCAAGGGCGGCCTCGTTAATCATATTTGCAAGATCAGAACCTACGGCACCGGAAGTTGCCAGGGCAATTTCGTCAAAATTAACTGTCTCGTCCATCTTGACATTCTTTGCATGTACTTTTAATGTCTCCACACGGCCCTTTAAGTCAGGGCGTTCTACGATAACTCGTCTGTCAAAACGGCCCGGTCTGAGAAGTGCCTTATCTAATACTTCCGGACGGTTTGTCGCTGCTAAAATAACAAGGCCTTTCGAAGAATCGAATCCATCCATCTCTGCAAGCAGGGCATTCAATGTCTGCTCACGCTCGTCATTTCCACCACCATAACGGCTGTCACGGCTCTTACCGATAGCATCAATCTCATCAATGAAAATGATACAAGGTGCCATAGACTGTGCCTGCTTAAACAGATCACGAACTCTTGATGCACCGACCCCGACAAACATTTCTACAAAGTCGGAACCACTCAGAGAGAAGAACGGTACATTTGCCTCACCCGCAACTGCTTTTGCAAGTAAAGTTTTACCAGTTCCCGGAGGGCCTACTAACAGCGCACCCTTTGGAAGTCTGGCACCAATTTCAATATATTTACCAGGGTTATGAAGGAAATCAACCATCTCAGTAAGACTTTCCTTTGCCTCATCCTGACCGGCTACATCTGCAAAAGTAACTCCTGTCTTTTTCTCAACATATACCTTTGCATTACTCTTTCCTACACTTCCCATCATACCGCCGCCCTTGCCGATTCCACGCATAACAAAATACATCATTGCATAGATCAGCACAAACGGAAGTACATAACTAACCATAACAGAAAGAATCGCATTCGATCCACTGCTGTCCTGCTGTTCATAAGAACTAATCTTATTATTGTCCTCCGCTTCTTTTAAACGGTTAACCAGCAGTGCATCATTCATAGAAACCGTATAATATGTTGTTTTCATTAACGGATTCTGCTGTGTCTTCGGTTCGATATAAATCTTTCGGTCTGCTACCTGTACCTTTTTAATCTCTCCTTTATCCAACATCGTAAGAAACTTACTATACGAAATCTTCTTCTGTGAACCATTCTTATAACGGCTCATCACAGAAGTAAAGAGAGCGGTAATTCCAAGACAAACGACCAGAAGAATAATGGCAGACTTTATATTCTTCTTTTTGTTTGGATTATCATTCTGATTATTTTTTTTGTCCATTTACGCCTCCATGACGTTTCATATTATAATTTCTTCAATACCTCAATGGCATCTTTCATATAATTATTTTCAACGTACTCAATCTTTCCTGCATCACAGGCTGCGGCAAGTGCTGGGTCCATTGGAAGCTTAGCCAGAACAGGTACATCATACTCTGCCGCGATCTCATCAATGTGGCTTTCTCCAAATACCTTAATCTGCTTTCCACAGTCAGGACACTCTACATAACTCATATTCTCTACTAAACCAAGAATTGGAACATTCATCATTCTTGCCATGTTCACCGCTTTTTCTACGATCATTCCAACTAATTCCTGTGGAGAAGATACGATAACAATACCATCTAACGGAACAGACTGGAAAATAGTCAGCGGTACATCACCAGTTCCTGGAGGCATATCAATGAACATATAGTCAATGTTCTGCCATAATGTCTCTCCCCAGAACTGTTTGATTACTCCGCCAAGAACAGGCCCTCTCCAGATAACAGGATCTGTCTCATTCGCAAGCATCAGGTTAACAGAAACAATGTCGATTCCGCAAGTTGTTGTTGCTGGCAGAATCAGTCCTTCTGCGTTACCTACAAGATTCATGGAAAGACCAAATGCCTTTGGAATAGATGGTCCTGTGATATCTCCATCTAAAATAGCTGTCTTAAATCCTTCTCTCATAGAAGCTGCTGCAAGAAGTGAAGTTACCATAGACTTACCTACTCCACCTTTACCGGATACAACACCAATAACCTTCTTAACAGAACTTCCTTTACTTAACTTTACAAGAAAATCTTCTGGTTTGGACTCTCTCTGTGCGCAGCTTTCGCCACAACTGCTACAATCATGTGTACAATCGCTCATAATATTTACCTCTCGTTTAACTAAATTTTTTATAAAATTTCTATTAAAATTTTATCAATTTCTTTAGAAATTATTTGCTCAGTTTTCACTGAAATTACCCCTTAATTATTTGTAACTTTTTAACTTCAGAACAAATTTAATGTGACTGGTTATTCAAATTCAAGGATATATTCTGAATTTATATGCTCTGTTTGCCACCATGCCACTTCCTTTTCCTCGAAAACCCACCTGCGATACTTGAACACAAGGGCAAGATGATAGTATAGTAAGTATACTAAATGTGCGTTATTATCTCAAATTATTTATTCATCTGCTCTAAAATCTCTTTAACATTTTTCTCAATGTTCCCTTCAAATACAGCAGAACCACATACAAATATATTAGCCCCACATTCTGCAATCTCTGCTATATTCGAAGCCTTCACTCCACCGTCAACCTGAATATCCACATCAAGATTTTTCTCTGTGATCATCTTACGAAGCTCCCGAACCTTCTCGCCACAGTAAGGAATGTACTTCTGTCCTCCAAAACCTGGATTTACAGTCATAACTAATACCATATCCAGTTCTGGTAAAACATACTCAATCGCAGAAAGCGGTGTCGCAGGATTAATCGCAACGGCTGCCTTCTTACCGCAATCCTTAATCTGATGTACTACTCGGTCAAGATGTGTGCAGGCTTCTGCATGTACTGTAATAATATCTGCTCCTGCCTTTGCAAAATCTTCGATATATCTACCTGGGTCTTCTATCATTAAATGTGCATCAAAAATCACATCTGTGAGTGGACGAAGTGCCTTAATTACAGGATTTCCAAAAGAAATCTGTGGAACGAACATTCCATCCATGACATCAATATGCACATACTCTGCTCCGGCATCAATCGCAGTCAAAACATCTCTGCCCAGATTTGCAAAATCAGCAGACAAAATAGACGGTGCTAGTATCTTCTTCATCGGTACCTCCTTAATTTCTAAAAATATCATCTGTATATTTCTAACTCCAATATTACTATACTCCGATATTTTGTTTTTTATATGATGAGATAAAGTCTCACAGTATATCTTAACATAAACGTGGGATACTGCAAGCCGAAAATCAGAAAACCCTTGAAAAAAGCGAAAAAAAAGCTTTGCAATTTGCAATTTTTCTTTCTGCTATGCTACACTATAGCAGGAAATAACCAGTGTACTGTTTTATTGATTTCCAGCCAAATGACAATGATGCAGTATACTATTTCACCGTTAAAATCGCATTTGCGATTAGTCTAACCATGAAAGGAGTTTATCATGCGTTTTTTTGACCCTACAAATACTTATGCAGAAAAAAACTGTGTAAAGAATCACAAAAAAGAACTTCTTGCTTTAGGATCACGGGCATTCGTTATCACTGGACATAGTTCTTCCAAAAAAAATGGTTCGCTTGACGATGTTATCGCTGTTTTAGAGGAAGCTTCCGTTCCTTATCAGATTTTCAATGAAATCGAAGAAAATCCATCTGTTGAGACAGTCGTAAGAGCCGCTGAAATCGGTAAGGAATTCAAAGCGGACTTCGTTATCGGCATCGGCGGAGGTTCTCCATTAGATGCATCGAAAGCAATCTCTTTATTAATTGCCAACCCAGAAGAAACCGGAGACTGCTTCTATGTAGCAAAAGACTTAAAAACACTTCCAATCGCCGCCGTTCCAACAACCTGCGGTACTGGTTCAGAAGTTACTCCTGTCTCCGTTCTGACCCGTCACGACACACAGACAAAGAAAAGTATTTCCTACAAGATTTTCCCAGACATCGCCCTTATTGACGGTAAATATTTACTGTCCGCAAGTAAAAATCTTTTAATCAACACTTGCGTTGATGCCCTTGCACACGCAGCCGAAAGCCGCGTAAGCATCCAGACAAACATCTATAACCAGATGTTCGCAAACTACGCATTGAAACTGTGGGGAGACATCGTTCCATTCCTTCGTTCCGATGAAGAATTAAGCGAAGAACTCGCAGAAAAACTCATGCTGACTTCTACAATCGCAGGAATGGCAATCGCCCAGACCGGAACTTCCATTCCACATGCATTAAGCTATGATGTAACTTACCATAATGGAGTAGCACACGGAAAAGCCTGCGGAATCTTCCTTGCTGCTTACCTCCGCGTTTACGCAGAACAGAAACCAGAAGATGTCGAAGAAATCCTTACCCTCTTAGGTTTCAAAACCCTCGATGACTTCGCCTCTTACTTAACTGAAATCCTTGGCACAGTCAGCTTAACACAAAAAGAAGTCACATTCTACATCGACAGGATGATGGAGAATACTTCGAAATTGGCTACATGTCCTTTTGAATTAACAAGGGAGGATATCGAGAAGATTTATCGAGAATCTATCGTGGTTGAATAAGCAGAAGCCATAAGACTGAATCCCCCTTCGCCTCCACAAATCTCTCAATTTTTTTACTCGACGGCCCACATAAAGCCAGTTTAAAGCTTGCCAACAAGCAGAAGAACCCCGTATATCCAAGATTTAACGCAACAGAATAAAATTCCTTCTTGGATATACGGGGTTCTTCGTCTGTCTACCAAGTTCTACTCGGCTTTATATTATCGTCCTAAAATCTGAGCGATTTCAAACTCATACTGGTCTACGTCTTTAGCCATTCCGAGTGCGTCTTCGATATCGTAGTCAATATACTGACCATTACGGTATCCTACTACTCTGTTTGTAGCGCCGCTGCAAAGCAGGTCTACTGCTAAAGCTCCCATGTAAGAAGCATATACTCTGTCTTTTGCTGTTGGGTTTCCACCTCTCTGCATATGACCTAAGATACTTGCTCTTGTCTCTACACCAGTTGCCTGTTCGATTCTCTTAGCCATTCCATAAGAATGTCCAACACCTTCTGCGTTGATGATAAGGTGATGTTTCTTACCAAGTGCTTTTTTCTCAAGAATGCTTTCAATTAATTCATTTTCAAGTTTTGGTCTGTTACCATCGAAACGCTCTGGAATTAAGATATCCTCAGCTCCTGAAGCAATACCACACCATAATGCGATATAACCAGCATTTCTTCCCATTACCTCGATGATAGAACATCTTTCATGAGATGTGGATGAGTCACGAATCTTATCAATTGCCTGCATAGCTGTATTTACTGCAGTATCAAAACCGATTGTATATTCTGTACATGCAATATCTAAGTCAATTGTTCCAGGAAGAGCTACTGTGTTAATTCCCTGTGCAGATAACTTCTGTGCTCCACGAAAAGATCCGTCACCACCGATAACAACAAGTCCGTCGATGTTATGACTTCTTAAAATCTCTGCTGCCTTTTCCTGATACTCTAACTGTTTAAATTCTTCACATCTTGCGGTAAATAAAGCTGTACCACCACGAGAAATGATGTCACATGTGAATTCCTTCTCCATATCAAAGATCTCATCGTTTAACAGTCCGCTGTAACCACGATAAATTCCTTTTACATCAATACCTCTTGCCCATGCTGTTCTTGCTACTGCTCTTAATGCAGCATTCATGCCTGGAGCATCTCCACCACTTGTTAAAATTCCAATTGTCTGAACTGCGCTAGTCTTATTCATCTAACGTTACCTCCATTTCATAATTCCCTAAGTATACTCCCTAACGATTACATATATTATCTCTTTTTTTGGGATTTTTCAATACTCTTCTCGCGAACCTTTACATTTTTTTCACCAAAAAGTGATTTTAACTCGCTAAATACGTCATTTTTCGCGGAAATATTTTCGTATGCTGGAAGTCTTTTTATTGCTTTTTCTTTTTTGGAAAAAATAACAATTTCATCTTTACCGGGATATTTTCTGATAATTTTATACAAACCCTGTTGTTTATCTGTAAATTCTCCAATGTTCTCTGTCTGAATCCATACTTCCTTTGGAATCTGGTCAATCGGCACAATATATTCTGCAATCAGTTTACCACTTTCTTCAGAAACGGATGCCCGGCCTTTCACATAAAGTCCATTATCTTCGATGAGATACGACTTTACATTTTGATATATCGTCGGGAATACAATGATTTCTACAGTACCATACAAGTCTTCCAACGTAACAAATGCCATATTCTGATTATTTTTTGTAAGTTTGGCTGTGATATTACTAATAAGACCACCGACAACATAATGCTGCCCGTCTCTTACGATTGCACGTCCGCTTTCCTCATCCGGTTCGAAATCTGTCGATCTGGCAGTTGTCTGCTTCTCAATGGAATCCATATATTTTTCCAGTGGATGACCGCTGACATAAATACCAAGCACATCTTTTTCAAGTGCAAGTTTCTGCGCATCGTCATACTCCCCAACATCAGGATACTGCATCTCATATTCTTTTTTCTCTTCTTCGGAAAAGAAATCAAACAATGACATCTGACCACTCATAGACTCTTTTTTCTCCCGGTTTACTTGTTCAAGTACAACCGGATAGACAAGCATCTGCTGTTTTCTCGTCTTACCAAAACTGTCCAATGCTCCGGATTTGATAAGGTTTTCTATCGTTCTCTTATTGATTTCTTTCGATGTGAGACGCCCCATGAAATCTTTTAAATCTTTGTACTTTCCGTTTGCTTCTCTTTCCTGTGTCATTACATCAATCACACTTTTTCCGAGACTCTTAATCGCTGCAAGTCCATATCGAATAGAATCACCTGCAACAGAGAATCCGGCTTCCCCCTCATTGATGTCCGGCGGCAGGATGGAAATTCCCATCACACGGCAAGTATTGATATACTCTGTAATCTTTTTCGGGTTAGTAATTACTGAAGTAAGAAGCGCAGCCATAAATTCTACCGGATAATAGCAGCGCAGCCATGCTGTCTGATACGAAACAACCGCATAGGCAGCCGCATGAGATTTATTAAATGCATACTTGGCAAAGTCAATCATTTCATCGAAAATCTTATTGGCGGTTTCTTCTGGAATTCCCCGTTTGATACAGCCTTCTACGCCTTCTTCTTCATTACCATAAACAAAGTTCTGACGTTCCCTCGCCATGACATCTCCCTTTTTCTTGGACATCGCACGACGCACTAAGTCACTTCGGCCAAGTGTGTAACCGGCAAGACGCATTACAATCTGCATAACCTGTTCCTGATAAACGATACATCCGTAAGTCGGTGCCAGTATTTCTTCCAGTTCCGGACAGGTATACTGAATTGAATCCTGATTTTGCTTTCCCTTGATATACTTTGGAATAAAATCCATTGGTCCCGGACGGTACAGAGAAATTCCGGCAATAACATCCTCAAGATTCGTTGGCTTTAATTCCTTCATGAAAGACTTCATTCCAGCACTTTCTAACTGGAACACACCCTCCGTCTTTCCCTGCCCGATCATCTCATATACTTTGGCATCATCATAATCAATTGTATCAATACTAAAATCATAGCCAAGTTTCTTTCCAATCATTCGTGCGGCATCCTGAATTACGGTCAGTGTACGAAGACCTAAAAAGTCCATTTTCAGAAGTCCCAATTCTTCGATGGTTGTCATCGTAAACTGTGTTGTGATGACATTATCTGCACCTCTTGAAAGTGGGACAAATTCATCCAGCGGTTTTGAACCAATTACGACACCAGCGGCATGAATTGATGTATGTCTCGGTAATCCCTCCAGACGCATCGACATATCAATAAGATTCTTTACAACATCATCACTCTCATATGCCTGCTTTAATTCCGGATTTGATTTTAATGCCTTTTCAATCGTGATACCAAGCTCCATCGGAATCATTTTTGCAACATTATCAACCTGTACATAAGGGATATCAAGGACACGTCCAACATCACGAACTGCCATACGCGCCGCCATCGTACCGAAAGTTACAATCTGCACTACCTTATCTTTGCCGTATTTTTCATAAACATAATCAATAACTTCCTGCCGTCTCTCATAACAGAAGTCAATATCAATATCTGGCATGGATACACGCTCTGGATTTAAGAAACGCTCAAAAATAAGCTGATATCTGATTGGGTCGATATTCGTAATCTCAAGACAATAGGAAACAATACTTCCTGCCGCACTTCCTCGTCCCGGGCCAACAGCGATTCCCTGACTCTTTGCAAAACGGATAAAATCCCACACAATGAGAAAATAATCAACATAGCCCATATTTTTAATAGTGCTAAGCTCATAAGAAAGTCTTTCCTGCAATTCCTGTGGCGGCGGGTCCCCGTATCTTTTCACAAGACCAGTCTCACAAAGCTCTTTTAAGTAAGAAAATGCATCGTAACCTTCCGGCACATCAAACTTTGGCACTTTCTGCTCACCAAAAACAATCTCCACATTACATCGCTCGGCAATTTTATGGGTATTATCCATCGCCTCTCTCGCATAGGGAAATACCTTCTGCATCTCTTCTTCCGACTTCAGATAATACTGCCCGCCTTCATAGTGCATTCTGTCCTGGTCTGAAACCTTTTTTCCAGTCTGTATACAAAGAAGCAGGTCATGTGGAACCGCATCTTCCTCTCTGATATAATGCACATCATTTGTGACAACCATCGGAATCCCAAGTTCCCTGGAAAGACGAATCAGGCTGGTATTTACCTGGGTCTGCTGACGAATTCCATGATCTTGCAACTCTAAGAAAAAGTTATTCTCTCCAAAAATATCACGCATTTTGTTTGCGGCAGCTCTTGCTCCATCAAAATCCTCTTTTAAAATCTTATTCGGAATCTCTCCGGCAAGACAGGCACTAAGTGCGATAATTCCCTCATGATATTTTTCAAGCACTTCATAGTCTACCCTTGGTTTGTAATAATATCCTTCTGTAAACCCTCTTGTCACAATCTTCATCAGGTTTTTATAGCCCTGATTATTTTCCGCAAGCAGTACAAGATGATAATATCTATCCTCTCCTCGTCCCTGCTCCCTGTCAAACCTTGACCCTGGTGCAACATAAATCTCACAGCCAAGAATTGGTTTAATTCCTACTTCTTTTGCCTTTTTATAAAAGTCAATCACGCCATACATAACCCCGTGGTCTGTGATGGCCAGACTATCCATTCCAAGCTCTTTTGCCCTCGGCAGAAGTTCTTTAATCTTACTAGAACCATCCAGCAGACTGTACTCCGTATGCACATGTAAATGTGTAAATGCCATAGGTGTCTTTTCCTCCTCTTACAACATCTCGACGAATGCTGTCATTCTCGTGTTAAGCTGTCCGATATCCTCCTGTGAATAGTCGGTCTCCACATGAATATACGGAACACCTTTTCCTTTTACAAACTTTTCAATACTCTTTGCCTCCACATTGTAAGTATGGCAGGCCTGCAGTGTCATTTCCACAACACCATCTACTTTATATTCCTCTATTAATCTTCCAAGAAGTTCATAACGATTCTTATTTGGTGTCATAACAGAACAGCCAATCTGAAGATATCTTTCCGCGATCGCCTCATAAATATCCTCTGCAGATTCATCTATTAAACGGTCAGCCGACTTTGTACCGCCACAGTTTTCATAGGCAACAACAACCGCTCCATTTTCTTCCAATGCTTTCACAACTTTCATTGGCGCACCGCTGCTTGGACATCCTGTTAAAAGAATTCTCTTCTTTTTCGGCTGTTTCTCCCCCTCCCCATACTCCTTCATAATCTTTTCACGAAGCGCATGAATTTCTTCCGGAACCTTTTCTTTGTCAAAACGGAACTGGCTTCCATATAATACATTAAACAATTCCTGTCCATTCATCGGTGCCGGATCATTTTTCATAACTTCATAAAGATTTTTAAGCGCAATTCTATTTTCATTCATCATATGAACTGCCTTACGAACGTTCTCCTCTGTAATCTCCACTTTGAAAGCCTGCTCCAGATAAGATTTGAACTTAAGAATCTCTTCTTTCCAAAGCTTTAATGCAGTTTCACTCTGACTGTTTGGAAGCTCCATAACATAAACATTTTTAAACTCTCCCATCAGTTCATACATCTTTTTCTTCCCATCACAGGTTGTCTCTCCAACTACTACGTCGGAAAAATAAAAGAACGGACATTTATCCGATACTGCAAAACCATAACTTGCCTTTACCATAGGGCACAGATTTCTTGGCAAATCCTTCTCTGCCACTGGTATTGTCTCGTCTGAAGTAGAACAAAGACCTACTGTAACTGCTCCCATCGCCATTGCGATTTCCTGTGGAAAATATGTACAGTAAGCTCCAACAACCGGAACATCCCTATCCTTCAATTCCTTCATCGTCAGAAAGGACTTCTTTCTCTGCTCCGCAAAATCTTCAAAAATCTCTGGTAACGCTTTGATCAACTCCATAATTAATACCTCTTTCATAACGTATTTGTAATTAGTTTTTACCTTATTAAAATGTCTTATAAAAAATGATACTATCTGGAGTTGTTTGCTGTCAAATTATAAATAAAAAGTATTTCCAAACGATATTTTACCACAGTAGCGGATCACAATCCAGATTGAAGTTAAATAGGAATTTGCCGCAGGCAGAGAGACGGCCCGGCAAATTCCTATTTAAGAACGATATTTTTATAACAATTTCTCTATAATTTATTTCTTTTTTTCCTATTCCTTCCTTGATATTTTGCCAAACAATATGTTATACTTTTTTTAGAAAGAAAGAGGTGTTTCAAATGACAGAACGTCAGTCCAAACTCATTAAATTGGTAAATCTTTATCAAAAAATCGAAGTGAGTCGTTTAGCTGAACTTTTAGATGTGTCTCAGGTAACCATCCGTAAAGACCTTGACCATCTTGAAGAAGAGGGACTTTTATCAAGAGAGCATGGCTACGCTTTAATTAAGAATGCCAATGATATTAACACACGTTTAACAATAAATTATGATAAGAAGCTTGAAATCGCCACAAAGGCTGCTGAGATGGTTTCTAATGGCGAAACAGTTATGCTTGAATCTGGCTCTACTTGTGCTTTACTTGCAGAACAGCTTGCGAAGTTAAAAAAAGATGTCACCATCATAACAAACTCTGCCTACATAGCGATTCGTATACGCGAGCTTCCGATTCGTAAAGTTATCCTTCTTGGTGGCGAATATCAGAAGGAATATCAGGGTATGGTAGGACCATTAGTTCGCAAATGTGCGAAGGAATTCTATGTAGATAAGTTCTTTGTAGGCACAGATGGATTTATTCCAGATGCAGGTTTTACTTGTGATGACCTGATGCGCGTGGAAACTATGAAGTATATGGAAGACTCCGCAAATCGTATGATCATTCTTGCTGACTCCAGTAAGTTCAGCCAGAAGGGGGTTGTAATTCAGACTACTTTTTCTGAGATTGATACGGTATGTACCGATGCGGAGATTCCAGAAGATGCATTAGAGAACTTAAAGAGACATAATATTAACGTAGAGATTGTGGAATAACTACTAATTTGTAGATTTCGTATAGACAAAAAAAGAAATAGTGTCCTAAATCTACAATTTTATTAAAGAAAATTTAAAAACCCCGAAAGACACATCCGCTATACCTGTGACTTTCGGGGTTCTGTTTTTGTCTATCTTATTTTGAATTAATAACAAAAATTAATAACAATTAGTATGCAATTGTTTTCTTTTCATTATATACATCTCTGTCTAATTCACCCAGTTTATTTGCTGCTAACATACCAACCATAACATCTACATCTACATTTTAAGAAGGTTTCCAATGTTAAAATCATATGATAAGGTATTAGACAATGCCGCCTGGATAAAACATGCAACAATATACAAAGAAACTACCGTTACAACAAAAGCAAAAATATTTTATTTCCATGGCGGAGGTCTTCTTTACGGTTTCAGAAAAGACTTACCAGAAAAACATATTTCCGTTATTACTCAGGCAGGTTATGAAATTATTTCTTTTGATTATCCCCTTGCTCCAGCAGCAGATCTTGAACAAATTGTTCCAGATATATGTGATTCAGCATGGCGGTCTGTTCCCTCAGTAACCTGCCTGATTCCAAAAAGATTCTCACTGACTTTTCCTCTATTGGTCATTCTTCTGGAACGGATACTTTATGCGGTATCGCATATATTTTTCAAAATCTTCATTATCTGATTTAAATATAAATAATAATAATAAAACGGATACAGAAATAATATAACTTTCTGTATCCGTCTTTTTATTGTGCATACTTTGTCAACGTAAGCGGTAGCTGAATTTGAAAACAATTAGAAATATCTGAAAGATTCATTTATAAATATCTACTGTTTCTCTTGATTGTCACAGTATAACACCATCATATATAATATGTATCGTTCATAACTGCCAAAAATTATTCTTTTATTTATTCATAAAGGACAAATATAGGGGAAAGGCTCTCTTTGCAGGCGTACGTTTCGCTCTGCAAAGTACAATTTTTTCTACTCTTTCAGGTAAAAGAATTCTTTCTGCTGATTGTCTTTTCCAAAAAGATTATTGTATTCGAGCAAATTATACTCATGTATCAAATCATAATACGGAGATTTTTTATCATCAATCTCGTAGAATTTACCATTTTTATCCCAATATCCAATCGCATTGATTGCAGGAATTTCTTCTCTGAGTTTTGTTAAATA
>OHYC01000302.1_pt1 | contig 21273 bp, 13 predicted proteins | sample 1580171 | NCBI WGS metagenome assembly OHYC01 (sample SAMEA3882526, study PRJEB24775) | human gut metagenome | biome: human-associated habitat; feature: intestine environment; material: feces | place: Netherlands | collected 2009/2010
TGCGCACTGGCGTGGATCCTGGTGGTCATCATCGGCCTTGCTACCGCTATCCTGTTCAAAACCCAGAACGCATGGGTCCATTACGAAGCTGAATAAGGAGGTTTTTCCATGGTTGGCGAACAGAAAAACAAAAAAATGGCTTCCGTTGTGTTCCATGTTTTTTCCCGCCTGTTGGGTTTTATCATGATTTACCCGCTGCTGTGGCTGGTGGCGAGCTCATTCAAATCCAATGATACGATGTTCAAGAACACCTATTCCCTGTTGCCGGAAAGCTGGGGCATCATCAAAAACTACAATTCCGGCTTTGCCAGCACGGCGGGGTACAGTTTCGGGCATTTCTTTATGAACTCTGCCATCGTTACGGTCATCGGCGTTGTCTGCACGATTTTCTCCTTCCTGCTGGCAGCATATGCGGTATCCCGCGTCAAGTTCTTCGGTGCCAATTTCTGGTTTGGCTGCATCATCATAACCATGATGATGCCCGCACAGGTCATGGTCGTTCCGCAGTACATTATCCTGAAAAAGCTCCACCTCAACGATACGCTGCTGGCCATGATCCTGCCGTGGGCATTCGGCAGTGCGTTCTTCGTCTTTTTGATCGTGCAGTACATGCGCGGCCTGCCGTATGAGATCATCGAGGCCGCCCGTATCGACGGCGCCGGTCCGTTCCGCATCTTCTGGACGATCGTGCTGCCGCTGATCCGCCCGATCCTGACCACCGTCATCGTGTTCCAGACCATGGGCACGTGGAACGACTTCATGACGCCGAGCGTGTACATCTCGTCGACCAACAAACAGACCATCGTGCTGCAGGTGTTCAACGCGATCAGCACCTTCACGACGAACTGGCCGTTGTTCATGACGGTCACCACCATCGCGCTCATCCCGGTGTTCGTGTTCTTCATCTTCTGCCAGCGTTGGATCGTGGCCGGCCTGGTCGCCGGTTCGGTCAAGGGCTGACCGGTCCTCCTGCTTGCGGGAATTCGACAAGGAGCAGCGTTATGCGCTATGAGGTTGATCTTTCGGAAGCCAGCAAGTTCGCGCGGACGCCCGCATACGGGATCCCCGTCATCCGCGCCGCAGCCGCATGCGGGCCGGATGGCGGGACCCTGGGCGCCACGAACCGCTTCCTGACCCGTGACGGATCGCCATGGATCCCCATCGCCGGCGAGATGCACTATTCGCGGATCGCCGCCGAACGGTGGGACACGGAACTCGCGAAGATGGCCGCGGCGGGCATCGACGTCGTATCCACCTACGTGTTCTGGAACCACCATGAGGAGTGCGAGGGGGAGTGGGATTTCTCCGGCAACAGGAACGTGCGCCGATTCGTGGAATTGTGCGCCCGGCACGGACTGCACGTCATCGTGCGGCTGGGACCGTTCTGCCATGGCGAGGTGCGCAACGGCGGACTTCCCGACTGGCTGTACGGCAAGTCGTATGAGGTCCGTTCCCTCGACGCCGGCTTCCTCGATGCGGTGCGCGGTCTCTACGCGCATATCGCGCAGCAGCTGCGCGGCCTGTATTTCAAGGATGGCGGGCCGATCATCGCGGCCCAGGTCGACAACGAGTACATGGCGTCGTCGGCTCCTTGGGAGATGACCACCGGCATCAGCCGTGAATGGGTGCCGTCCGGCCACGATGGGGCCGGCTACCTGGAACGGCTGCGCGACATCGCGATCGAGGAAGGCATCGACCCGCCGATGTTCACCTGCACCGGCTGGCAGTCACCGGTTCCGGACGACATGCTGCCGCTGTGGGGTGGATACGCGTACCGGCCGTGGCTGTTCTACGACGGCGTCGGTGCCGAGGGGATGACGGAGCATCCCGCCACCGACGAGTACCGATACCGGAGGCTGCATGGCTCCAGCACAAGCGACGGCTTCGATCCCCCGTACGATCCGGACAGCCGCCCGTACGCCTGCTGCGAGATGGGCGGCGGGATGTTCAATTCGTACGATTACCGTTTCGTGCTGCCGAAGCGCTCCGTCGACGCGATGGCCAACATCAAGCTCGGCTCGGGGTGCGATTTCCTCGGCTACTACATGTTCCATGGCGGAACCAACCCGAAGGGCGCGGCCGGATTCCTCAATGAGGGGCAGACCCCGAAACGCTCCTATGATTTCCAAGCGCCCCTTGGCGAATTCGGACAGGTGCGGGAATCCTACCGGCGGCTGCGCACCCTGCACGAGTTCGTCAAAGCCTTCGGGCCGGAACTCGCCGGAATGCCGGTCTCGTTGCAGGACGGGCAGGACCGCATCGATCCGTCCGACTCCGAGACCCTCCGGTATGCCGTGCGCAGCGATGGCGAACGGGGTTTCGTGTCCATCGACAACTTCCAGGACCATGCGCGCGTGCCGAGCCGTCACGGTGAGCAAATCGACGTGACGACGGGTACCGGTGAGCGCATACGGTTCACCGGCATCGGCCTCGCCGAGGGGGAGAACTGCATATTGCCGTTCAACATGGATCTGGACGGCGTGCGGCTCGTCCGCGCCAACCTGCAGCCGGTCACCGTGCTGCGGGTGCCGGGCCGACCGTTCCGCACGTTCGTGTTCCTCAAGCCCGATGGCATGGATGAGCTGACGTTCCATTTCGAAGGCGACATCCAGGACGTCACCGTCGGCAAGGCGGATTTCGAACGCTTCATGGTCCGGGACGCGGCGGAGATCGTATGCGTCACACGAGCGCTCGCCGGGCGGATGACGGTGTTGGACGGAGGCCTCGCCTTCGTCGACGACGACAACGCGTTGCTGTACGAGGACGGCGATGGGTGGACGCTGGAATCGCCCCGCGCCGAAAACGGGATCGCCGCATATCCGGAAGGCTTGCTCGGCTCTCCGCGGCCGGTGGAGCCCGTATCGGTGTATGCGCGTCTGAGAAGACTGCACGCCGATCGGTACGAAATCGCTTTGCCGGCTGGCATGGGACGGCTTTTCCGCGATCAACGGCAGGTCGCCGATGTCATGCTGAACATCGCATACCAGGGCGATATCGGCTGGCTGTTCTGCGGCGATGTGCTGATCGCCGATAATTTCTGCAACGGCGAGACATGGCAGGTCGGATTGCGCGATTACGCGGATGCCATCGATGCCGCTGGTGGAAAGCTGACGCTGGTCGTCACGCCGCTGAGGCGCGGGGTCCGCGTGAAGGTAACATCGTCGATGGCGGCCCGCCTGGAGCAGTCCGATGCGTGCGTCGCTGACGTCACCGACGTGTATGCTACACCGGTGTACCACATGCCGGTGGGCAAATAACGAATGTAATATACAAAAAACCATGGCTTTATGCCAATTACCAAAGGAGATAATCGTGAGTGCGCGACGCAACTTCGAATGGCCGGAACTGCTGACCGCGGATGGCCGCGGCATCGCCTTCGGTGGCGACTACAATCCCGACCAATGGTCCGAGGACATCTGGGACGACGACATCCGCCTGATGAAGCAGGCCGGCGTCAACACCGTGGCCCTCGCCATCTTCAGCTGGGATCGCATCCAACCCACCGAGGATCGTTGGGATTTCGGCTGGCTCGACCGCATCATCGACAAACTCGGCAATGCCGGCATCGTGGTCGACCTGGCCTCCGCGACGGCGACCGCGCCGCTGTGGCTGTACGAAAGCCACCCGGAGGTCCTTCCGCGTGACAAGTACGGCCATCCGGTCAACGCCGGCTCGCGCCAATCCTGGAGCCCGACCAGCCCGGTGTTCAAGGAATACGCGCTGACCCTGTGCCGCAAGCTCGCCGAACGGTACGGCACCAACCCGTATGTGACCGCATGGCACATGGGCAACGAATACGGGTGGAACAACCGCGAGGACTACTCCGACAACGCGCTCGAGGCCTTCCGCGCATGGTGCCGCCGCAAGTACGGCACCATCGACGCGCTCAATCAGGCGTGGGGCACCACCTTCTGGGGCCAGGAGATGAACGGCTTCGACGAAGTGCTCATCCCACGGTTCATGGGCGCCGACTCGATGGTCAACCCCGGCCAGAAGCTCGACTTCGAACGGTTCGGCAACGACATGCTGCTCGACTTCTACAAAGCCGAACGCGACGCCATCGAGCAGATCTGCCCCGACAAGCCGTTCACCACGAACTTCATGGTCTCCACCGACCAGTGCTGCATGGACTACGCCGCCTGGGCCAAGGAAGTGAACTTCGTATCCAACGACCACTACTTCCACGAGGGCGAATCCCACCTCGACGAGCTGGCCTGCTCCGACGCTCTCATGGATTCGCTCGCGCTCGGCAAGCCGTGGTACGTCATGGAACACTCCACCTCGGCGGTGCAGTGGAAGCCGCTTAACACCCGCAAGCGCAAGGGCGAGATCGTGCGTGACTCCCTGGCCCATGTGGCCATGGGCGCCGACGCCATCAACTTCTTCCAGTGGCGCGCGTCCGCGTTCGGTGCCGAAGCGTTCCATTCGGCCATGGTTCCGCACGCCGGCGAGGACACGAAGCTGTTCCGCCAGGTGTGCGAGCTGGGCGCGTCGTTGCACACGCTCGCCGACGCCGGCGTGCAGGGCACCGAATTGGCGCACTCCGACACGGCGATCCTCTTCAGCGCCGAATCGGAATGGGCCACCCGCTCCCAGACCCTGCCGAGCATGAAACTCAACCACTGGCATGACGTGCGTGACTGGTACCGCGCGTTCCTGGACGCGGGCTCGCGCGCCGACATCGTGCCGCTCGCCTACGACTGGAGCTCGTACAAGACCGTCGTGCTGCCGACCGTGCTGATCCTGAGCGCCGCCGACACGCAGCGGTTGGCCGACTTCGCGGCCACCGGCGGCCGCGTGGTGGTCGGCTACGCGACCGGACTGATCGACGAGCATTTCCACACTTGGCTCGGCGGATACCCGGGCGCGGGCGATGGCCTGTTGCGCTCGATGCTGGGCGTCCGCGGCGAGGAATTCAACATCCTCGGCGCCGAAGCCGAAGGCGAGCCGGGCGAGATCCGACTGTCGTCCGCCGACGATTCGGCCGCGCTGGACGGCACCACGACCCGCCTGTGGCAGAACGACGTGAACGTGACCGGCGAACACGCGCAGGTGCTTGCCACGTACGCCGGCGAGGAAGCGGACGAATGGGAGCTCGACGGCACGGCCGCGGTCACCCGTAATCCGTACGGCTCCGGCGAAGCGTATTTCGTCGGCTGCGACCTGGATGTGGCCGATCTGACGAAGCTGGTCCGCGCATATCTCGCGGCCTCGTCGCAGGAGAATGCCGACGTGCTGCACACCGTGCGCGCCTCCGCCGACGCCACCTTCGACTTCTACCTGCCCCGTGGCAAGAAGACGGTCGAATTGCAAGGCATCGAAGGCGAGCCGGTCATCCTGTTCCAGACTGATCGGGAGGAAAAGCCCGGCTCGTACACCGTACGCCGCAACGGCGTGCTCGTGGTAAGGCGGTAAAGTCGGAAGTCGAATATCGATGACGGATGCGGTTAGGGGGAGATATGGCCGAAGTGAAGCCGGACAAGTCTGACAGGAAACGCGTCACACTGCGTGAAGTGGCGCAAGAGGCCGGAGTCTCCCTCAAAACCGCGTCGAACGTCATCAACCATTCCGGCCGCATGGCCGACGCCACACGCGAAAAAGTGCAGGACGTCATCGACAGGCTCGGCTACCGCGTCAACGTGTCGGCCCGCAATCTCAATCGCGGCAAAACCGGCTTCATCACGCTCGCGGTGCCGAGCCTGACCGCGCCATATTTGGCCGAACTGGCCAACCGGGTGATCGACGCGGCCCGCATCTACGGCTATTCCGTGTACATCACCACGTATGCGGAAGGATCCGCGCAGGGTGCCCGCGCGCTGTTGCGAAACTTCAATGCCACGGTGTCGGACGGCATGATCCTGTCCATCTCCGAAGTCGAGGATCTCGATCCCGAGGACCTGGACGTGGATTATCCGCTGGTCTGCGTGGGCGCGCGGTCCACGCATGGCAAGGCGGACCATGTCACCCCGGACGACGTCCAGGAGGCGCGTCTCGCCGCGCAATACCTGTTCGACCACGGTGCCACGAATCTTGCGGTGATCGGCTCGCGAACCGATCCGGAGCATATCCTCGAGCTGCGCGACGCCGTGGAAGGCAACGCGCAGCTGCGCATGCGAGGCATATTCGAAGCGTGTGCCGACCAAGGCGTCGAATTGGACGCACGGCTAGTGCCCAACGTCGGCCAGGATTGGACCATCGGCTCGGGCGCGCGCATGACGCAGCGCATCGTCGACTCCGGCATCCCCTTCGATGGCATCGTGGCGTTCAACGACCAGCTTGCGTTGGGCGCACTGTTCACTTTGGCAGCGAACGGCATCGCGGTGCCCGACCGGGTGCAGGTGATCGGCTTCGACAACAACGAGGAAGCCGCATATTTCCAGCCGCCGCTGACCACCATGGATTCCTGCCTTGACTGGATCGCGCCAACTGCGGTCAGCCGCATCATCAACCGCATCGACGGCAGCCGCACGCTGGAACCGGAGCTCATCACCACCCAATCCCGCGTCATAGCCCGCGCCACCACCCGTGCCTAGTGTCGCGTTGGCTGTGCCTAGCTGCCTGTGCCTAGTGTCGCGTGTTTGGTTTCTCGCCGCCTAGTGCTTCCCGCTTTCCGCATGCCTTCCTCCCCTGAGTGCCCTCCTCGCTTCCATCGCAGGCCTTGATTCCGCTCTTCCGGCACTGCCCACGCTATCTGTGCGCCAGCTCCGCCCTTTCCAGAGCAGGCCTTGGACCTACTCTTCCGGTACTGCCCGTGTCGCTTGTTTTGTGTCACGATTCGAAAAAATGGCCAAAATTTCGAATCGTGACACATTTCGGGAGACTCCGCCACTCACCTACGCTTCACCGCGCACCTACGCTCCGCCACCTGCCACGCGCCTCACCGCTCCGGTACGCTTTGCGCCGGGCAGGCACGCAGTACGGACAGCATCGCCCGCTTCTCCTTCGTCGTGACGGTCAGCCCGTACTTGGCTTTCACGCCGATCTGCCGGGCCACGTAATCGCAACGGTATGCGCCGTTCGTCGGCAGCCAGTACGCGGCCGACGCGGAACCCTTCTCCTGATTGGCAGGCCCGTCCACCGCCAGCAGGTTGTACATGTCGTTGCCGAACCGGTACCGCTTCGTACGGTCCCACTGGTTCGCACCCGACTGCCACGCGTTCTCCAACGCTACCACATGGTCGATCTGCACCGCTGACGACGTTTTCACTCCGCGCGTGAACCGGATCGTCGTACCGGTGTACGGGTCGGACAGCACACCCGACTTCACCTTGCAGCCGGCGCCGGACCCGGAACCAGAATCAGAGCTAGAACCAGAACCCGCTATATACCGCACATCCGTCAAATCGCGCGCCAACACGTCCTCGCGCACATCGCAACCGTTGCCATCGTCATCGGTCTGCCGGAAACCGAATGAATCGCGGTCGTACCCGGCCCGGCTGGGCTGGTCGTCGATTGTCAACGATTGCAATGTTTCCGCCGCGCTGCCAGTCGCCACATACTCGCCCGTCATCTCGCCGACGGTCGGGTTGACCTTCGGCATGAGCAGACCGATCGAAATGCCGGCGACCACCGCCACGACCAGCAGAATCGCAATACGTTCCGCTAGCCCGTTGGCATTGAAATGCTGCCTGCGGAAACGCGAGTCACGCATACGTAAACGTCATCGGATCATGTCCCGCACGCGTCGGCCCATCCAACGCGTCGATGGCCGCATGCTCGTCCGGGTCAAGCACGAAACCGAACAGGTCGAGATTCTGCCGCTGCCGGTCCGCATGCACCGACTTGGGAATGATGATCGTGCCGTTTTCGATATGCCATCGCAGGATCACCTGCGCTTCGGTGACGCCATGCGCCCGCGCGATGCGTTCGATCACACCATCGCCGGCATTGAGATCCGCGCCACGCGCCATCGGCGAATACGCCTCGACCGCGATGCCGTGCGCCTTGCAGTACGCCACCACCTCGCGCTGCTGCCACGTGGGATGCAGTTCGATCTGGTTGACGGCCGGGTATTCGCCCGTTTCCTTATGCAGCCGCTCAAGATGCTCCGGCAGGAAATTGCACACGCCGAGCGTACGCACGCGACCCTCCGCGCGGAATTCGTCGAACGCTTTCCAAGTCTCACCGGAACGCCAGTCGAACGGCGTCGGCCAATGCAGCATGTACATGTCCACGTAGTCGAGCTGCAGCAGGCCGAGCTGGCGGTCGAACGCCTTGCGCGCGGAATCGTACCCCTGTTCCGAATCGCGCAGCTTCGTCGTCACCCACAGGTTCTTGCGATTCTCACCCTGCGTGAACCCCGCGTTCTGCAGCGCGCGTCCCACGCCCGCCTCGTTGTTATACCCCGCGGCGCCGTCGATATGACGATAGCCGGCTTCCAGCGCGCTCTCGACCACGGGGGTAACGCCCTCGTCGTCGATGCGCAGCACGCCCAAGCCGATCTGCGGAATCAGATTGCCGTCGGAAAGCGTGATCATCGGAGTGTGGAAAACAGCCATGGAACAACCCCTTGAGTCGAAATGCAATGTTCTCTGCACCAGTTTAGCGGCTTCCGTGATCGCGGCCTGTCCGCCCCACAATCGGCGCATGTTCGGCAGCTGTTCAGCTTTCCGTAACAGACGTAACAATTCTGCGCGGAAAACGCACTATAACGTTGCGTGGATATGAAGAACGATATGGATTCGAAGAATATGACGATCACTGCGCAGCATGACCGATCCGCCCGGCCGTACCACCACGGCCACGCGCTCGCCGGCATCCTCGGCCCCGCGTTCGTGGCGGCGGTCGCATACGTGGATCCGGGCAACGTGGCGGCGAACATCACGTCGGGCGCGCGCTACGGCTACCTGCTGGTGTGGGTGCTGGTGTTGGCTAACTGCATGAGCGTGCTCATCCAATACCAGTCCGCGAAACTCGGCATCGTCACCGGCAAAAGCTTGCCGGAAATCTTGGGCGAACGGCTTGGCGACGCGGGCCGTTTCATGTTCTTCATGCAGGCTGAGGTAATCGCCATCGCCACCGATCTGGCGGAAGTGATCGGCGGCGCGATCGCGCTGAAACTGCTGTTCGGCCTGCCGCTGTTCGTCGGCGGCTGCATCATCGGCGCGGTGTCGACGGTGCTGCTGATTTTCGAAAAAGGCGCCACGCATCGCATTTTCGAAAAACTCATCATCGGCCTGCTGCTGGTGATCACGTTCGGTTTCATCGCCGGCCTGTTCATCGCCCCGCCAAATCCGAAAGAAGTCGTCGCCGGCTTGATTCCACGCTTCAAAGGCACCGACACCGTGCTCATGGCCACGTCCATGCTGGGTGCCACGGTCATGCCGCACGCCATCTACCTGCATTCCACGCTCGTCAACGACCATTACGCCCCCGGCGAAGCGAAGCCGAGCGTGAAGAAGCTGCTTCACGGCAGCAAAATCGACGTGGCCTGGGCGCTGCTGCTTGCCGGTTCGGTGAACCTCGCGCTGCTCATCCTCGCCGCGAACTCGCTGTACGGCATGACCGGCACCGACACCATCGAAGGCGCGCAACGGGCCATCCAGCATGTGCTCGGCCCGGTGATCGGCACGATTTTCTCGATTGGTCTGCTTGCGTCGAGCCTGAGCTCCACGTCGGTCGGCACTTACGCCGGCAGCGAAATCATGCACGGCCTGCTACGCATCAAAGCGCCGATGTGGGCGTGCCGTGTGGTGACGCTGGTACCCGCGCTGGTGGTGCTGTGGTTCGCCAACAATCCGACGGAAGCGTTGATCGTCGGCCAGGTCGTGTTGTCGGTCGGCATTCCATTTGCGATTATTCCGCTGATGCGTTACACGCACGACCGCACGCTGATGGGGGAGTACGTGGACGGTCCGGTCAAGCACGTCGTCAATATCGCGGTCGCCGCGCTGATCGTCGCTCTGAACGTGGTGCTGATTGTGTTGACAATGCTCGGCAAAGCCTGATTTTCCGTGATTTTTACGTCGATCTTCGGCGGATTTGCGGTGCTTTTTTCGTAGTTTCTCAGCTGATTTTCTAGGGTTTTTCCGCAGATTTCCCGCGGATTTTTCCACGAAACCTACGCTGCCTGCACTTTCCCGCTGTCATAATCGACCACGGTGTACATGCCCTTCCCCTCGCGCTTGGACTGGTACAACGCATGGTCGGCGAATCCCAAGCAGAGGTTCAGATCGACGTTCTTGCCGGACAGCACGCGGCATGCGCCGATACTGCAATGCACGTCCTGCCCGTATTGCGCGGACGCCTGCGCCAACTGGCGGCGGAACAGGTCCAGCGTGCTTTCGATCACGCGCTCGTTCGCGGTGTTCTTTATCAGCGCCACATACTCATCGCCACCGAAACGGACGATGATGTCATCATGCCGGTACAGCCGCTTCAACGTCTGCGCCACTTCACGAATCCAGAAATCGCCCACTTTATGGCCGTACGTATCGTTGATCTGCTTGAAATCGTCGATGTCAACGAAAATCAGAACGGCTTGGTCGCCTTCCTGCATGTGCGCGAAATAATTCTCAATCTGCTCGCGGCCGGCGCTCTTGCTCCACAAATCGGTCAGACCATCGTGCTGCGCCTCGTAGCTGGCCTTCTGATAGGCGTCATTCTGCGAACGGATTTTCTTGTTCATTTCGATGGTGTCGACCACGAACGTGAACTGGATTGAAATCGTGATCGCGATGGCCTGCAACGCCAGTCCGTAATGGAGAATCTGAACGATGGTTGCCACAATCGGCAGCACGAAGAACGACAGCGACGTGACGAACAGCGGTCGGCTGAGGTTTTTGCGGTTTTCGATGATCAGCATCACAATCAGCGCGAGCTCTACCAGACCCAGTATCTGCGGGATAGCGAACAGTGGTCCGCGGCGGTAGTAGTTCTGGCTGTCGATGTAGTAGACCATATGGTTGAACTGCGTGGCAATCGTCAGTACGATGCCGAGCGCGGACGCTGCGTAGATGACGTCAAGCTTCTTCGAACGCGGCTTTTTCGGCTTGGATTGGGCGTTGGCCGAACGTTGGTTCTTACGATTACGCTTGGCTCCGCCGCTCGTTCTGGCCCTCCACTCGTGCGGGCTGACGTTTTCAAGCATGTCGTCGCCGCTGACGGTTTGCCAGATATAGTTGGCGAACAGTGCGATGAAGATGAAATTGATCAGGTATTCACCAAGATTGCCGATGCGCGTCATGTAGAAGTCAAGCTTGTCGCAGCCGCCGTTGTGATACCAGGCGGACACGTCGGCCAGCAGCATCAGCGCACATAGAAGCTGCATGGAAACTTTCGTATAGGTACGCCGCGTCCTACGTATCGCGCCCACGTAGACGCCACCTGCGCAAACGATGCAGATGAGAACGCCCCATAGCTCCATCGCTATGTTGAATAACGTGACTACGGTCATACTTCCTAACCCCCTGCGCGGCGTATTCCTTCCCTGTATCGTGCCGTTACTGCCAACGCATATGTATACCACCCCGAGATGAACAAATACGAAGTTTTGCCAATTTTTCTCGGTTGAATTGGAATTGAACGTGTTCGAATAGTTTCATCTCGCGTTCGACCACCCGCAGTACTAGACTTTTTGAGTCTGTTTTTGCAGGAGTTGCGCAATACGCTGCGAGTATGCGCGGATGAGTGATGGAGGGCGGTCGGTTTGCCGTCGAAACCGGAGAAGAGGTCGGAAGTGAAGCCGGAAAAGAAAATAAACGCGAAACAGGGCCGCACCCACGGCCTGTCCCAGCCGCTTACCGGCGAGGAATCGTATAAAAACGACCATCTGACGCATGCCGCGTTCGTATCGATCGCCATTCTCACCTTTATCACGTTCGTCGGCAACTTCACTCAGCTGCAGTTGAGCGCCGCACTGCCCACCATCGTGTCCGATTTCGGCATTTCCGTGACGACCGGCCAATGGCTGACGTAGATTTTCCAGCTCGTCATGGGCGTTATGGTGCCGCTCACCGCCTACCTGACCCGCCGATTCTCCACCCGCCAGATCGTGATCGCGTCGATGGCGGTGTTCACGCTCGGCTCGGTGTTCGCCTGGCTCGGCTCATCGTTCGTACTGGTTTTGATCGGCCGTCTGCTGGAAGCCGTCGGCACCGGCGTGATGTGGCCGGTCCTGCAAATCACGGTATTCTCCATTTATCCTCTGTCCCGCCGCGGTATGGCGATGGGCACCGTCGGCATGGCCATGAGCGTCGCGCCCGCGATTGGCCCCACCTTGGGTGGTGTGCAAACCGATTTGAACGGCTGGCGATCGATTTTCCTCACGCTGACGGTCATCGGCGTTATTTCGCTGCTTCTTGCGATTTTCGGCTTGCGTAATTTCGGCACGTGCGACGCGTCCGCCAAAGCCGACTTCTTCTCCGTCGGCCTGTCGATTTTCGGCTTCGGCGGCCTCATGTTCGGCTTCACGAACATCGAATCGTATCCGTTCACGCATCCGATGGTGTGGCTCGCCATGCTCATCGGCCTGGTCGGCATCGTCTGGTTCGTGCTGCGCCAGATCCACGGCGCTCGCAGGCAGGCTGCCGACCCGTCCAAGCAGCCTCCGCTGCTCAACCTGAGCGTGCTGAAAAACAAGAGCTTCACCGTCGGCACCGTCACCGCCGCGCTGTCGTTCTTCGCGTTCAGTTCGATCATGGTGGTCATGCCGCTCTACATTCAGGATTGCCGAGGCTATTCCGCCACGATCAGCGGTCTGGTGATGTTGCCCGGCGCGTTCGGCCAGTGCATTGCGCAGTTCTTCGGCGGCAAGGCACTCGACCGTTTCGGCGCGCGTCCGGTGGCGCTGATCGGCTCGATCACCCTGCTGTTCGGCACCATTATGATGAGTCTGATTTCCATGACCTCATGGATTTGGTGGGTGTCGATTTGGCAGTTCGTGCGCCAGATCGGCATGGGATTCGTGCTTATGCCGATCACCACGTGGTCGCTGAACTGTCTGGAACCTGAGGAGGTGAGCGACGGCTCGGCCGTTACGAACACGGTCCGCCAGATTGCCGGTGCCATCGGCGCACCCGTGCTGGTGATTCTGATGGAAACGTTTACCGCCCTGCGCTGGGCTGCGATCGGCGGCGCGAAGAACATGTATGCCGTGGCGAACGTGTTCGGCATCCAGTGGGCGCTGCGCGTGAGCGCCACCATCTGCTTCATCATGGTGGTCATGGTCTTCTTCGGCGTCCGCGGCAACGGCGCCGGCTCCACCCGCGACACCGTCCAGCGCGCCCTCAATCGCGTCCACCCCCACGCCGCCTAGCCTGACCTACTCGCCCATACCCGCATTTTCGCCGTTCCGTAGGCATGTCCTGAGCGTGGTTTGCTCAAGTGCCGCCATTCCCCGCAGCAGGAAATGAGAGAGAAATGTCCGCATAGTGGCATGCGGTACGGGTGCACGTAAAAGCACTGTGAACCTCGCGGGAAGGAGGTGGCGCACCCGTGCCGTGTTGCGTATGGTGAACGGGAACGTAATGAAAGGCAACCATGCGGCAAACCTGCGAAAGCGAGCGTGAGAACGGCGGCAATAACGATGCCGAACGCGAACGCACAAGCGAAAGCGAAATCGAGGATCTGGGCGCGCAGCTCGACAAAGCATGCGCCAGCCGCCCCCTCGACCGCGCGCAACATGGCATGACCCGCCGTACCGCAGCAACACACCTTCTGACCGCGGTGCTCTGGCTGGCCACCGCCGTCATCCTGCTGGCCATGCTGCTGCGCATGCTGCCCAACAACCTCGACGGCAAACGGTACGTGCCGCTTATCGTCGCGCTGATGCCGTGGCTGGGCATGCTGTCTTTGATTATTGCGATCACCGCGATAGCCGTCCGTGCAATAGGCGGACGCGTCCTGCTCGCCACCGTCAGCGTGGTGTGCGTGGTTGTGCAAATCGGCTGGCATTGGGGTTATATCAGGCCGCAGCAAACGATTTCCGACGCGGCCAGCACCGCAGTCACGCAGGTCTCGTCCGACGGCTTGCCCAACACGTCCGACCGGTACGCCCGCATCATGACCTTCAACACCAAGGAAGGGCATGCCGACGCCAATCGGATCGTCGAAATCGTCAAAAACGAGCATGTGGAAGTGCTCGCGCTGCAGGAAGTGTCATGGGACCTGCTCAACCGGCTCAACGGCGCCGGAATCGCCAATTATCTGCCGTATTCCGTGGCCGCGCAGCAAACGTGGCATGACAACGGCGGTGTGAACGTGCTGTACAGCGCCGCGCCGATGGAAAACGCCAAACAGAACCTCATTCCCGTGGAATCAAGCAGCGTTTCCGCCGCGACGATCGATTTCGGCGGCAGCAAGGTGCGCTTCGGCTCCGTCCACCCGTTCTCGCCGCGCCCCCGCAACCAAGGTCTGTGGAACCGTAGTCTCGACTCGCTCGCCCAACTGCAGCATTACGACAATCTGTACGTGCTGATGGGCGATTTCAACTCCACATGGGACCACGCCAGCTTCCGATACCTGCTCGGCAGCCGCTTCCTGGATTCCGGCCAGCAGGCGGGCGAAGGCCTGCACATGACGTACCCGGCCATGATGCCAATCGCCGAAATCGACCACATCGTGCATGACAAAGGCGTGACCGTAGGCAACCTCAAAACCGCATACATCCCCGGCTCCGACCACCGCGCCCTCCTCGCCACGCTCGAAGTCGCCTGATCCGCACTTAATCTGCGCTTGAACATATCTGCGCATAGCAAACATATCCGCACGTATCCCCACATATGCCCCTCAACGTACCAATAGCCGCAAACACGCCTGCTGCTATACCGACATTTTTGACATTATGTAGGTATGGGAATAGTCTATATTCACCCCGAACCTGCATATTCTGCACAAATGACGGTTATAAGGATGATGGTTATGGAGTACAAAAGCATACGGCAGACATTGGCAATGTCATCATCCACGGCCAAGCCGAAGGATGCGGCTGAGGAGGAATACCAAAAAAGACTCAACGGCTATTCAACATACCGGTCAGGTATTGAATTCGAAGGTCATGAGATGTTCGCCGTGGCGTTCAGGGAACTGTTGAACGTCATGGATTCGGTCCGTGGCATGGAAGTGCAGGTCGAATCGCTGTGGGCCGCATTGCCGCCGATTGCCCGCAGGGCGTATCTGATGGAACTCATCGGCGCGGAAATGCAGAGCACGAACTCCATAGAAGCCGTGCACACCACGCGCAAGGAAATCTCAGACGCGTTGGATGCGGCGGTCGCGGACGGGCCGCACAAGCGGTTGAGTGAGCTTGCCAAACTCTTTCTCGGACTCTCCGGCGAAAATTCCGCAACGTTGGAACTACCGAAAACGTTGCATGACATACGTAATATTTACGATCAGGTGATGGCTGGGGAACTACGGGAGGAAGACAAGCCTGACGGAATGGTATTCAGAGCCAAGCAAGTCTCTGTGTGTGACGGCTTTGACCGGGAGATTCATCAAGGCGCATGGCCGGAATCGGAAATCCAAGTGCAATTGACCAAATGGCTGGCGTTGCTTTCGGATGAGGCGATTCCTCCGCTGCTGCGGGCTGTGATGTGCCATTACGCCTTCGAATGCATTCACCCGTTCTATGACGGCAATGGCAGGACGGGCCGGTTCCTGCTTGCTCTGCAGCTGAGCAAGCACCTGTCCATACCGACGGCGATCAGCCTGAGTCCGGTTATCGCCGACGCGAAAGGCCGGTATTACAAGGCGTTTGATGATGCGCAGCATCCGCTGAACTGTTCTGACGTCTCGCTGTTCTCATATCGGATGATCCGTTTTATCGCCACCGCCCAGAAGAACATCATCTCTGTGCTCGGCGAGAAGAAAACCCTGCTTGACACCGCGCGGAAGAGGCTTGAACATTATGCGCGAACGCAGGGCATTACGGAACTGCAGCGGAACATGCTGTACTTCCTGCTGCAGGAGGAGCTTTTCGACGATGCTCCGAAACCCATATCGCGCCGCCTAATGCGCGAATGGCTTGGCGTGGGGGAGCGGAAGACCAACACCGCGCTCGCGGAACTGGTGAACAGGAACCTGCTCGAGTTCCACGGCTCCCGCCCGATCCGCTATTCGCTGACCGCCACCGCCCGCGCCGAATTTCTGCAATGATTCTGCGCGTATTGGACGATTTGCCGCATGCGGGGAACGCCTCGCGCTAAAATTTCCGTTTGGCGGGTTGCGGAAGCCATGGTGGATTTCGCAAAACCGCAACACGAAACGTTGGAAGAACGGTTAAGGGGTTTAGGCATGCACATCATGTTCGTCTGCACGGGCAACATTTGCCGTTCCCCTATGGGCGAGCTTCTGATGACCCACTATCTGAACGGCACCACCGTGCAGGTGTCAAGCGCCGGCACGCGTGGTTTGCCGATGCATCCGATCGATCCGTCGAGCGGCCGCCTTATGCAAAGCGTCGGCATTGAGTCGAGCGGCTTCCGTTCCCGACGACTGACCCGACAGATGGCCGACGAAGCCGACCTGATCCTCTGCTTCGAAAAGCAGCAGCGCAAGGAAATCGTCACGTTGGCGCCAGCCGCCGTACGATACACGTTCCTGCTTGACGATTTCGCGAATATGTGCGATTACTGCGCTTGCAACAATATGATTGCCGGACTGACCATCCAGGAGCGTCTTCAGTCGGTAATCAAGAAGTCCTCGATGATTCGTCCGATGATTCCCCAGCCGAAGGACATCGCCGACCCTCACGGCCGCGAGTTCAGCATGTTCTGCGTCGCCGCCGAACAGACGAACGGTGCGATCCGCAAAATCCTGAAAAGCATGCGCAAACACCGTGCGGTAACCCCCGCCCCCATCCGCTCCCAAATCGTTGCCTGATAATTCTTTTAGATCCATGGATTGATTCACCATAGCTTGGCCCTACTCTTTTTTTGAGTCCGAGCGTGTTTGTGATATTCACCCATTTTTTATTATTGATATTTTGATTTGATTGGCATGTTGCATGCCATAAGAGGTAAAGAAGCCCTTTTTGAGCATCTCTTGAAAGATTAATTTCAGGATTGTTGGGGTTGGGCTGTCGGTGGCTTGGGGTGAGGCGAGGATGCTTTGTGTTGCAAGGTGGTATTGGTTGGAAAATTTTCTGAAACGTTTGCATATGTGAATTTGCGACGATAGTGGGTGTTACGGGGTGCTGGTATGGGTGTATCTGTTGCTGACAGCGTTTGCAACAGAGCAGAAAACAATTGCGTTTTAACCGCTGTTTTTCAGTAAAAATCACTCATTTTTCAAAGGAAAAATGTGGTATTTTTAACGCAACGTATGCTAATGGCAAACGTTATCATATCGAAGATGCAAGGAAGCAGGGAGGGTAAGGTGCGACTTAGCACTCATACGTTCGCGGGTATGGCGAACGCACTCACCAGAAAAGAGCCTCCTCATGAGGATCAGCCTGAGCTGATGACTCGTGCGGAGCGCAGACGCGCGGCCCGTAAAGCACGCGCCGTCAAGACCTGGAAGAAGGTCGCAGCGGGAACAGTGGCGGTCGCCACATTGTTCGGCGGTATGGGTGTGGCATCCACCGCACTTGCCGCCGATCGTGACAGCTACCAGGACACCGTTGGGAATTCTTCTTTCGAATCGGCCCGTAACCAGTACGGTCTGACCAAGCACATGAAGAACGGCGCCATCCTGCACGCATGGATGTGGTCGTTCAAGACCATTACGCAGCACATGCCTGAGATCGCCGCGGCCGGCTACACCTCCGTGCAGACCGAGCCGATGAGCAAGATCAAGGAAGTCGCCGCCAATGGCAAGAAGTTCACCGAGAACTGGTACTACGTGTACCAGCCGGCGAACACCTCCATCGGCAATTTCGTGGTTGGCACTGAGGCTGATTTGAAGGAAATGACCGCCACCGCCCACAAGTACGGCGTGCGCGTGATCGTGGATGTGGTCGCCAACCACTTCACCTCCGATTGGAACGCCATCGACCCCGATTGGCAAAACAAGGACTACTTCCACAAGCGTACCGGCTGCGACGGCCCCAACGGTGAAATCAACGATTATTCCAACCGTTACAAGGTGACGCAGTGCCACCTGCTTGGCCTGTGGGATCTGAATACGCAGAACCAGGCTGTTGCCGATCGTATGCAGAAGTTCCTGAAGACCGCTGTGGCGGACGGCGTTGACGGCTTCCGTTACGATGCGGCAAAGCACGTCGAGCTGCCGACCGAAGTCTTCGACAATAAGCAGTCGAACTACTGGAACACCATTCTGAAGAACGGCTCCCAGTTCCAGTACGGCGAGGTGCTGCAGGGCGATTCCGGCCTTGACTACAAGGCATACGCCAACATGTTCCGCGACAATTCCTCCGATGGCGGCGGCAACACCGCTTCCAACTACGGCAAGACCATTCGCGCCGCTGTCGGCTCGAACAACCTTGACGTCAAGATGGTGAAGAACATCGATACCGGCGGCGCAAGCGAAGACCAGCTGGTCACCTGGGTTGAGTCCCACGATAACTACGCCAACGGCGACAAGGAATCCACCGGCCTCACCGACTATCAGATCATGATGGGCTGGGCGGTCGTTGGTTCCCGTAGGGCCGGCGCTCCGCTGTACTTCAACCGTCCGAAGGGCTCTGGCGGCACCAACCCGCAGTTCGCCGAGCAGTCCCAGCTGGGTGACGCCGGTGACGACATGTGGAAGAACAAGTCCGTCGCGGCAGTCAACCACTTCCGTAACGCCATGGATGGCAAGGGCGAGAACCTGCAGAACTGCGGCGACAAGTCCTGCCTGATGATTGAGCGCTCCACGTCTGATGGCATTCAGAACGATGGTGTGGTCATTGCCAACATGGGTGGCGACAAGAGCCTTTCCGGCATGGAAACCACACTTGACGATGGCACCTACCCGGATGAGGTCAATGGCGGCCAGCTTGTGGTCTCCAACCATAAGATCGTTTCCGGTACCGCCAAGGGCGGCGCGGTCAGCGTCTTCTACGTGAAGGGCGAATCCGATCCGAACGTGTCCGTGGAAGCGGCTTCCAAGGAATTCTCCTCCGACAATGTCAAGGTCACGTTGCGCGCGCAGGATGCCGACAATCTGAAGTACACCACCACCGAGGGCGAGAGCGGCTCCTTCACTGACGGAAAGGTCATTTCCGTTGGTAAAACTCTTTCCATCGGCGAGACCGCTACCGTCAAGGTGACCGGCACCGCCGCCAAGGATGGCAAGAAGGTTAAGAAGGGTCAGGCGCTGAGCGCTTCCGTGACCGTGAAGAAGGTGGAGGTCCCGAAGCAGAACCTTGCCGCGCAGTACAGTACCAACAAGGTGGGCATGGGCGTCAAGAAGACCATCAACTTCAACGCCGGGAAGGATGCGAGCATCGCTGACTGGGACAGCTCCATGCTGATCGCGCAGGGCGCCGCCAACGACGACCCGCGCGTGTACCGCCCGAATTCCATGTATGAGGTTCCGATCGATCTGTATGCGTTGTATGGCGCCTACGATGACGACAACCTGTACCTCATGTGGGAAATGACTAACGTGCAGGATGTCGTCGACACTGGCGACGACTACCCCCTGAGCCAAGGCCACCTGTGGCAGACCCAGAACCTGCCGTTCCACATCGCCATCGACACCAAGGATGACAGCACCTGCATCGGCAACAACGGCGGTCTGCAGACCGGCGGTTCCCTGTGGGCATCCAACATCACTTGGGGTGGCGAGCAGAAGCTCAATAACGTGGTGACCATTTCCACCAACGGTTCCAACGGGCCGTGGATTTACAAGGGCGACGAGAGCGGTCTGAACTCCAAGGCTGCGTATGGTCCGGCTGCTAACGCCGCCACCAACACCAAGAAGTCGAACATCAAGTTCGGCTATGGCAATGGCATTCTAAGCAAGGATGTCATCGGCATCGACGGTGGCTGGGGTGAAAACAACGGTCGTTTCATCGGCGATATGAAGGCCGAGAACCAGAACAAGGCCAAGTGGGTCAACTTCAACGAGAAGGGCCACAATTCCGCTCAGATGGATGATCACTACGAGATCGCCATCCCGCTGGAAGAGATCGGCACCACCGCTGACCGCATTGCCTCGAGCGGCATCGGCATCGAACTGGCAGCCACCTTCGGTCTGTCCGCCATGGATTCCCTGCCGTACGATCTGGCAATGAACGACAATGCCGACCTGCCGGACACCGGTTCTCAGGTGAACAACTCCTTCGAGAAGTCCGATGACGACATGTTCAGCGTGAAGATGGCCAACATCGGCGGCGAAGAGCCTCCGGTCGAAACCAAGTCTGTGAGGATTGATCAGTCGGATTACAGCGTGGACCTGTCCAATGGCGTGGCCACGAAGCAGTTGACCGCCACGACCGATCCGAAGGGCGCGTCCGTGAGCTGGAGCTCGTCCGACAAGGACGTGGCGACCGTCAGCCCGAAGGGCGTGGTCACCCCGAGGAAGGCCGGAACGGCCACGATCACCGCGAAGTCCGGGACCAAGACCTCGACGATCACCGTGACCGTGACCGGTGAGCTTCCTCCGGACCCGGTCGCGAAGAACACGATCTACGCTTCGAAGCCGTCCGGCTGGGGCAAGATCTACGCGTACGTGTACACCGGCGACGGCGCTACCGCGGCGAACAACGCGGCCTGGCCGGGCGTGGAGATGACCGCCCCGAGCGCGACCGACGGCTGCCAGCAGACCGACCTGTACAAGTACGTGGTCCCGGACGACCTCGCCAAGGGCGCGAAGGTGATCTTCAACGACGGAGGCAGCCAGCAGTATCCGGGATCCCGCCAGCCGGGCCTGGACTACAACGGCGGCATCGTGAAGTGGGACGGCTCCTCCGCGGCCCTGGGCGCGGTCGAGTGCACCATCCCGGTTCCGGTCACGTCCGTGTCGATCTCCGGTGATGGTGTGAGGGACGGCAAGCTCTCCCTGAAGTCCGGAGCGAGCGCGCAGCTGACCGCGACGGTCAAGCCCGACAACGCGACGGACCGCAAGGTCACGTGGACGAGCTCGGACTCGAGCGTCGCGAACGTGATGGGCACGGGCGTGGTCACCGCCGGGTCGAAGGCCGGCACCGCGACGATCAAGGCCACGGCGGGCGGCAAGTCGGCGTCCGTCCAGGTCACGGTCACGGGCGTGCCGAAGCAGCCGATGACGGTGTGGTACAAGCCGGCGTCGTCGTGGAAGACCGCGAAGGTGCATTACCAGGCGAACGGCAAGTGGACGGGCTCGGCCCAGCGGATGACCCTGTACAGGAACGGCTGGTACAGGTACACGATCCCGGACACCGCCGGCGGGCAGGTGCGCATGGCG
>OHYC01000316.1_pt1 | contig 20912 bp, 14 predicted proteins | sample 1580171 | NCBI WGS metagenome assembly OHYC01 (sample SAMEA3882526, study PRJEB24775) | human gut metagenome | biome: human-associated habitat; feature: intestine environment; material: feces | place: Netherlands | collected 2009/2010
GTGTATTCCTTGGGATATTTCACATTAAAGACCCGCTCGATGTGGTTGGTGCCAGGTTCCACCATTTTGGTGGACCCGCCTGCGCCGAAGGACAGAATGGAGCAAAGCTCCGACATGATGTCCACATTGTACCAGCACTCTCCGCCTGGGCGGCACCAGCCCACATTTTCAAAACTGCCGGACATGTATTTCTGCCGGTAGAGGTAGTAGGGGGCGAAGCCCGCGGACCGGAGCGCGGGGGCGGCGTAGTCCAGCATGGCCTGCACGGCGGCGCCGTCAGGGATGGACAGGCCCTCCGTCAGAATGCGGCTGCCCTTTTTCAGCGCCAGGGTGTGGACGGTGATGTTGCTGGCCCCCATTTCCAGGCATTTGTCCAGGGAGCGGCGGAAGCCGTCGGTGGTGTCCTCTGGCAGTCCGGCGATGAGGTCCATGTTTACATCCTGGAAGTGATAGGCCCGGACCAGCTCCATGGCCTGCTCCGTCTCCGCCGCCGTGTGGCGGCGGCCGATGGCGGAGAGGACCTTGTCCTCCATGGTCTGGGGGTTGACGGACACCCGTGTGACGCCGTGACTTTTCAGAACGGCCAGTTTTTCGGCGGTGATGGTATCCGGACGGCCGATCTCTACCGTGATCTCCGGACAGGCGGAGAGATCGAAGGATTCTTCCAGAGCCGTCAGGATGGCATCCATCTGATCCGGCGTCAGGATGCCGGGGGTGCCGCCGCCCATGTAGAAGGTGCGGGGCCGCAGATGGTTTTTCCGCACCATTTCTCCCCCAGCCCGGATCTCCGCGATCAGGGCCTTTACATAGGGCTCCACCAGAGAAAAACTTCGCTCCACGCTCTGACTGACAAAGGAGCAGTAGGCGCAACGGGTGGGACAGAAGGGAATACCCACATACAGGTCGATATCCCGCTTTTCCAACCGCTTCAACGCCTGATAGCCCACGGCACCAGTCTCCAAAGCCAGCGCCGCCCGCTCCTCAGGGACGAAATAGCGCGCCTTCAGTTCCCGCTTGGCTTCCTCCGGGGTCTTGCCCTCCATCAACGCCCGTGTGATGGGCTTGTCGGGCCGGACGCCGGTGAGCATCCCCCAGGGGGGCAGCGTCAGCTTTTCCGCGGCGCGGAGCGCTTCCGGCAGCTTGGGATACAGATCCAGAAATGCCAGATAGAAGCAGGCCGCCACAGCGTAGCGCCGCTGGCCTTCTTTTTCAAAGTCCGTGCCGGTGAGGGGGGATGCAAAGGTCCAGGCGGCGGTGTATCCGTGATAGTGCAGCTCCGCTGTGACCTGACAGTCCGCTGCCGTTTCCTCGGCGGCAAGGCGGCACCACGCCTCATCTTCCGGCTGTACCGCGTCATAGGTCGGTTTTTCCAAGGGGAAGAGGGTCATCAGGCTCTGTTCGACGATATAGCGCTCGTCATGACCTAAAAATTCCAGCTTCATATCAGCCTTGCTCCCGCAGTGCCATCTGCATATAGGGGTTGAAGCGCCGCTCCCGGTCCAGAGTGCTGGGCTCCATGTGTCCCGGCAGAACCCGGTAGTCCCCGGGAAGGGCGGCCAGCCGGGCCAGAGAGGCCATCATCTGCTTCATGCCGCCGCCGGGAAAGTCTGTCCGGCCGCAGGAACCAGCAAACAGGGTGTCCCCGCAGAACAGGGTATCTCCGCACAGCAGCGTGACGCTGCCCTCGGAGTGGCCGGGGGTGTGAAGCACCTGAAGCTCCAGCGTGCCCGCCGTGATGCGGTCTCCCTCGCCGTAGAAATTCACGCCGCCGAAGGGGATCCGGGCCAGTTCGCTTTTCAGAGGGAACAGCTGGGTCTGCGGACTGTCAAAATCCGCCTGATGGATATAGACCGCTGTCGGCGGCAGCATCTCCAGTAGAGCCGCCACCGCGCCGGTGTGGTCATAGTGGCCGTGGGTCAGCAGGATCTTATCCACGGTGCAGTCCAGCTTTTCGGCGGCGGAGAGGATCAGCTCCGGCTCCGCACCGGGATCGATCACGGCGCAGACCTTAGCCGCTTCATCGCAGAGAATGTAGCAGTTGGTACCGATGGATCCCACCTGCAAGGCTTGGATCTTCATAAGACACACCTCGTTGAAATCAGTTTACTCTTCCGTGTCGAACAGGATGGTGACCGGACCGTCGTTCTGGGAATAGACCTGCATATCGGCGCCGAATTCGCCGTGCTGCACATCGAAGCCCCGCTCCCGGCAGTGGGCCATGAACCGCTCATAGAGGGGGATGGCCAGATCGGGCTTGGCCGCACCGGAGAAGCCGGGGCGGCGGGAGGAGGTATCGGCGTACAGGGTGAACTGGGACACCACCAGCAGGCTGCCGCCCACCTGCTCCAGATTCAGGTTCATCTTTTCGTTTTCATCCTCAAAGACCCGCAGATTGCAGATCTTGTCCGCCAGCTTGTCGGCGGTGACCTCCGTATCGTTGGGGCCTACACCCAGCAGCACCAGAAAACCGGTGCCGATCTGACCGTTGACCTGTTCATTGATGACAACAGAGGCGTTTTTGACTCGTGTAACAACAGCACGCATGGTAGCAACTCCTTATTTAATATCCGAAAGGGTATGCTTCGTAATGGGCCTTGCCCGCAAACCGGGCAGATCCGTGTGTTTTGCATTTTATCAAGAGCGGTTCTTTGCGGCAGCGGAGAAAACCCGTTTCCAATGCCGCGAAAGATCAGCCCACAGGCCGGTTGACCTGCAGAACGCCGGAGATCTGATGGAGCTTGTTCATGAGAGTGGACAGCTGCGCTCCGTCTTTAATCTGAATCTCGATGCGGATGATGGCAAAGCCGTCCTCCGTGCTGCGGCTGTTCAGGCCCAGCACAAAAGTCTTGGTGGTGGACAGCGCCGCCGAAATATCCAGCAGCAGATTCAGCCGGTCCTTGCAGACCGCCTCGATGGTGGTGGGATAGCTGTCATTGGTATCGGTGCCCCAGGAGACATGGATCCAGCGGTCGGGCTGCTCCTTCCGCTTTTCCTCCGAGGCGTTGGGACAGTCCGCCCGGTGGACGGACACGCCGTAGCCACGGGTGATGAAGCCCACGATGTCGTCTCCGGGGACGGGGGTGCAGCATTTGGAGAACTTCACCAAACAGTTGTCCAGACCTTCCACGATAATGCCCTGCTCGCTCTTGACGGCCTTGGGCTGCTTGGGAGTGTCCGCAGGCTTGGGGTCCTCCTTGGACTCCGTCACAGCCTCTGCCAGCATCTGCTCCTGCTGCCGCTGCTGCTGGCGGCGCTGCAACTCGCCCTGGATCCGGCTCACCGCCTTCTGAGCGGTGAAGCCGCCATAGCCGATGGCAGCGTAGAGATCGTCCAGCGTGGGATAAGCTACCTTTTTCAGCAGCACCGGCAGGAATTCCGGGTCCAGTACGTCTTTCATGGCGATGCCGCAGTGGCGCAGCTCTGCGTCGAAGGCGGAGCGGCCGTTGGCGATGTTCTCGTCCCGCTTTTCCTTTTTGAACCACTGGCGGATCTTGGAGCGGGCCTCGTTGCTCTTGGCAATCTTCATCCAGTCCCGGCTGGGGCCCTTGGCGTTTTTGGAGGTCAAAATCTCTACGATGTCACCGTTTTTCAGCACATGGTCCAGCGTGACGATGCGGTTATTCACCTTGGCGCCGATCATGCGGTTGCCCACGGCGGAATGGATGGCGTAGGCGAAGTCGATGGGGGTGGCTCCGGCGGGGAGGTTCTGCACGTCGCCGTTGGGGGTGAACACGAACACCTCATCGGAGAACATATCCACCTTCAGGGAGTGGATAAACTCCTCAGCATCGGCGCCCTCCTGATTTTCCAGCAGACGGCGTACCCACTCGTACTTGCCCTCGGTGCCGGCACCCTGACCGTTCTGCTTATACTTCCAGTGGGCGGCCACGCCGTACTCGGCGATCTCGTGCATCTCCGTGGTGCGGATCTGCACCTCAAAGGGGATGCCCTCGTTGCCCATGACGGTGGTGTGAAGGCTCTGGTAGCCGTTGGGCTTGGGGGTGCCGATATAGTCCTTGAAGCGTCCCAGAATGGGCTTGTAGAGGTCGTGGATCACGCCCAGCACGTTGTAGCAGTCGCTGACGGTGTCTACCACCACCCGGAACGCAAAGAGGTCGAAAATCTCATCCAGAGATTTGTTCTGGCTGAACATTTTCCGGTAGATGGAATAAGGGTGCTTCATGCGGCCGTAGACAATGTGCTTGATGCCCATTTCATTGAGCCGCTGATCGATCTGAGCCTGGGTGCGGCTCATGAGAGCGTCATACTCCGGGCGCTTGGCGTCCAGCTTGGAGACGATCTCATCGTAGCCGATGGGGTCCAGATATTTTAAGGAGAGATCCTCCAGCTCCCACTTCATCCGCTGCATACCCAGCCGGTGTGCGATGGGGGCGTAGATCTCCATGGTCTCCAGAGATTTCTGCTTCTGCTTGGCGGGAGTCTGATACTCCATGGTCCGCATATTGTGGAGCCGGTCGGAGATCTTGATGAGGATGACCCGGATGTCCTTACTCATAGCGATGAGCATTTTTCGGAGGTTCTCCATCTGCTCGTCTTCCTTGGTGGCGTACTGGATCCGGGTCAGCTTGCTGACGCCCTCCACCAGATCCGCCACCGTGGGGGAGGTGAGCTTGGCCACGTCATCATACGTGGCGTCCGTATCCTCAATGACATCGTGAAGCAGGGCCGCCTCGATGGACTCGGAGTCCAGATGCAGTTCCTCCGCCACGATCTGCGCCACGGCTAAGGGGTGGGTGATATAAAGCTCACCGCTTTTGCGGCGCTGCTCGCCGTGATGCAGCTTGGCGAATTCATAGGATTCCCGGATGCGCTTGAAATCCGCGCCCGGATTGTATTCCCGGACGGTGTTCTCCAATTTCTCAAACTGTTCGTCAATCGTCACTGCGAATCACCTCGTTTAACCTCCGCACCGCCCCGGAGGCGGCGCAGGCAGGGAGAGGCGTAAAGATCCACCTTTCCCTGAATGGGATTGAGACATAGCGTAACCCGGTCCTCCTGCCGGGACAGGGAGATGAGTCCCCGCTCCTGAAAGACCGTCAGGGCCAGCGCGGCCCGGAGAAAACTGTCGCAGCCGCCTACCTGCGCCGCCAGAGAACGGAGATAGGGCAGCAGATCTGTTTCCAGCTTGCCCTGCTTCAGGTGCCGGTCCAGAATCCGCCAGAAGGCGGCAAACTGGTCCCGGGAGATCATGAGCCGGGCGGTCTCCTGGGCCGTGAGGGGCTGCTCCCCCGTCAGGCGGTGCAGCAGGTCCAAGGATTCCGCCTCATGGCGGCTGGGAGTTAAAGAGGGGCGCAGGTCCACCAGCTGCAATTGCAGGGTGGTGGTGCCCCGGAAGGTGTTGGCCTGCAAATAGAAGGCTGCATCCACCCGGCAGCCGGGCTCCAACTGAGCGGCGGCCTCCGGCATGGAGAAGAAAATGGCGTCAAACCGGCTGGGACCCTTGCTGAGCCGCAGCTTCAGGTGCTTGCCTTGCCCCACGGCCTGAACACTGTCCACCGTGGCGCCCAGCAGCGCGAACACCGGGCGGGGATTCCCGGAACCATAAGGCTCCAGTTGGGCCAGATGGTCCACCTGCTCCAACGTCATATCCGCCGGGTTGGAAATGGCGGCGTCTACCTCCAGACAGCTCACCGCTCGCTCACCGCCGGAGGCGGCCTTTACGAAGCGATTCATCCGCTGGCGGAAAGTATCGATGTTTTCCTCCGGGATGGTAAAACCGGCTGCCAGCTCGTGACCGCCGAAGCCGTCCAGCAGGTCGGAGCAGGATTCCAGCGCGGAAAACAGGTTGAACCCGCCGTAGGAGCGGCAGGAGCCCTTGCCGGAGCCGTCCTTCAGATGGATCATGAAGCTGGGGGCGGCGTATTTTTCACTGAGACGGGAGGCTACGATGCCCACCACGCCCTGATGCCATTCCTCACTGGAAAGCACCAGCGCGTTCCGCTCCTCCGGCCGCAGCCGCTCGATCTGGGCGATGGCGTCGGCGCAGATGGACTGCTCCACCGCCTGCCGCTCCCGGTTCAGGTCGCATAGCTGCTTGGCCAGCTCCTCTGCTTTGACGGGATCGGTCTCCTGCAAAAGGTCCGCAGCCAGATCCGCAGCCCCCATGCGCCCGGCGGCGTTGATCCGGGGGGAGAGAACGAAGCCGATCTGGATGGAGGTGATGGGCTTGCCCAGCAGCCCTGCCTCTTTCAAAAGGGCATGGATGCCCACAAAATCCGTGTGGTTCAGGGCGGCAAGGCCGCAGGAGACAATGGTGCGGTTTTCGCCCTCCATCCGCATGACGTCGGCAATGGTGCCGATGGCGGCCAGAGTGCAGTACCGGGCGAACAGGGCGTTTTCCCGGTCCGGTCCGCCCAGAGCCAGCACCAGCTTCAGCGCCACGCCCACGCCAGCCAGATATTTGAAGGGATAGGTGTCATCCGGACGGTGGGGATCCACTACCGCCACGGCCCGGGGGAGGTTTTCCTTACATTCATGGTGATCCGTCACCACCACGTCCATGCCGATGGATGCGGCAAAGTCGATCTCCTCGTTACCGGTGATCCCGCAGTCCACGGTGATCATCAGGGTGGCGCCCTTGTCCCGCAGGCCCTGGATGGCGTCTTTGGAAAGGCCGTAGCCGTCCTCGATCCGCCGGGGGATATAGCGCAGGCACTTGGCACCGCAGTTTTTCAGATAGTCCAGAAGCAGCACCGTGGAGGTGATGCCGTCCACATCGTAATCGCCGAAAACGGCGATGGTCTCATCGTTGGCCAGCGCCTTCTGGATCCGGGCCACCGCCTTGTCCATGTCCCGCATGAGCATGGGGGAGATCGTCAGAGAGGTCTCCCGCTCCAGCGCCTCGGCAGCGGCCTCGGAGGTGGTGATGCCCCGGGCGGCCAGCACCGTGGCCAGCAGACTGGGGTAGCCGGCTTCCTTCAAAAGGGCAGTGTCCTGTTCTGATGCCGTACCGATATGCCATTTCTGATACTTCATTCGGACACCCCCATTCTCAAATCAGGCGGAACAAACAATGTTCCACATTAACAAACATATAGTATAGCAGAAAAACACCGGAAGGTAAAGCACATATTTATACAGAAAGGGACTGTTTTGGCGGCTGTGACCGCTGATTTTTCGATTTCTCGGACAGAACGGGCCGTCTTCAACCGAATATGCGGCCGGAAACGCAAAAAGCCAGCGCTCCCGCAAGGGAACGCTGGCAAGGCTTCTTATTCGGCAGGTTGGTCCTCCGCAATTTCCGCAGGCAGGACGTACCGGCTCAGGTTCTGCTGAAGCTGGAAGGAGAACTCGTCATTCTTCTTCAGACTGTGGAGATAGGCGTGGGAGGCGGCCTGTTTTTCCTGCTCCTCAATGACGCTGACCGCGATGTTGGAGCAATGATCGCCCACACGCTCGGCATTGTTCAGCAGATCATTGAGGATGAAACCGAGTTGGATGGTGCACTGGCCGCTTTGGAGCCGCCGGATGTGACGGCTGCGGATCTCCTCCGTAAGGAGGTCCATAGTCTCCTCCAGAGGTTCCACCTGCCGAGCCATCTGGGGATCGTCCGACTGGAAGCTGCGCAGGGCGCTGTTCAGCAGATCCTCCAGCAGGGAGGTCAGCACATCCACCTCTTCCCGGGCAATGGGGGAGAAGGCCAGCTGCTTTTCATGAAGCTCCTTGGCGGATTCCTGCAGGTTCAGAGCGTGGTCACCGATGCGCTCAAAGTCCCCGATGGCGTGAAGCAGGCGGGAGACGGTGCGCATATCGGCGGAGGAGGTGCCGTGCTGAGAGATCTGGACCAGATAGCCGCCCAGACGGTCCTCATAGGTGTCCAGCTTGTCCTCGTTGGCCAGGATCTGCTCCTCCCGGCTGCCGTCATACTGAATGAACTGGGCCAGAGCCAGCTGCATGCTTTCCAGCGCCAGAGCGCCCATGCGGTTGGTCATGACGGCGCATTCGCTGACAGCCACGCCGGGGGTCCGCATCAGCCGGGGGTCCAGGAAGGCGAAGTCAGAGGGCTTGTCCTCCGTGGAGATCACCTTGTTGGCAAGGCGCTCCAACTGCCGGCTGAAGGGCAGCAGCACAAGGGTGGTGCAGACGTTGAAGATCGTGTGGCAGAATGCGATGCCAACAGCGCCGATGGGCTCTGTCAGGAAGGGCAGATTCAGGAACATCTCACCGCCAAACAGGGCCAGCAGACCCAGAGCGGTGCCGATGAGGTTGAAGGAGATGTGGATGACGGACACCCGCTTGGCATTGCGGCTGACGCCGATAGAGGAGATCAGAGCCGTAACGCAGGTGCCGATGTTCTGGCCCATGATGATGGGGATAGCGATGCCGTAGGTGACGGAGCCGGTCATGGCCAGTGCCTGCAAAATGCCAACGGAGGCGGCGGAGGACTGGATGATGCCGGTGAAGGCAGCGCCCACCAGCACACCCAGGAAGGGATTGGTGAAGGCGGTCATGAAGTGGGTAAAGCCCGGCATATCTGCCAGAGGAGACACCGCACCGCTCATCAGCTCCATGCCATACATTAAAATAGAGAAGCCCATCATCACCCGGCCCACGTCCCGGCGACGCTGCCGCTTGGAGCCCATAATGAGCAGAATACCGATGAGAGCCAGCAGGGGGGAGAAATTCTTGGGCTTGAGGAAGTTGACAAAGAAGTTCTCGCTTTCGATGCCGGTGAGGGACAGCAGCCACGCTGTCAGGGTGGTGCCGATATTGGAACCCATGATGATGCCGATGGTCTGTCCGATCTCCATGACACCGGAGTTCACCAGACCTACCAGCATGACCGTCATAGCGGAGGAGGACTGGATGGCGATGGTGATGCCGGCGCCCAGCAGCAGACTTTTGATGGGGTTGGAAGTCATGCGCTTGAGCAGCCGCTCCAGCTTGCCGCCGGCCATTTTTTCCAGACTTTTGGACATGACCGTCATGCCGTATAAGAAGAAGGCCAGCCCTCCGCACAGGGTAAAGAGAGAGAAAATGTTCATATCAGATCCCTTTCTGCCCGAAGTATCCATCGGACCAGGTATGCATCTCATTTATAGTATGACACTCTATTCCTGATTATAAGTGGTAAAGCGGGGATGTGCCTATTGACAAAGCGGACAAAAAAACGGAGAAAACCAACGGCAAGACATACTGTGTGCGCAAACTGACCAAAGAATGTCTGCGGCAGACATACGATGCGCTGCAGCCTGAAACCAGCCATAAATCGTGATGGTATATTCATAAGTACGGTTAATGTCTGCGGCGGCTGAGCTCTGAAATGAACTGTGAAAAGTGCCAAACGAAAACGATTTTCCCTGTGCACGATAACAGTTTTACACTTTGAGCAAAGTTTAAGATTGAAAGTCTGCTATGTTTGTGCTAAATTAATACTGTCAGGAATTCGGCTTTTTGCCGGAAACATCCTGAAAAAAATGAAAAGGAGCAAATGAAGAATGAAGAAGTTGTTTGCACTGTCTCTCGCACTGGTAATGACTCTGTCTCTGGCTGCCTGCGGCGGCAAGAAGACCGAGGCCCCTGCCGACACCGAGAACAAGGCCGAGACCGAGACCCCCACTACCGGCGATGTCAAGGTCGCTGTTGTCCTGAAGACCCTGGCCTCTGAGTACTGGGGCTATGTGGAGGCCGGCTGCAAGGCCGCCGCTGATGATCTGGGTGTTAAAGTGGTCGTGGTTGGCCCCGGCGCTGAGAGCGATATCGAGGGTCAGGTTTCCATGATCGAGCAGCAGATCGGCGCTGGCTGCGACGCCATCGTCTGCGCTCCCAACGATGCTGGTGCCGCTCAGGGCGCTCTGCAGGCTGCCATCGACGCTGGCATCCCCGTGCTGGCTGTTGACACCAACGTTGGCATCGCTGGCCAGACCTCTTTCGTGGGCACCTCCAACGTGGACGCTGCTTATGAGGGCGGCAAGTGGGCCATCGAGCAGGCCGGTACCGACGCCAAGGCCGTTATCATCTACGGTCAGGAAGGCGACAACACCTCCAACATGCGTATGGAAGGCTATGAGAAGGCCTGCACCGAGGCTGGCGTGGAAGTTCTGGCCAAGCTGTCCGGAAACAACCTGACCGACGGCGCTACCAAGGCCATGGAAGACCTGCTGAGCGCTTATCCCGATCAGATCGACATCGTGCTCTGCCACAATGACGATACCGCTATCGGCGCTATGAACGCCTGCAAGTCCGCCGGCGTGTCCGACATCACCATCGTTGGCTTCGACGGCAACGCTTCCGCCGTGAAGCTGATCCTGGACGGCGAGCTGGTGAAGGCTACCGTCGCTCAGCAGCCCTATGAGATGGGCTATCAGGTGGTCGAGGCTGCCGTGAAGGCTGTCAAGGGCGAGTCCGTTGACGAAGTCATCAACGCTCCCGTTCAGGTCGTTACCGCTGAGAACGGCCAGGCTTACCTGGACAACCTGGAGGCCATGAAGGGCTAATTCAGCCTGACTGCTATCCATAGCTGAAAAGCGAAAAAGCCGGAATACAGCGGCAGGTTTTCTGCCGCTGTATTCCAAAAAGCCGATCATGCGCGTGCCTGCAAGCGGAAACCTGATGGGTTCCCACGGCGGAACGGAGAATTTTCGGCACGCCGGGATCTGGCAGGAACCATTCTCTGTCTGATCCCGGTTACAATACGCACAGAAGAAAACGATTAAACAGCAAGCACATTTCAACGAAAATGACCCCGGGAATCGGGATCGAGAGAGCGCTTCCGCTGCGGCGGGAGCGGTTCGGAAATCAGGAAAAACAGAAACGAGGTAATTCCATGAGCGAGTATGTCGTCGAACTGAAACATATTACCAAACGTTTTCCTGGTGTTGTCGCGTTAAAAGACATGTCTATCGGCATCAGACCCGGTGAGATCCACGGTCTGATCGGAGAAAACGGCGCAGGTAAATCCACCTTGATCAAGGTGCTCACCGGCGTTCACACTCCGGAAGAAGGGGAAATCTTTGTGGACGGCCAGAAGGTCGTTTTCAAAAACCCTGTTCAGTCCCGCGAGGCAGGCATCGCCTGTGTGTATCAGGAGCTGAACATCGTCAAGCAGCTGCCTGTCACGGATAACGTTTTTATGGGGCGTGCCGTTAAGAAGGGATTGCTGCTGGATTATCCCCGGATGCACGCCGAGGCGGAAGAAGCGCTGAAAACACTGGGACATCCGGAGATCAACGTCCACCTGGAGTGCGGTAAGCTGGGCGTGGGTCAGCAGCAGATGGTGGAGATCGCCAAGGCTGTGTCCCTGGATGCCAAGCTCATTATTATGGATGAGCCCACTTCTTCTTTGGGTAAGGAAGAGATCGAGCAGCTGATGGAGACCGTCCGGGGCCTGAAGGCCAAGGGCGTGGCCATCCTGTTCGTGTCACATAAACTGGAAGAGCTCTTTGAGCTCTGCGACCGTGTGACCGTCATGCGTGACGGCGAGCACATCATCACCGAGGATACCGTGAACCTCACGGAGGACTCCCTCATCAACGCCATGGTGGGCCGTACTCTGGATAACCTGTATCCCAAGGAATTCGGCACCAAGGGCGAGGTGTGGCTGGAGGCCAAGGGCCTCAACGAGGCCGGCGTCCTGCACGATGTCAGCTTTAAGGCCCATGCGGGCCAGATCACCGGCTTTGCGGGCCTCGTCGGCGCAGGCCGCACGGAGACCATGCGGGCGGTGTTCGGCGCTGACAAGCTGGACAGCGGCGAGATCTACGTCAAGGGCGAGAAGGTACATATCAGAACGCCGAAGGACGCTATCAAGAGAAAGATCGCTTTCCTGACAGAGGACCGTAAGGGTCAGGGCCTGGTGCTCAACCTGGATGTGCGGACCAATCTGGTCCTGGCCAATATGAAGGGCTTCTCCAACGGTCCCTTCTTGGACAAGGACCGCATTGAGCAGGCGGGCAATGACAATGTCAGCGCCCTGAAGATCAAGACCCCCTCCCTGAATGAGGTCGTCGGCCAGCTGTCCGGCGGCAACCAGCAGAAGGTGGTTATCGGCAAGTGGGTCAACACCGACGCCGACATCTTTATTTTCGATGAGCCCACCCGTGGTATCGACGTGGGCGCCAAGATCGAGGTTTACCGGGTCATGAACGATCTGGTGAAGGCCGGCAAGTGCGTCATCATGGTCTCCTCCGAGCTGCCGGAGATCCTGGCTATGAGCGACCATGTGGTAGTTATGCGCGGCGGCCGTGTGATGGCTGATATTGACCGGGACACGCCGCACTTCAATTCCGAAGACATCATGAAAGCGGCCTGGGGAGGAGAATTAGACTGATATGAAAAACACGAAAATGAAAGAGCTTCTGCAAAAGCTCGGTACACTGATGGCCCTTGCCATCCTGGTTTTGATTTTCTGCATCACCATGCCGGACAAGTTCATGAAGGTCGGTAACTTCATGAATATCCTGAAGCAGGCATCCATCAACTGCCTGATCGCTTCCGGTATGCTGTGCGCCCTGATTACCGCCGGTATCGACCTGTCCGTTGGTTCCAACTGCGTGCTGTGCACCTGCACCATCGGCGTTATGGTCCAGTCCGGCATCACGAACCCCTTCCTGCTGGCGCTCTGCGGTCTGGCCGTCAGCACCCTGGCCGGCTTCATCAACGGCACGCTGCTGACCCGACTGGATCTGCCCCATCCCTTCGTGTCCACCATGGGCATGAAGAACGTACTGTGGGGCCTGGCGCTGGTCATTACCGGCTCCAAGTCCATCGCCTTCACCAATACCGGCATTGACGGACTCATGTGGATCGGCGGCGGCTCTCTGTTCACCACCTATTATGAGGGCACCACCAAGGTGAAGTTCCCCGGTATCCCCTTCAGCTTCATTCTGGTTATCATTGTGTTCATCATCTTTGATATCTTCCTGCGCAAGACCGCTCTGGGCCGCCAGATCTACTGCGTGGGCGGCAACCCCGAGGCAGCCCGTCTGTCCGGTATCCCCTCCAAGAACGTGCTGACCTTCGTTTACACCCTGTCCGGCTTCATGGCCGGTATGGCTGGTATCGTGTCTGTTGGCCGTCTGGCTTCCGCTAACGGCAACGCCGGTTCCACCTATGATAATGACGCCATCGCAGCCTGCATCGTGGGCGGCGCTTCCTTCACCGGCGGCAAGGGCACCATCTGGGGCACCCTGATCGGCGCTCTGCTGATGGCTGTTATCCGCAACGGCCTGAACCTGGCCGGCGCTAAGAACGATGTCCAGTACATCGTCATCGGCTCTGTTATCATTCTGGCCGTTACCATCGACGTCTTCCGTAATAAGATGGAGGCCAAGGCCCGTAAGATGGCTGCACAGTAAACCGTCCCCCGGACGCACTGTTGAGTTGAATTACGCCGCCGCGAAAGCGGCGGCGTAATTTTATTTGGAACCGATCAAGTTGAATGGAAGGAGACTGCTTATGAAGGAACTGCGTGTTGGCATTGCCGGTCTGGGGCGGCTGGGCCGGGTCCATGCTGCCAACCTTGCCCACAAGATCCCCGGCGCGATCCTGACGGCGGCCTGCGTGCCCGGCGCGGACAGTCAGGCGTATGCCCGTCAGGAATTGGGACTTGAAAAGGTGTACGGCGATTTCAGGGAGATGGTCGCTGATCCGGAACTGGACGCGGTGGCCATCGTGTCCCCCTCCGGGGAGCACTGCTGGCAGATCGAGGCGGCGCTGGACGCGGGAAAGCACGTGTTTTCCGAAAAGCCTCTGGGCGTTACGATGGAACAATGCCTTCAGGCGGAGGCGGCCGTGGCCCGGCACCCGGAATTGGTGTGTATGCTGGGCTTTATGCGGCGCTATGACAAGTCCTACGCCTATGCCAAGGAAAAAATCACTGCGGGGTCCATCGGTACGCCCTATCTGGTGAAATCCACCGGCATCGACCCGGAAGCCGTGGTGGAGGGGGCCATCCGGTACAGCGGGACCTCCGGCGGGATCTTCTTAGATTCCGCCATTCACGATATGGATCTGATGCGCTGGTTTCTGGATAGCGAGGCTGCGGAGGTCTACGCTATGGGCTGTACCTTTAAGCATCCGGACTTCAAGGCTGCCGGGGACGATGAGACCGGCGTCGCCGTCTACAAATTCAAAAACGGCGCTATGGGCATGGTCCATGTGGGCCGCACCGCCCCCTACGGCTACCATATTGAAACGGAGATCGTAGGCACGGAGGGCACGATCCGTATTTCTGCCGTACCGGAGAAGAACCGAGCTATGGTCTACGATGTGAACGGCGCCCGAACTGAGTGCGTGGAGTCTTTCCCGGAGCGGTTTGCGGAGGCGTACCTCACGGAAATGGAGGAATTTGTCCGCTGCGTCCGGGAGGGGCGGAAGCCGGATACCGGCGTGGCGGACGGCATCTATGCCACACGGGTGGGCTACGCCACCACGGAGGCGTGGAAAACCGGGAAGATCGTCAAAATCTGATCCTTTTGCGGAGCAGGAATCCAACCTGTAAACAAGTCAGCGATGATAAAAACAGGCGCGCGGGATAAGGCAACCCCGCATAAGGGCAACATTTAAAAGAGTCGTTTAGAGCAAGGCAAAAGCGCAAGCGACGCACCAGATTTGGTGCGCCGCTTGTGCTTTTATTTAGAAGAAGCAACCGATATGTGTATTTCTGAAAATTATGTCAAATATCAGTGCTCGTAGCGCGTCCAGTCGGGATCCCGGGTCAGCTTCGTCCAGACTTCGCCGCCCCGATCCTTGTAGTCATGGGAGTTGGTGGCTTCCTGCACCGCCAGATAGAACCAGTCACCGGGGTTGCAGTCGGGCCACACCTTCATGCCCTCCAGCAGATCCTCTTCATCTTCCGGTGTCCGGTTCAAAACACGGTTAATCATGGTCATGGCCTGTGCCCGGGTGATATAGGTATCAGGGCGGAAGGTGCCGTCCGCAAAGCCCTGAATCCAGCCCAACTCCGCGGCACGCTCAATATACTTCTCCGCCCAGTGGCCGCTGATGTCGGAGAACGTCCGGCTGCCGCTGCTGACACCGGTATCGAACCGGGCACAGATGGCCGCGAACTGAGCGCGGGTGATAGGTGCCTTGGGATCGAAGGTTGTAGCGCTGCGGCCCTGCACAATGCCCAGACCCGTCATGGTGGAAATCGCCGTGTTGGCCCAGTAGTCATTGGTCACGTCCGTGTAGGTGTTGCTGGTCAGCAAATTGTCGTCCCGAACCTCGTCCGTCAGCAGGCGGAAGAAGATGGTGGTGGTCTCCGCACGGGAAATCAGGCCGTAGGGGTGGACATTGCCGTCGCTGTAGCCCTGAACGTAGGCAAAGTGATCCTCATCGTTCAGCATGCCGGGAGTTTCGGAGGAAGACCAACGGGCGTACAGGGTCACCACAGTTTTGTTGACCTTCACATCATCGGTCACCTTGTCGGTGAGACGGGTATCGTAATACCAGCCCTCGAAACGGTAGCCGCTGCGGGTGGGGGTAGGCAGATCCTCGTAGTCCTTGACCCAGCTGCGGGACTTGGTCTCGGAGGAAATGACCTTGCCGCCGTTGGTGACATATTTCAGGGTGTAATCGTCGTCCTTGTCCTTGTCGGGAGTATTGCTTCTCCACAGGGCGGTGATGGTCATGTTTTCAGCGGGCATGGCAGAGGGAATGGTCTTGTTCCAGCCTGCGAAGGTGTAGCCGCTCTTGGTGGGGTTGGCCGGACGGGTCACCGGCGTGCCGTAATCCTGCGTGATGGGGTCAATCTTGGTGCCGCCGTCCGTGTCAAAGGTAATGGTGTACTGATTCACCGTCCAGCGGGCAATATACTCCTCATCATAGTTTATCTCAATCGGGGTACCGGCGGGGGTCAGCTCGGGAGCCGGGTCATTGTCCTGCTCATTCGCGGACATGACGATCACTCCGCCATCGCCGGGATCCTCTTCCTTATACTCCCAGCCCGCAAAGGTATAGCCGGTCTTGCTGGGCTCCGGAAGCTCGGCCTCAGAGCCGGACAGATAATAGGTGACAGCCGCATCGCCGGAGTTCAGCTTGCCGCCGTCCAGATCCAGCGTCAGCTTGTAGAACATAATCTGGCCGGTGAGGGTATAGGTGCCGTCAGACTCCCGCTTCAGGTCGGTGAAGCGGATCTGACGCGCCCAGGTGAACTCCTGCTCCACGCCATCGGCGGGGTGCCAGGTTTCATCGCCCTTTGCCATCTGCTGATACACAAAAGCCTTGACCGGATTGCTTTCCTCAAGGCCATCACCCTCCGGGTCAGCAGTCTGGTCGCTCAGGGTCTGGGTGGTGGTGAGATAGCCCACATGGAAACGGTTATCGGCGGCGTTGATGGCGCCGAAGTCGGTGCTCCGCACCAGCGCGCCGTCAATTTCATTTTCTTCACTGTCCACGGGCTTGATGACCACGTTGACGGTGGTGCTCTCCGTCTTGCACATGGTTTCAATGGTAGCGGCAACGCCGTCTTTGTTTCGAACCACTTCCCATGTTTTCTCGTCCGTGTTGTAGCGGAGCAAAGCTCCAACCTTTTCAGCCACAGCTGTATGCTTGACGCCATTGCAATGGTTTACATACACGTCACTGGTAACATACGGATCAGTCCGGATGATCACCTCGCAGGTATACCCGTCCTGCGCGTTGCCCGCTACCTCACCGATGGTAAAGGTGCCCTTAACCACTTTCGTATCAAACGGCCCGTGTTCCTTGCTGTTCGTTACGCACTTGAGTTCAACTCCAAAAGCCGGATCCTGCGCAAGTTCATCCTCGGTGGGCGCTGTGGGCGCCGGAGGCGTTACCTCATGCTTCACCTCAAAGGTGACATAGGGGGCGGCAGCATCATCACTGGGGCTCCATTTTGGGGTATCCTTGTCATAGTAGAGGGTAATCGTCTGGGGGGATTCATTCTTCAGCGTATGGTTGCCATACGCAGTCTCATAATCGTCGACGTAGTCGTCAGCCGCCACCGCCACATCGATATAGTAGCCCTTGCTGTCGCTCCAAGAAGGCAGTTCCGGGATGGTGAGGCTGTCCTTTGTCAGCTCATAAAATTTCGCAGGATGCTTCGTGCTGTCAGTTTCGCACTCAACCTTTACAGCGTTTTCGCCCAGCTCATCAATAATGTCGTCTTCGCTGGGAAGATCAGGACAGGTAATCTCAATCTCAACCGGTGCATCGCTGGGATTAAACTTCCAGATGTTATCTTTCTTATCCCAGAACCAGTAGACGGTAGGATCCTCCTGCCCATCCGCCAGCATATGGACGCCCTCGGTCTTAGCATATCCCTCATGGCCGGGATACCCATAATTGTAGTATTCAAGGAAGCCGCTGGCATCAATTGTCATGGGGCACACCCAAGGGTAATTATCTTTGCCCATGCCGAGATTGCCGGGATTTGCAGCAACCTCGCCCAATTCATAGTTCCCCCAATAGGAAAGATTGTTGTTGCCGTCATTGCTACGCACATAGAGTGCGTAATGGTCTTCCACGCGATCACAGTCCAGCCTTACAGCGCAGCCGGTAGACAGTTCCCAAAAGCTATCGATAGCACTCTTCCCCGGCTTGGCAGGCTTATTTGCGTCCGGGTCGACAACCTTGACCGTGTAATAGCAGGTTCCGGAAAACCACTTTGCATTCTCGTTGGTTATCGGGTTATCACTCTGGCTGAACGTATAATAGAACGTAATGGTAACCGTTGCAGTGCCTGCCTTTTTGGGGTTAACATTAACCTGCAGGCAGTCTGCATTATCCCAATCTCCACCCTGCCATTTTCCAATGACAATATCCTGATGTCCGTCCTTCGTGCTCACTTCCACAACATCCGGAGCACTGGAAACAGCCTTTGCTCCGCAATACGCCATTGCATTGTATGAAACGTGAAGCGTGTCCAAAGTTGGCATCACCTTGAGTTGGCCAATTCCTGCACCAATAGTAAATTGCGTAGTACCAGATCCTCTATAATCCTCACCCCCATAATATCCTTTAACATTATCAGGGTTAGTCAGCGGATCCCAGTCACCCGCTTCCGCCATCGCGCTGACGGGCAGAAGCCCGAACACCAGCACAAGCGCCATCAAAGATGACAAAATCCTTCGTTTCATAAGATTCCTCCTCTAAAATGATTATATAAAAGCGGTTCCGAACCCAGAGCCGCTGAGCTTTTATCGGAGAGCAGGTTTCTTTTCGCCACAGGGCGACAGCTGTTTTAGGGTCGAGCCAGACAGGGCAGGACAAGCGCTGGAGTCTATAGTACAGGTTGTGCCCACATAGCTGTTGCGGGTAGAATCGCCCTGTGATATAATAAAAGCCGCAGTAAACTGCGACTTTTGACGGTGGTGACAAACCTGTACTTCCCTCACCATTTTTTACAGTTCATGCGCCCATCTGAGAAATGTTTTGTGGGTAACGCTTAATCTCCGTGCGGCCTCCCGTGCGGAGATCTCCTTTTTCAGCCACGCCTGATGCACAGCGGGAAACTCCTTCGGCTGCACCAGTGGCGGACGCCCAAAACGCACGCCCTGCGCTTTCGCCACGGCGATGCCCTCCGCCTGTCGCTGCCGGATGAACTCCCGCTCCGTCTGAGCCACATAACTGAGCAATTGCAAAACGATGTCGGCGATCAGCGTCCCGGTGAGATCCCGATTTTTTCGGGTATCCAGCAGGGGCATATCCAGCACCACGATGGCTGCGCGCTTCTCCTTGGTGATGATCCGCCATTGCTCCAGAATTTCGTTGTAATTCCGACCCAGCCGGTCAATGCTCTTGACCACAAGGGTATCACCCTCTTTCAACCTGCGAGTTAACCGTTGGTAATTCGCACGCTCAAAATTCTTGCCGGACTGCTTGTCTATGAAAATTTGCCTCAAATTCAGTCCAAACTCTTCCAGCGCAATGATCTGCCGTTGTTCGTTCTGTTCTTTCGTGGAAACTCTCGCATAACCATATTCCATCAAAATCAGCCTCCTTCAAATGTTTTCAGCAAACATATTGTAAGGCTGCCACCAACCGCAGGCACCTCCCTCCGAGAACCTGTTGGCGGTGATGTTAACTCTGGTGGGGCGGTGGTTCAAGTCTTTTCTGCTGCTGTCAGTCCTTTTGTCTGTACTAATTCCAAGGTGATTGTCACACTGCGCCCGCATGGGTTCATGGCACCTTGACACCCCTTCCAATTTGTCCTATAGTGATGATAGGCGAAAGCCAAATCTCGCGGCTTTCCGGTGAGGTCCACACCCCGGTGTGACCTCAGGCATTCATGGACCCCGTAGGGCATTATGACCACCCTGTACGCAGGAAGTTCCATGAAGGTCGACAGTTTTTGGCGCTGTACCGGCAGCGCGGGTGTGTACCCTTCCGTTGAAAGCGGAAAGGACACAAAATGAACGACTATGTCGTTATTATCTATAACGGTGAGCAAGTATCAGTGCCAAAGGAGGTCGCGGACTTCCTTGAGCAGGATCGGAAACGGCAGCAGGCGCAGGACAAACAGGACGCAAGGCACCTGAGTAAAAGTGAGTTTGAAACGGTGCCGTCCGGTTCGGATTGCGTCAGGCGACCCGTGGAGGATGCGGCGCTCAGGAACCTCCAGCTTGAAAATCTGCGGAAGGCCATTGCGGAACTGGATGTGCAAGGTCAAAACCTGCTCTCCCTCCGATACAGCGATGCGCTGACGATGGATGAGATCGGTCAGATCTACGGCATCTCCAAAATGGCGGTATCAAAGCGACTGAAAAAGCTGCACGAAAAGCTGGGAAGCTCTGTCTCATGACAGGGCTTCCCAGCTTTTTTGAAAATTTTTTCTGTTCTCTGGTTTACAAACGCGCTCTGAGTGTCCTTATAGGTGAGAGACAAATTTTCCGACTGAGTTGGCCGCAGTCATGATCGTCTCACCTGAACACAAGGAGCGTGTATGACCATGAATCCATTTGAACAAAGCACACAGCAGCTTCTGCGCTTCCTGACCTCCCACGCTGAGTGGGAGGTCATTGACTACATCCGGCAGGAAATACAGCATGACGCACCGGAGAGTGTCCCGACCGCAGATGAACTGCTCACTTTCTTCCAATCCCCGGATGCGCCGACCGCGCTGGACACCTACCAGCAAATGCTGGCGACCGATAAACTGCTGGAGTACGCGGAGATCAGTCTGCGCACCCTCTGCGACCTGATCCGCTATCAGCAGCTCAAGGAATTGGGCGTTGTCCATTCCGCAAAGGAGTTCATTCAACTCTTCCATCCCGACGAACAGGAGGACACACCATGAATCAATTTCCCAGTAAAAACTATTTTACACTGCCGAACGAAATTTTTTCGCTGGGGCTGGGCGCAGGTGAGATCGCGGTCTACGCCTACCTTCGCTGTCTTGAAAACCCCAGCACCTACCAGTGCTGGCCCAGCTACGCCACGATCGGAAAAGCTATTGGCCGTACTAAAAATACGGTCATGCAGTATGTCGACGCGCTCTCGGAGAAAGGACTCATCTCCACAGAGCCAACCTCTGTCCTGACAAAATCCAGGATCAAAAAGAACGGCAATCTGTGCTATACCATCAGGCCCATCCATGAGGCCGTTGAAATTTTTCACACACGTCAACTGTCTGCGGTTGAACGAACAACAGAGCGGCGGCAAATTCATCGCAAGCTGTCCGCGGTGAATTTGTTGCCCGGTGCATGAGGAAAGGAAAAACAGAATGAAGCATTCCATCTACACAAGCTATGACGAGCTTCCGCTGATGCTCTCCGTGACAGAAGTTGCCGCAGTGCTTGGGATCTCCCGTGCCGGTGCCTATGAGTTGGTGCATGGCAACGAATTCCCCGCGCTCAAAATCGGCAGCCGGATCGTTGTTCCAAAGGATAAGTTTCTCGCATGGATCGACGCGAATAGCGGTTCAAAAAACGCACCGCTGTAACTAAAGAACAGGCGCTCAATTTTCTGTGTGCCAACGAAGCGGCTGA